>Ga0068830_1020294_pt1 | contig 12660 bp, 7 predicted proteins | sample Hof3ISUMetaT_23_FD_68490 | JGI IMG/M metagenome (GOLD analysis project Ga0068830, IMG submission 68490) | Enriched soil aggregate microbial communities from Iowa State university to study microbial drivers of carbon cycling -... | ecosystem: Environmental > Terrestrial > Soil > Agricultural land... | reverse complement strand
TCCGCGTTTTCTCCCGAAGGCCTGGTGCGCAACGGCTTCCGTGCCTTCATCGAAATGCTGCGCGCCAACTTCGCCCACGCCGGTGGCCTGCGGATCGACCATGTCATGGGCCTGCAACGGTTGTGGGTGATCCCCAATGGCGCACCGCCCGCCGATGGCGCTTACCTGTATTACCCGCTTGACGACTTGCTGCGACTGCTGGCCCTTGAGTCCCATCGCCACCAGGCGATCGTCCTCGGCGAAGACCTGGGCACAGTGCCCGAAGGTCTGCGGGAGAAACTCAGCGCCCGCTCGATCCTCGGTATGCGAGTATTGCTGTTCGAACAGGACAACACTCACTTCAAACCGATCCTCGACTGGCCGGACAACGCCCTGGCCACCACCAGTACCCACGACCTGCCTACCCTCAATGGCTGGTGGCACGGCCGCGATATCGATTGGAATGCCCGCCTGGGCCTGGTCGATGCCAATACTGAAATCGAGTGGCGTCATCATCGCGAGCGCGAGCGCGAAGGCCTGCGTCGGACCCTGAGCCAGGATCCGCAGAACTTCCGTGAAGAGTCCCACGAAACCGACCAGGTGCTCGACGCCAGCGTGCGGTTCCTCGGCCACACCCGCGCACCGCTGGTGCTGTTGCCGCTGGAAGATGCGCTGGGCGTCGAACAGCAGGCCAATCTGCCCGGCACCATCGATGCCCACCCCAACTGGTCCCGTCGCTTGCCCGGTAACAGTGAAGCCTTGCTCGATGACCCGGACGCCGCCCGGCGTCTGGAACTGCTCGCCTGCGCGCGACTTCAGGCGGCCGAGCGTGACCAATGAATCAAATGACTATCCAGCCACTGCGGGCCACGGTGCGCCTGCAATTTCATAAAGACTTCACCCTTGACGATGCCGTGCCGCTGGTGCCCTACTTCGCCCGCCTGGGCATCAGTCACCTCTACGCTTCACCACTGCTGAGCGCCCGTGCCGGATCCATGCACGGCTATGACGTGGTGGACCCGACCACCGTCAATCCGGAACTGGGTGGCGAGCCGGCGTTGCGCCGTCTGGTCAGCGCACTGCGCGATCAGAGCATGGGGTTGATCCTTGATATCGTCTCCAACCACATGGCGGTCGGCGGCAACGACAATCCCTGGTGGCTGGACTTGCTGGAGTGGGGACGCCTGAGCCCGTATGGCGAATTCTTCGATATCCAGTGGCACTCGCCCGACCCCTTGATGGAAGGCCAGTTGCTGTTGCCGTTCCTGGGCAGCGACTACGGCGTCGCCTTGCAGGACGGCACCCTGGCGCTGCGTTTCAATGCCCGTCGCGGCGCGTTTCATGTCGAACATTACGACCATCACTTTCCGATATGCCCCAGTCATTACGGTGAACTGCTCAAGGCCGATGCCGAACCGCTCAAGGCTCTGGCGGACCGCTTCAGTGCCTTGAATTATCAGACACACGCCTACAGCCAGGCCATGGCGTTAAAGGACGAGTTGCGCGAACTGGCCAGCGACCCCGCGATGCTGCAAGCCATCGAGCACAATCTGCAAGCCTACGACTCGCTGACCGGCGACGGCTTCCAGCGCTTGCACAATTTGCTGGAACGCCAGAGCTACCGCCTCGCCAGTTGGCGCACTGCCGCGGATGACATCAACTGGCGACGTTTTTTCGATGTCAACGAGTTGGGTGGTTTACGCGTGGAGCGTCCAGCCGTGTTCGAGGCGACCCACGCGAAGATCTTCCAGTTGGTTGAGCAAGGGCTGGTTGACGGCTTGCGCATCGACCACATCGATGGCCTCGCCGATCCACGGGGTTACTGCCGCAAACTGCGGCGGCGCGTCGACAGCCTGGCACCGGGCCGGCACCTGCCGATCTATGTGGAAAAAATCCTCGGTGAAGGCGAACCCCTGCACCGCGACTGGTCAGTGGACGGCACCACCGGCTACGAATTCATGAACCAGCTGTCACTGCTGCAACACGATCCCGACGGTCAACAAACCCTGGGAGATCTCTGGCACCGGCACAGCGAGCGCCCGGCCGACTTCCGTCAGGAAGCACAACTGGCGCGCCAGCAGATCCTCAATGGTTCGCTCGCCGGAGATTTCGAAAGCGTAGCCCAGGCATTGTTGCAAGTGGCCCGGGATGACCTGATGACCCGCGACCTGACGCTCGGTGCGATCCGCAGAGCGTTGCAGGAGCTGATCGTACATTTCTCGGTGTACCGCACCTACATCAGCGCCCTCGGGCGTTCCCCCCAGGACGAGGCGTTTTTCCAGCAAGCCATGGAGGGCGCCCGTCAGACCCTTGGCGAAGCCGACTGGCCGGTGCTCGATTGCCTGGCGGGCTGGCTGGGTGGCCAGGCCTGGCGCCAACGCCCGCCCGGACGCCTGCGCAAACGCCTCAAGCATGCTTGCGTGCGCTTTCAACAGCTGACTTCACCTGCCGCGGCAAAGGCTGTGGAAGACACCGCGTTCTATCGCTCGGCGGTGTTGTTGTCGCGCAATGACGTCGGTTTCAGCACCGAACAGTTCAGTGCCCCGGTGGCTGATTTTCATATAGCCGGTGCCCAGCGCCTGGCCGAGTTTCCAGACAATCTGCTCGCCACCGCGACCCACGATCACAAACGCGGCGAAGATACACGGGCACGCCTGGCGATCTTGAGTGAACGCAGTAAATGGTACGCCGAGCAGGTTGGCCTGTGGCGCGCCCTCGCCCGTCCACTGCGCGAAGACGATCAGATGCCGTCCGCCGGCGATGAGTTGATTCTCTATCAGGCACTGCTCGGCAGTTGGCCGCTGGACCTGCGCCTGGACGACCAACCGGCCCTGGAGCAATACGCCCAACGCATCAGCCAATGGCAACGCAAAGCCCTGCGCGAGGCCAAGCTGCAGAGCAGCTGGAGCGCGCCAAACGAAGCGTACGAACATGCCACTGAAAGTTTTACCAGGCGCCTGCTGCTGAGTCCGGAAGGTGATCTGTTGCGCACTGCCCTGGGCAAGGCAGCCCGGACGATTGCCTTGCCGGGCGCCCTCAACGGGTTGGCGCAAACCTTGCTGCGCATGACCGTGCCGGGAGTGCCGGACCTCTATCAGGGTAATGAGTTCTGGGACTTCACCCTGGTCGATCCGGACAACCGCCGACCAGTGGACTACGCCAGTCGCCAACAGGCCTTGCAGCAACCGCAGGCTTTGCCGGACCTGTTGGAGCATTGGCGCGACGGGCGCATCAAGCAAGCCTTGATTGCGCAAACTTTGAACTTGCGTGCCCAGCACACCGACCTGTTTCGACGGGGGACTTACCAGGCCCTCGACGTCATCGGCAGTCAGGCCGATCGGGTACTGGGCTTCGTTCGCGAATGGGAGGGGCATCGCGCCATCGTCATTGTGCCGATCCGTTGTACGTCACTGCTGGAAAACAGTGCCGTGCCGCACGTAGGCGCGCCGCAGTGGGGCGACACCCGGATCAGTCTGCCGTTCATTGGCGCCGACGAAAATCTGAAGGGACTTTTTTCCAGCGTTGCAGTCACAAAAAACAGGGAGCTGATGATCAGCACCGCGCTGGGGGACTTCCCGGTCAATCTCTTTATCCAGACTACCCACACTTGATTTCAGTTCAGGAGCAATGCGATGAGTACCAACGAAAAACGCATCCGCGAGTTTGCCTATCAGATCTGGGAATCCGAAGGCAAGCCCGAGGGCCAGGAAGCACGGCATTGGGAGATGGCGTGCAAACTGGCTGAAGCCGAAGCCCTGGCGCCGAAAAAGCCGGCAAAGGCCACGGCAGGCAAGTCCGCCGTGAGCAAGGGTGGCGACAGCAAGCTCAATGGCAAGGCCGGGGCGCCAAAAGCCGCAGCCAAAGCCAAGCCCGCTGCTGCCTCGACTGTTATTCCACCCGGGGAAAAGGCCGCCGAGAAAAAACCTCGTGCGGCGCGAAAACCGCCAGCGGTCTAAGCTTTTCTACCGTTATCCTGAAATATTACGTGGCGAGTCCGCTCGCCACCGAGGGGTGTGCTCGCCCGCGAAATAAATACTGAAACCTGTCACTGTCTGTCGTTGCTGGAGCACCTATGACCCGTCCAAAGAAAGACACGCTGCCTCCCCGTGCCGAACCCTCGCGCATCCGTGAAGGCCTGCCCTTTCCGCTGGGTGCGACCTGGGATGGTCTGGGGGTCAATTTCGCCTTGTTCTCGGCCAACGCTACCCGGGTCGAACTGTGCATTTTCGATGATGCCGGCGAAGTGGAGCTTGAACGCATTGAACTGCCTGAATACACCGACGAGATTTACCACGGCTACCTGCCAGACGCCCACCCGGGGCTGATCTATGGCTACCGCGTGTACGGCCCGTACGATCCGGCCAACGGTCACCGCTTCAACCCCAACAAGCTGTTGATCGACCCCTACGCCAAACAACTGGTCGGGCGCCTGAAATGGTCCGAGGCCTTGTTCGGCTACACCATCGGCCATCCCGACGCCGACCTCAGTTTCGATGAGCGTGACAGCGCGCCTTTCGTGCCCAAATGCAAGGTGATCGACCCGGCGCACACCTGGGGTCACGATCATCGGGTCAGCGTGCCCTGGGACAAGACCATCATCTATGAAACCCACGTGCGCGGCTTCAGCATGCTCCACCCCGCCGTTCCCGAAAACCTGCGGGGAACCTTTGCCGGGCTGATGGTCGATGAAGTGCTGGAGCACATCCGCAAGCTGGGGGTGTCGAGCGTCGAGCTGCTGCCGATCCACGCCTTCGTCAACGACCAGCATCTGCTGCACAAAGGCATGACCAATTATTGGGGCTACAACAGCATCGCGTTCTTCGCTCCCGACCCGCGTTACCTGGCCAGCGGCAAGATCGCCGAGTTCAAGGAAATGGTCGCGCACCTGCACGAAGCCAACCTGGAAGTGATCCTCGACGTGGTCTACAACCACACCGCCGAGGGCAACGAACAGGGCCCGACCCTGTCCATGCGCGGCATCGACAACGCGTCTTACTATCGCTTGATGCCCGAAGACAAACGCTTCTACATCAACGATTCGGGCACCGGCAACACCCTGGACCTGAGCCATCCGTGCGTATTGCAAATGGTTACCGACTCCCTGCGCTACTGGGCTTCGGAAATGCACGTGGACGGCTTCCGCTTCGACCTGGCAACGATTCTGGGGCGTTATCACGATGGTTTCGACGAGCGCCACAGCTTCCTCGTGGCCTGCCGCCAGGACCCGGTGCTGCGTCAGGTCAAGCTGATTTCCGAACCTTGGGATTGCGGCCCCGGCGGTTATCAGGTGGGGCGCTTTCCCCCGGGCTGGGTGGAATGGAACGACAAGTTTCGCGACACCGTGCGCGCGTTCTGGAAAGGCGACGACGGCCAACTGGCGGACTTCGCCAGTCGCATGACCGCTTCTGGCGAGATGTTCAACCAACGTGGTCGGCGACCCTATTCATCGCTGAACTTCATTACCGCCCATGACGGCTTCACCCTCAATGACCTGGTGTCGTACAACGACAAGCACAACGAAGCCAACGACGAGAACAACCAGGACGGCAGCAACAACAACCTGTCCTGGAACCATGGCGTCGAAGGCCCCACCGACGACCCGCAGATCAATGAGCTGCGCAACCGACAGATGCGTAATTTCTTTGCAACCTTGCTGCTGGCCCAAGGCACGCCGATGCTGGTGGCCGGCGACGAGTTCGCCCGCACGCAAGAAGGCAACAACAATGCCTATTGCCAGGACAGCGAAATCGGTTGGGTCAACTGGGACCTGAGCGAAGATGGCAAGGCCCTGCTCAAGTTCGTCAAACGCCTGATCAAGTTGCGCCTGACGTATCCGATTTTGCGCCGTGGGCGCTTCCTGGTGGGCAACTATAACGAGGACATCGGCGTCAAGGATGTCACCTGGCTGGCGCCCGATGGCAGCGAGATGACCACCGAGCACTGGCACGATGCGAACAATCGCTGCCTGGGCATGCTGCTCGACGGACGCGCGCAGGAGACCGGGATCCGCCGCAAAGGGGCGGACGCCACGTTGTTGCTGGTGGTCAACGCCCATCACGACATCGTCAACTTCCACTTGCCGGAGGTACCCGACGGCGCCTTCTGGACGTGCCTGCTGGACACCAATCAGCCCGCCATACGCGGCCAGGAACGTTTCGATTTCGGGCGCGAGTACTCGGTCACCGGGCGTTCGTTGCTGTTGTTCGAACTGCAGCGTGAGGAAGAGGAGTAAAGACCGCCTGGCCGCCGTGGCGGAAATTTTGTGCCCGGTGTGCACATCCGGCGCGACGAATACCGATACATGAGCAATACTCGATGCGCGGCTGTCCAGGGTCCGGAGCGCCGCGCTTCGCTATCAACCCGCCCTCAGGGCTGCTGCCGCGCTTGCGTGGCGCCCTGCCGAAGGCGAACGGAACAAGGACGTAACGCCATGAAATCTGTGTCCATCAGTGACAGCAGCTGTGCAGAACAAATCTGGAACAGCGCCCCGCAATTGGCCAATATTCCTGTCATCAGTACCCAATCCCTTCTTCCCCCCGGTGCCCGCGCCGTGGTGATCGCCCCCCATCCCGGTGACGAAGTGGTGACCTGTGGCGGCCTGCTGCAGTTGCTCAGCGCCACGGGACACCCCTTGCAACTGATCTCGGTGACGGACGGCAGCGCCAGCCATGCGGGCTCCCAACAATGGTCGGAGAAACGCCTGAGCGTGTTTCGCTCACAGGAAAGTGTCGAAGCCTTGCGCCGGCTCGGGTTGCCGATGCACAGCCTGAAATGGATACGCGGCGGCTTCACCGACAAGAGCCTGGCAGAGCATGAACAGGCGCTTACGCAATTCATCGCTCGTTATCTGAGGCCGGGCGACGTGGTGTTCAGCACCTGGTGCGAGGACGGCAACAGCGACCATGACGCCGTCGGCCGCGCCAGTGCCAACGCCGCGACCATCGCCGGTGCCGTCTTCACCGAAATACCGGTCTGGGCCTGGCACTGGCCAACGCGCGACAGCATCCTGATCCCCTGGCATCGGGCGCGCAAAGTGCGCCTGGACACCTGGACGGTGGCGCGCAAGAGCCACGCCACCCATGCCTACGCCAGCCAACTCGACGGTGAACCGGCCATCGGCATCGCGCCCCGGTTGCCACGGGTGTTGCTGGAGCGGATGCGCTTGCCCTATGAAATTGTGTTTGTCTGAACAGACCAAGGCGGCCTGTCAGTCGACCTGATTGCCGTCTTGTCCGTGCCCTGCCCAAAGAGCTGAACTGCGCGCCCCCCCATCTGTCGCATACATAAGCAACCCGCATTCAGAGGAGTGAACGTGAGCAGTGACTTCAATCAGCAGGCAGCAGGATCAGTGCCATTGGACAACCCTGCGGTCATCCATCGATTGCGCGTGCTGACGGTCAACACCCACAAAGGTTTTACCGCCCTGAACCGACGCTTCATCCTTCCGGAATTGCGCGATGCGGTACGCAGTACCTCGGCGGACCTGGTGTTCCTGCAGGAAGTCGTCGGCGAGCATGAGCGCCATTCTTCGCGCTACAACAACTGGCCGCAGATGTCGCAGTACGAGTTCCTCGCCGACAGCATGTGGAGCGACTTCGCCTATGGGCGCAATGCGGTCTATCCCGACGGTCACCACGGCAATGCATTGCTGTCCAAATACCCGATCCGCGAATACCGCAACCTCGATGTCTCCATTACCGGCCCCGAGCGTCGAGGGCTGTTGCATTGCGTGTTGGAGGTACCCGGCCACGCCGAGGTCCACGCGATTTGCGTCCACCTGAGCCTGCTGGAGAGCCATCGCCAACTGCAACTGCAGTTGCTTTGCCAATTGCTCGAATCCCTGCCTGATGACGCACCCGTCATCATCGCCGGCGACTTCAACGACTGGCAATTGCAGGGCAACGCCGCCCTCGCCCGCCGCGACTATCTGCACGAAGCCTTCGAGCGCCACCATGGCCGTCCGGCCAAAACCTACCCGGCGCGTTTCCCGCTGCTGCGCCTGGACCGCATCTACCTGCGCAATGCCACCAGCCACGACCCGAAAATCCTCGGCCACAAGCCCTGGACGCACTTGTCGGACCATCTGCCGTTGGCGGTTGAAGTACGCCTGTAACAACAAAAAAAATTCGCTCAACCTGTCATTTATGACAGTAGATACACGCAAAAACACCTGCTACGGTGCTCCCGTCCGATCGAGTGAATCGTACGGACAAGCCCCGTAGCCGTCGTTGCCCGAAGGGTTGTGCCCTCCCGATGATGTCTCGCGACTCGCGCTGCCGATGCACTCGATGCCTTGCCCTGCAGGACATCGGGTGTCGATTCCACCGCGGAGACGAGCATGAATCCTTGCCAGCAACTGCCCAACTACCGTTACAGCGCCTGTGCCATTTCCATCTGGCTGTGCATGGGCTGGTTCCAGCCCGCCCAGGCGGCTTGTACCCTGACTCCCACCGCAGGCAACGACGACTTCGTGTGCGACAGCGGTAACAGCGGGTCGCTGACTGATCTGGGGGGAAACAACCGGCTGACCTTTACCGCCAATGGCACCGGCACAGTCGCAGGCAATGTGTCCTTCGGCGCCGGCAACGATACCCTGGTCATGCATTCCGGCGTCATTACCGGGATCGTCGACCAGAGGGACGGCACCGACACGTTCAGCATCAGCGCCGGTCAGGTCACCGGCACGGTGAACCAGGGCAATGGCGTCGACAGCTTTTTCATGAGCGGCGGCACGGTCCAGTCGCTTGCCCAGGGCGATGGTCGCGACTTTTTCGAGATGAGCGCAGGCACGATCATTGGCGCCTTCGAGGACGGTGACACCGCCAGGATGACCGGCGGCAGCATCGGCCGGGTCGACATGAAGCTCGACAACAACCTGTTCGAACTCTCTGGCGGGCAGATTCTCGGCAATCTGGTCACCGGGTTCGGTACCGACACCATCATCGTTTCCGGCGGCAAGGTGGGCGGCAACATCAGTGTCAGCGGTGGCAACGACAGCATCACCGTGACCGGAGGCGAAATCGTCGGCGAGATCCGCGCCAGCGCAGGCAACGATACCTTCACCTGGGATGGCGGCGGGATCATCCGCTCGGCGATCCTCATGGACGATGGCGATGATCGGGCAACCCTGCGCAATCTCGACGACGGCCACCTGGCCCAGACCCCGCTCCTCAACGGCGGCACCGGCAACGACCTGCTGACTTTTGACAAAACCACCTCAGCCGGAACCGCACGTTACGCCAACTGGGAAACCGTCAACCTGAACAACGCCTCGCGATTCGACTTCGACGGCAATTTTGTCCTGGGTGACAGCACCACCGGCAGCGGCGTGTTCAACATCGACGGCAGCAGTGTCGTGACCTCGACCCAGGGCCGCCTCACCCCGTTCATCCCAGGTCAACGGGCAACGCTGAACAACGCCGGGATCATCGACCTGAGCAGCGGCAATACCCGCACCAGCGACACGCTCAGCCTACAGGGCAACTATGCGGGTAACGGCGGCCAGCTAAGGTTGCAAAGCTTGCTGGGCGATGACGGCGCCCCCAGTGACAAACTGGTGGTCAATGACGGCACCTTGACCGGCACCACGTCGATCAGCGTCAGCAACCTCGGCGGCACGGGCGCCGCCACCTTGCAGAACGGCATCCAGGTAGTCCAGGCCCAAGGCACGGCCATCAGCGACAATGGCGCCTTTACGCTCAAGTCCCCGTTATCGGCCGGCGCGTTCGATTACTACCTGTTCAAGGGTGGCGTCACCGCCGGGAGCGAAAACAGCTGGTACCTGCGTTCCGCCGTGGTCGCGCCGCCATTGGTGGCGGCAGCGGTGCCACAGGTGCCCGATCCGGATTCCGCGCCAACACCCGATCCGGCGACGCCGCCCATTCTGGTGCCGTTGGTAACGGCACCGGTGGCGGCTGTCGGCACCCCGCCCTTGCCGGCGGCCGTTGCCGGTGCAGCACCCATTCCCCTGTACCGTCAGGAGGTCCCGGTCTGGTCGGTGTTGCCACCGGCGGCCGCGCAGTTGGCCCTGACGGCGCTCGGCACCTTCCATGATCGCCAGGGTGATCAACGCCTGCTGAACGAAACCGGGGCCTTTGGCGCAGGCTGGGGCCGGGTCTACGGGAAAAACATCGACCAGACCTGGGCCGGTACCGTCAACCCACGGTTCGAGGGTTCGCTCAACGGGTTCCAGGCGGGCAACGATCTGTTTGCCTCGCAGACTTCTGGCGGGCAAACCCGGCGCACGGGCTTTTTCGTCGGCCACAGCCGCTTGAAAGGGGATGTCGACGGATTCAACCAGGGTTTCGAAGGCAAGCGCGCAGGCGAAGTCGAGTTGCAAGGTGACAGCCTCGGGCTCTACTGGACCCTGACCGACCCCAAGGGCTGGTATGTCGATACCGTGGCGATGTACACCTGGCTGGAGGGCGACAGCCACTCCGAGCGCAATCTCAAGATCGACAACGACGGTCACGCCACGACCCTCTCGGTCGAGGCCGGCTACCCCATTGCAATGGCAGATAACTGGGTGGTCGAACCCCAGGTGCACGTCATCAATCAAAAGGTTGACCTGAAGCGTCAGGACGATGGCATTTCCAAAGTCTCGTTCGCGTCCGACGCCACCTGGACCGGCCGCCTCGGCGCCCGACTCAAGGGACGATATGCAGTCGCCGGCCGGCCACTGGAACCTTATCTGCGCGTCAACCTGTGGCAGACATTGTCCGGCACCGACACCGTGACATTTGGCGACAGCACCAACATCAGGACTGAACAACGCGCCGCGTCAGCGGATCTCGGCATCGGCGCCATCCTGACGCTTGCCCCTACTGTCAGCGTGTACGCCAATGCAGATTACAGCAGCAATATCGACAGCAATCCTTTGCGTGGCATGACCGGCAACCTGGGCATGAGACTGAGCTGGTAAGTCTGAGCAAAGGCTCTAGCTCGCGAGTTTTTTGACGTTTTTTCCAATAAACAAGCACTTATGGATGCGTCGTAAATCAGTCACTTATATGATCTAAAATACCCATACCATTGATCGGCCATTTTCTTGACGCAACGGCGGGGGTCTTCTTGACTTCACGTTACTACCCCGGCTCTACCATCAGGACCAACCGCCACCCACCCGTGAAAACGGGCAGGAGTCGGCTTGCCCTAATTAATTCGGTCGCCCCTCACTCGGGGTAGGAGAGACGCCAAGGCGAGATACCGCATGCGATTGCAAGGTAGACCTCCATGAAAACCTCACTCACCCCACAAGAGATCCGGATTGGTATTTGCACTGTCTCCAGCACCCTGTTGTTATGTTCATCCATGGAAGTGCAGGCCTCCCCCGCCGAGGAGGAAACAACGCCGTGGTATCGCCAGGACATTCCGGCGCTCACCCTGCCCGCGCCCGCCGCTTCCTATCCCGGCCACTTCAGCCCGATTGCCGACACGCGCAGTTCAAGCCTGACTGTCGAAGATGCCGCGCCCGGCGCCTGGGATCAAGTGTACGGCAAGGCCTCGCGCCAGGCGCAAGCCGACGCCCTGGTCCAAGGTTTTTCCATTCCCGGGTCCGGCGAACTGAAAAGCCCGGCGATCCTGACCCTGCATGGCAATAACGGCCATACCCAACGGGTCGGCCTGATCGGCGGGACGGCAGAATTTCACGGCACCGGCAATGGCTTGCTGACCAATCGCGCACAATCGGACCCGCACAATGACACCCTCAACCTGCAAGGCCAGAGCCTCGGCGCCTACTGGAGCCTGACCGGCCCACAAGGCTGGCACGTTGATCTGTCCGCCAGTGGTGGTCGCGTCAACGGCTTCAGTCGCAATGAACAAGGCGCACGCCAGGCCGCCGAAGGCAGCGCGGTGACGTTCTCGGTCGAAGGTGGTTTTCCCATTGGCATCAGTGAGAACTGGGTGGTCGAACCCCAGGCGCAATTGATCAATCAGCGGATTACCCTGGATACGCCTTATGCGGGCTCGAGCAATGCCTCCTCCAGCGACATCAGTTCCTGGAGTGGTCGGGTCGGTGCCAAGTTGAAAGGTAGCTATGACATCAATGGCCTGCCTGTCGAACCCTATGTGCGAACCAACTTGTGGCACACGGTGTACACCGGCAATACCGTCACCCTTGACCAGGTCGACAAGATCAGCAGCAGCCGATACTCCTCGACGGTCGAACTGGGCCTGGGGTTGGTGGCCAAGGTGACTCCGTCCGTGAGCCTGTACGTCAGCGCCGACTACAGCAGTGATGTGGACGACAATGATTTGAACGGGTTGATTGGCAGCATGGGCGTGCGCATGCGCTGGTGATGAGAAACTGCCGGCACCTGGCCGACAGGTCCCGATCTTCATAGACGAGCCGGATCGCCGTACGATCCGGCTCGCCGCGACAGCGGCCTGGAATCAGCCCAGCGGCCGCAACATCAACACCGCCAACGGCGGCAGGTTCAGTACCAGCGACAACGCCTGCCCATGGCTTGGCGTTTCTTCGGCCGTTGCCCCGCCACTGTTGCCATAGTTGGACCCGGCATAGATCGAAGAATCGCTGTTGAACACCTCGCTCCATTGCCCGGCAAACGGCACGCCGACGCGATAAGCCTCGCGCGGCACCGGCGTGAAGTTGGCCACTACCAGTATCGGCTGGCCGTCCTTGCTCCAGCGCATCCAGGCATAGACACTGTTGATCGCATC
>Ga0068830_1018920_pt1 | contig 12769 bp, 8 predicted proteins | sample Hof3ISUMetaT_23_FD_68490 | JGI IMG/M metagenome (GOLD analysis project Ga0068830, IMG submission 68490) | Enriched soil aggregate microbial communities from Iowa State university to study microbial drivers of carbon cycling -... | ecosystem: Environmental > Terrestrial > Soil > Agricultural land... | reverse complement strand
CTGCCAGGCGACAACGTGTCGATCACGGTCAAGCTGCTGGCTCCCATCGCCATGGAAGAAGGCCTGCGCTTCGCCATCCGTGAAGGCGGTCGTACCGTCGGCGCCGGTGTGGTTGCCACGATTCTGAAGTAATATGCTGGGTTGCAGAGAGTGGAAACGCTTTCTGCAATGGCTGCTTTATCGAACAAGAACGCAGACGACGGGTCAAAAGCCGGTCCGAAAGCTTCCTAGAAAGTTCGAAAATCACAGTCAGGCGAAGCCGCCAACTCTTCGCCAGCAAGATCAAACGAGCGTCATCCCCGGATGGCGCTTGAGACTTTAGGGGAATAGCTCAATTGGCAGAGCGTTGGTCTCCAAAACCAAAGGTTGTGGGTTCGATTCCCTCTTCCCCTGCCACTTTCTCCCGGAGCTCGCGGGTTCTATGTCCGAGCTTCGGTCTGAAGCTTGCATGGCGCCGCAAGAGCCGGGTTGTCTTTGCAAGCACAGCCGCCTTCAGTCCTGCTGAAGCGGCCCGGACGAACAGATGTCGAATCCAAACGTCGAAACCGTAACGAGCTCCACCGATCGAGTCAAAGTGGGCCTGGCGATTGCCGCCTTCGTGGCCGGGCTGGTGGGCTTTTACGCCTTGTCGTCGAGCCCTACCATTGCCCGCGTCGGCGTTGTGATCGTCGGCCTGGTTGTTGCCCTGGTGATCGCGTACTTCAGCGAACCCGGCCGCCGGGTCATCGCATTCGCGCAAGACTCCTACCAGGAGACCCGCAAGGTCGTCTGGCCGAACCGCAAGGAAACCATCCAGACCACCGGCGCCGTGTTCGCGTTCGTGGTGATCATGGCGGTTTTCCTGTGGCTGACTGACAAATCGATTGAATGGGTGCTGTACGACCTGCTTCTCGGTTGGAAATAAAACGGCGGAATGAAGCGATGAGCAAGCGTTGGTACGTCGTTCATGTCTACTCTGGCATGGAAAAAAGCGTTCAAAAGGCGCTGATGGAACGTGTGGAGCGGGCCGGTCTGGATACCTCTTTTGGTCAGATCCTGGTCCCCACCGAAGAAGTGATCGAAGTGAAGGGCGGTAGCAAGTCCGTGACCGAGCGGCGCTTTTTCCCGGGTTACGTGTTCGTCGAGATGGATCTGACCGACGAAACGTGGCATCTGGTGAAGAACACCAACAAAGTCACGGGTTTCATTGGCGGTTCGGGCAACCGGCCCACGCCGATCTCCCAGAAAGAAGTCGACGACATGCTGTCGCAGATGCAAGAGGGCGTGGAAAAACCACGGCCAAAGGTCTTGTTCGAAGTGGGCGAAATGGTCCGCATCAAGGAAGGTCCGTTTGCAGACTTCAATGGCAACGTCGAAGACGTCAACTACGAAAAGAGCAAGCTGCGCGTGTCCGTGACCATTTTTGGTCGTTCGACCCCGGTGGAACTCGATTTCAGCCAGGTCGAAAAGTCCTGAGCTTGGTATGAATAACCGGATGACGCGCTGCGGCCAGCGTCATCCGGGTTTCGGCGTCTGCGATGCCGAAGAATCCCGGCCGGCAACCTCGGGGAGCCCTGTCAAGGGCGATTGAACCCGAAAGGAGCACACCATGGCGAAGAAAATCGTCGGCTTCATCAAGCTGCAAGTTCCAGCTGGTAAAGCCAACCCGTCCCCCCCTATCGGTCCTGCGCTGGGTCAGCGCGGTCTGAACATCATGGAATTCTGCAAGGCGTTCAACGCCAAGACGCAAGGCATGGAGCCTGGTCTGCCGATTCCCGTGGTGATCACCGCTTTTGCCGACAAGAGCTTCACGTTCGTGATGAAGTCGCCTCCAGCGACCATCCTGATCAAGAAGGCTGCCGGCATCCAGAAGGGCTCGCCCACGCCGCACACCGCCAAGGTGGGCTCGCTGACGCGCGCGCAAGTCGAAGAAATCGTCAAGACCAAGCAACCTGACCTGACCGCCGCCGATCTCGACGCCGCGGTTCGTACGATCGCTGGTAGCGCCCGCAGCATGGGCATCACGGTAGAGGGTCTGTAATCATGGCACGTCTGTCGAAACGCATTACCGCGGTCCGCGCAAAGATCGACCGCAACAAGCTGTACCCCGTCGCCGAAGCGCTCGCGCTGGTGAAAGACACCGCCACCGCCAAGTTCGATGAATCCATCGACCTGGCCGTGCAGCTCGGCATCGACGCCAAGAAGTCGGACCAGCTGGTTCGCGGCTCCGTCGTGCTGCCTGCCGGTACCGGCAAGAGCGTGCGCGTTGCCGTGTTCGCACAGGGCGACAAGGCCGAGCAGGCGAAAGCCGCTGGCGCCGACATCGTCGGCATGGAAGACCTGGCCGACCAGATCAAGGCCGGCAAGATGGACTTCGACATCGTCATCGCGTCGCCAGACACGATGCGCGTCGTGGGCGCCCTGGGTCAGATCCTGGGTCCCCGTGGCCTGATGCCTAACCCGAAGGTTGGCACCGTGACGCCTGACGTCGCTACCGCCGTCAAGAACGCCAAGGCCGGTCAGGTTCAGTACCGTACCGACAAGGCAGGCATCATCCACGCCACGATCGGCCGTGCATCGTTCAACGTCGAACAGCTCCAGTCCAACCTGGTGGCGCTGGTCGATGCCCTGAACAAGGCGCGTCCTGCCACTGCCAAGGGCGTGTACCTGCGCAAGCTGGCCGTGTCGTCGACGATGGGCGGCGGCGTTCGCGTCGACCAGGCTTCGCTGACCGCCTGATAGGCGTCACGCAAGGCAGCATTTGTAGTACCAAACTTTGGGCTGCACCCCGCGGCCGGTTCGCCGGACAAAGGGTGTTGCTGTCAAAGACCGCGGGAGAGAAACGAGGGTGCCGCCTGCTCAGGCAGGAGGCCGATCCGCAGATCTTAAAACCGTTGGCGAATCCTGTTGCAACGCCCAGTGCGCCAAGAACAGGCCTAGCAGCGGATCCAGCGTAGACGGCGGTCCCAGGAAGAATTCTTATCCAAAGAACTCGACCAGGTTCGCCGCATTCGGTTGACGCAACGGGATTTCCCCAAGCGTCTTTTGATGGAGTGTTCGACCGTGAGTCTCAATCGTAAAGAGAAGACGGTGGTTATCGAAGAGATCTCGGTAGAAGTTGCCAAGGCTCAATCGATCATCATCGCAGAGTACCGGGGTCTGGACGTCGCTGCCGTCACCGTACTGCGCAAGAAAGCACGTGAGTCGGGTGTTTACCTGCGTGTTCTGAAGAACACGCTGGCCATTCGCGCCATCGCTGGCACCCCTTTCGAGGGTCTGTCCACCCACTTGGCCGGTCCGCTGATTTATGCAGTGAGCGCCGACCCAGTGGCTGCAGCAAAAGTACTGGCTGACTTTGCCAAAACCAATGACAAGCTCGTTCTGAAGGCCGGCTCGCTGCCGAACAGCCTGATGAACGTTGAAGGCATCAAGGCCCTGGCCGCCCTGCCTTCGCGCGAAGAACTGTTGGCAAAACTGCTCGGCACGATGCAAGCCCCGATCGCAACGTTTGTGCGTACGCTCAACGAAGTTCCGTCCAAGTTCGTGCGCGGCCTCGCCGCAGTACGCGACAAGCAGGCGGAAGCGGCTTAATCGCCTCTTCGTTGGACAAAAGCGACTACCGCACCTGGTATCAAACTATTTGGAAATCTAAAGAAAATGGCACTGAACAAAGCAGAAATCATTGAAGCTATCGCTGGCCTGACCGTTCTGGAACTGTCGGAACTGATCAAGGATCTGGAAGAGAAGTTCGGCGTGTCGGCAGCTGCTGTTGCAGCTCCTGCTGCTGCTGGCGGCGGCGCTGCTGCTGCAGCACCTGCTGAAGAGCAGACCGAATTCAACGTCATCCTGGCCGAAGTCGGCGCCAACAAGGTCAACGTCATCAAGGCAGTTCGCGAGCTGACCGGCCTGGGCCTGAAGGAAGCCAAGGACGTCGTTGACGGCGCTCCTAAGGCAGTGAAGGAAGGCGTGTCGAAGGCTGACGCCGAAGCCGCCAAGAAGAAGCTCGAAGAAGCTGGTGCAAAGGCCGATATCAAGTAATTTCGGTTCCGCATGCACCCGGGGGTCCGTCAAAACGACCTCCGGGTTTTTGCGTTCTGAAAGGGGTGTTTTCTTGACCCCTTATCAGGGGAATTACTCGGGCTTTCCGCGGTCATAGAAAGCCCGATGTTACGGATTTCCGGTGCGCAGGTGGCCCACGCTGCCGCCTTCGAACCCGAAACCCGTGCCGGAACCCTTTCCGGTTGAAGGGACGCCAGCCAGGCTGCTGGACGTTCTGCCCAGATTTCGAAGTCGTATTTTAGGACCGCCGCCCGCGGTTCACGCAACCTGAGTCGGAGTGCTCATGCCCTACTCGTTCACCGAAAAGAAGCGCATCCGCAAAAGCTTCGCCAAGCGCGAGGACGTTCAGAGCGTCCCGTATCTGCTGGCTACCCAGCTTGAATCGTACCTGACCTTTCTGCAAGAAGAGACCGCTCCTCTGCGTCGGAAGGATGAGGGCCTCCAAGCCGCGTTCACCTCGATATTCCCCATCGTCAGCCACAACCAGATGGCCCGGCTGGAATTCGTCAGCTATGTGCTTGGCGAACCCGCCTTCGACGTTCGGGAATGCCAACAACGGGGCCTGACCTTCGCATCGCCCCTGCGCGCCAAGGTGCGCCTGGTGCTGCTCGACCGCGAGGCCAGCAAGCCCACCGTGAAGGAAGTGAAGGAACAGGAAGTCTACATGGGCGAGATTCCGCTCATGACGACGACGGGTTCGTTCGTGATCAACGGCACGGAACGGGTCATCGTTTCGCAGCTGCACCGTTCGCCAGGCGTGTTCTTCGAGCACGACCGCGGCAAGACCCACAGCTCCGGCAAGTTGCTGTTCTCGGCCCGCGTGATTCCTTACCGCGGTTCGTGGCTCGACTTCGAATTCGACCCGAAGGACATCCTGTTCTTCCGCGTCGACCGCCGCCGCAAGATGCCCGTGACGATCCTGCTCAAGGCGATCGGCATGACCCCCGAGACCATCCTCGAACACTTCTTCAGCTTCGACACGTTCGAACTGCAGAGCGAGGGCGGCCTGATGGAGTTCGTGCCTGAGCGCTGGAAGGGTGAAGTCGCGCGTTTCGACATCAACGACAAGCTGGGCAAGACGCTGGTCGCGAAAGACAAGCGCATCAACGCCAAGAACATCCGTGACCTGGTCTCCGCCGGCACGGAACGCATCTCCGTGCCTGAAGATTTCCTGCTGGGCCGCTCGCTGGCAAAAAATGCCATCGATCCGGAAACCGGCGAAATCGTCGCAAGCGCGAACGACGAGCTGACCGAAACGTTGCTCGACAAGCTGCGCAACCACAACGTCCGCACGATCGAGACGCTGTACACGAACGACCTGGATCAGGGTCCGTACATTTCGCAGACGCTGAACGTCGACGAAACGACCGACCAGACCGCCGCCCGTGTCGCGATCTATCGCATGATGCGCCCTGGCGAGCCGCCAACCGAAGACGCTGTCGAAGCGCTGTTCCATCGTCTGTTCTTCAACGAAGAGACGTACGATCTGTCGCGCGTGGGCCGCATGAAGGTCAACAGCCGTCTGGGCCGTGGCAACGACATCACCGGGACCATGACGCTGACCAACCAGGACATTCTTGACACGATCAAGATCCTGGTCGAACTGCGTAACGGCCGCGGCGAAATCGATGACATCGATCACCTGGGCAACCGCCGCGTCCGCTGCGTGGGCGAACTGGCCGAAAACCAGTTCCGCGCCGGTCTCGTCCGTGTCGAGCGTGCCGTCAAGGAACGTCTGGGCCAGGCCGAAGCCGAAAACCTGATGCCGCACGACCTGATCAACTCCAAGCCGATTTCGGCCGCGATCAAGGAGTTCTTCGGTTCGAGCCAGCTGTCGCAGTTCATGGACCAGACCAACCCGCTGTCCGAGATCACGCACAAGCGTCGCGTCTCGGCACTGGGACCAGGCGGTCTGACCCGCGAACGCGCCGGCTTCGAAGTCCGCGACGTGCACCCGACCCACTATGGCCGCGTGTGCCCGATCGAAACGCCGGAAGGTCCGAACATCGGCCTGATCAACTCGATGGCGCTGTATGCCCGCCTGAACGAATACGGCTTCCTCGAAACGCCGTATCGCAAGGTCGTGGACAACAAGGTCACGGATCAGATCGACTACCTGTCGGCCATTGAAGAAAGCCGCTACGTGATCGCCCAGGCGAACGCGAGCCTGGACGCCGAAGGGCACTTCACCGATGACCTCGTGGCCTGCCGCGAAGCCGGTGAAACCATGCTGACCGCGCGCGACAACGTGCACTACATGGACGTTGCGCCGTCGCAGATCGTGTCGGTTGCTGCTTCGCTGATTCCGTTCCTGGAACACGATGACGCGAACCGTGCACTGATGGGTTCGAACATGCAGCGCCAGGCAGTGCCTTGCCTGCGTCCGGAAAAGTCGGTGGTGGGTACGGGTATTGAACGTACCGTGGCCGTTGACTCGGGTACGACCGTGCAAGCCCTGCGTGGCGGCCTGGTCGACTACGTCGATGCCGACCGTGTGGTGATTCGCGTCAATGACGACGAAAACGCCGCCGGCGAAGTCGGTGTGGATATCTACAACCTGATCAAGTACACCCGTTCGAACCAGAACACGAACATCAACCAGCGTCCGATCGTGCGCCGGGGCGACATCGTTGCCCGTGGCGACGTGCTGGCCGACGGTGCATCGACCGACCTGGGCGAACTCGCCCTGGGTCAGAACATGCTGGTCGCGTTCATGCCGTGGAACGGCTACAACTTCGAAGACTCGATGCTGATCTCGGAACGTGTCGTGGCAGAAGACCGCTACACCTCGATCCACATCGAAGAACTGACGGTTGTCGCCCGTGACACCAAGCTGGGTTCGGAAGAAATCACGCGCGACATCAGCAACCTGTCCGAAGGCCAGTTGGGCCGTCTGGACGAGTCGGGCATCGTCTACATCGGCGCCGAAGTCGAAGCCGGCGACGTGCTGGTCGGCAAGGTCACGCCCAAGGGCGAGACCCAGCTGACGCCTGAAGAAAAGCTGCTGCGCGCCATCTTCGGCGAGAAGGCCTCCGACGTGAAAGACACGTCGCTGCGCGTTCCGTCGGGCATGGTCGGCACGGTCATCGACGTGCAGGTGTTCACGCGTGAAGGCATCGTGCGCGACAAGCGCGCGCAGTCGATCATCGACGACGAACTCAAGCGCTATCGCACCGACCTGAACGACCAGCTGCGCATCGTTGAAAACGACACGTTCGACCGTATCGAAAAGACGCTGATCGGCAAGCCCGTGAACGGCGGCCCGCGCAAGCTGGCCAAGGGCGCGGAACTGACGCGCGAATACCTGACGGATCTGGACCGCTGGCAGTGGTTCGACATTCGCCTGGCTGACGAAGGCGGCGCAACCGCCCTCGAGCAGGCGAAAGAGTCGATCGAACAGAAGCGTCACCAGTTCGACCTGGCATTCGAAGAAAAGCGCAAGAAGCTGACGCAAGGCGACGAGCTGCCCCCGGGCGTGCTCAAGATGGTCAAGGTGTACCTGGCCGTCAAGCGTCGTCTGCAGCCTGGCGACAAGATGGCAGGCCGTCACGGCAACAAGGGTGTGGTCTCCAAGATCACCCCGATCGAAGACATGCCGCACATGGCCGACGGTACTCCCGCCGACATCGTGTTGAACCCGCTGGGCGTGCCATCGCGGATGAACGTCGGGCAGGTGCTCGAAGTTCACCTGGGCTGGGCGGCCAAGGGTTTGGGCCTGCGCATCAATGACATGCTGCGCGACGCACGGAAGATCGAAGTGGCCAAGATCCGCGAGTTCCTCGCCAAGATCTACAACTCCACGGGTACCTCCGCGCGGCTTGAAGAATTCAGCGATGACGACATCGTCGAACTGGCCAACAACCTGAAGAACGGTGTTCCGTTCGCCACGCCCGTGTTTGACGGTGCGACCGAAGACGACATTCGCGACATGCTGAATCTCGCCTACCCGGACGACATCGCCGAACGCCTGAAGCTGGCGAATTCGAAGACCCAGGCGTACCTGTTCGATGGCCGTACCGGCGAAATGTTCGAACGCCCCGTGACTGTCGGCTACATGCACATGCTGAAGCTGCATCACCTGGTTGACGACAAGATGCACGCCCGCTCCACCGGCCCGTACTCGCTCGTGACGCAGCAACCGTTGGGCGGTAAAGCCCAGTTCGGTGGCCAGCGCTTCGGTGAGATGGAAGTGTGGGCGCTGGAAGCGTACGGCGCGTCGTATGTGCTGCAAGAAATGTTGACCGTCAAGTCCGACGATGTGAACGGCCGTACCAAGGTCTACGAGAACATCGTGAAGGGCGACCACGTGATCGATGCGGGCATGCCCGAGTCGTTCAACGTGTTGGTCAAGGAAATCCGGTCGCTCGGGATCGACATGGATCTCGAACGTAACTGATAGGAGTCGCCATGAAAGCGCTTTTGGATCTGTTCAAGCAAGTTACGCAGGAAGAACAGTTCGACGCCATCCGTATTGGCATCGCGTCGCCGGAGAAGATCCGGTCATGGTCGTTCGGGGAAGTGAAGAAGCCCGAAACCATCAACTACCGTACGTTCAAGCCTGAACGCGACGGGCTGTTTTGCGCCAAGATTTTCGGTCCCATCAAGGACTACGAATGCTTGTGCGGTAAGTACAAGCGCCTGAAGCACCGCGGCGTGATCTGCGAGAAGTGCGGCGTCGAAGTGACGCTCGCCAAGGTGCGTCGCGAACGGATGGGCCACATCGAGCTGGCCAGCCCGGTCGCGCACATCTGGTTCCTGAAGTCGCTGCCGTCGCGTCTGGGCATGGTCCTGGACATGACTCTGCGCGACATCGAACGCGTGCTGTACTTCGAAGCATATTGCGTCATCGACGCAGGCATGACGCCGCTCAAGCGCGGCCAGATCATGTCGGAAGACGACTTCCTGGCCAAGACGGAAGAGTACGGCGATGACTTCCGCGCCGTGATGGGTGCCGAGGCCGTGCGCGAACTGCTGCGCAACCTCGACATCAATCGCGATGTGGAAACGCTCCGTGCCGATCTGCAGGCCACGAGTTCGGACGCCAAGATCAAGAAGATTTCCAAGCGCCTGAAGGTGCTGGAAGGCTTCCAGAAGTCGGGCATCAAGCCGGACTGGATGATCCTGGAAGTGCTGCCCGTTCTGCCGCCCGAGCTGCGCCCGCTGGTGCCGCTGGACGGTGGCCGGTTTGCCACGTCCGACCTGAACGACCTGTATCGCCGCGTGATCAACCGCAACAACCGTCTGAAGCGTCTGCTCGAGCTGAAGGCTCCTGAAATCATCGTGCGCAACGAAAAGCGCATGCTGCAGGAAGCCGTCGACTCGCTGCTGGACAACGGTCGCCGCGGCAAGGCCATGACGGGCGCCAACAAGCGTCCGCTCAAGTCGCTGGCCGACATGATCAAGGGCAAGAGCGGTCGTTTCCGTCAGAACCTGCTGGGCAAGCGCGTCGACTACTCGGGCCGTTCGGTCATCGTGGTGGGTCCTCAGCTCAAGCTGCACCAGTGCGGTCTGCCCAAGCTGATGGCGCTGGAACTGTTCAAGCCCTTCATCTTCAACCGTCTGGAAATGATGGGTCTGGCCACGACCATCAAGGCGGCGAAGAAGCTGGTCGAGACGCAGGAACCGGTGGTGTGGGACATCCTCGAAGAGGTGATCCGCGAACATCCGATCATGCTGAACCGCGCACCGACGCTGCACCGCCTGGGTATCCAGGCGTTCGAGCCGGTGCTGATTGAAGGCAAGGCGATCCAGCTGCACCCGCTGGTTTGCGCGGCGTTCAACGCCGACTTCGACGGTGACCAGATGGCCGTTCACGTGCCGCTGTCCATCGAAGCGCAGCTCGAAGCCCGTACGCTGATGCTGGCCTCGAACAACATTCTGTTCCCGGCCAACGGCGAACCGTCGATCGTGCCGTCGCAGGACATCGTGCTGGGCCTGTACTACGCCACGCGCGAACGTGTGAACGGTCGCGGCGAAGGTACGCACTTCGTTGACGTGTCGGAAGTCCTGCGCGCCTACGAAAACAAGTTCGTGGAACTGCAGACGCGCATTACCGTGCGCCTGAACGAATACGAGCGTGACGAACAAGGCGAATGGCAGCCGGTGCTGCGCCGCTTCGAAACCACGGTCGGCCGCGCGATCCTGTCCGAGATCCTTCCGAAGGGCCTGCCCTTCTCGGTGCTGAACAAGGCACTGAAGAAGAAGGAAATCTCGCGCCTGATCAACCAGTCGTTCCGTCGTTGCGGCCTGCGCGACACGGTCATCTTTGCTGACCAGCTGATGCAGTCGGGCTTCCGCCTGGCCACGCGCGGCGGTATCTCGATCTGCATGGACGACATGCTGATCCCGGACGCCAAGGTCGGCATCCTGGCCGAAGCCAGCAAGGAAGTGAAGGAAATCGACAAGCAGTACTCGTCGGGTCTCGTCACGTCGCAGGAACGGTACAACAACGTGGTGGACATCTGGGGCAAGGCAGGCGATCGCGTCGGCAAGGCCATGATGGAACAACTGTCGACCGAGCCCGTGATCGATCGCCATGGCAATGCAACACGCCAGGAATCGTTCAACTCGATCTACATGATGGCCGACTCGGGCGCGCGCGGTTCCGCAGCGCAGATTCGCCAGCTCGCCGGCATGCGGGGCCTGATGGCCAAGCCTGACGGCTCCATCATCGAGACGCCCATCACGGCAAACTTCCGTGAAGGCCTGAACGTGCTGCAGTACTTCATTTCGACTCACGGCGCTCGTAAGGGCCTGGCCGACACGGCACTGAAGACCGCGAACTCGGGTTACCTGACCCGTCGTCTGGTCGACGTGACGCAAGACCTGGTGATCACCGAAGAAGATTGCGGTACGAACTTCGGCTTCAACATGAAGGCGTTGGTGGAAGGCGGTGAAGTCATCGAACCGCTGCGCGACCGTATCCTGGGTCGTACGGCAGTGTCGGACGTCATCAACCCCGACACGCAGGAAACCGTATTCGAAGCGGGCACGCTGCTCGACGAAGACGCGGTCGAACTGATCGAAAGCCTGGGCATCGACGAAGTCAAGGTACGTTCGCCGCTGAGCTGCGAAACGCGTCATGGCCTGTGCGCCGCCTGCTACGGCCGCGACCTGGGTCGTGGCTCGTCGGTCAACGTGGGTGAGGCTGTCGGCGTGATCGCCGCCCAGTCCATCGGCGAACCGGGCACGCAGCTGACGATGCGTACGTTCCACATCGGTGGCGCGGCGTCGCGTGCGGCGCTGGCTTCCGGCGTGGAAACCAAGTCGAACGGCACGGTGCGGTTCACCAGCGCCATGCGCTACGTGACCAACGTGAAGAACGAACAGGTTGCCATCTCGCGGTCGGGCGAAATCCTGATCGTCGATGACAGCGGCCGCGAACGCGAACGCCACAAGGTGCCTTACGGCGCCATCCTGGTCCACGGCGATGGCTCGGCGGTCAAGGCCGGCGCGCAGCTTGCGACCTGGGATCCGCTGACTCGTCCGATCATTACCGAGCATGCCGGTACGATCAAGTTCGAGAACGTGGAAGAAGGCGTGACCGTGGCCCGTCAGCTCGACGAAGTCACGGGTCTGTCGACGCTGGTTGCCATCACGCCGAAAACGCGTGGCAGCGCCAAGCAGACGGTTCGTCCGCAGGTCAAGCTGCTCAATGAGCAGGGCGAAGAAGTCAAGATCGCCGGTACCGATCACTCGGTGAGCATCTCCTTCCCGGTCGGCGCGCTGATTACCGTGCGCGATGCACAGGAAGTGGGTGTCGGTGAAGTGCTGGCGCGTATTCCGCAAGAATCGCAGAAGACGCGTGACATTACCGGGGGTCTGCCCCGCGTGGCCGAGCTGTTCGAAGCCCGTTCGCCGAAGGACGCCGGCATGCTTGCCGACGTTACCGGTACGGTGTCGTTCGGCAAGGACACAAAGGGCAAGCAGCGTCTGGTCATTACCGACCTGGACGGCGTGAGCCACGAATTCCTGATCCCGAAAGAGAAGCAGGTGCTGGTGCACGACGGCCAGGTGGTGAACAAGGGCGAAATGATCGTGGACGGCCCGGCCGACCCGCACGACATCCTGCGTCTGCAGGGTATCGAAAAGCTGGCCAGCTACATCGTCGACGAAGTGCAGGATGTGTACCGTCTGCAGGGCGTGAAGATCAACGACAAGCACATCGAAGTGATCGTGCGTCAGATGCTGCGCCGTGTGGTCATCGTGGATGCGGGCGAAACGTCCTTCATCACCGGTGAACAGGTCGAACGTGCCGAAATGCTCAACGAGAACGATCGTTGCGCTGCCGACAACCGCCGTCCTGCCACGCACTACGACGTGCTGCTCGGTATCACGAAGGCCTCGCTGTCGACCGACTCGTTCATTTCGGCTGCATCGTTCCAGGAAACCACGCGTGTCCTGACCGAAGCCGCCATCATGGGCAAGCGCGACGAACTGCGTGGTCTGAAGGAAAACGTCATTGTCGGCCGCCTGATTCCTGCAGGTACCGGCATGGCCTTCCACCAGGCCCGCAAGGAAAAAGAAGCGCTGGAAGCGGCCGAACGCGAAGTCGTGTTCGCCGATGTGGGCAACACCTTCGACGAAAGCACGATCTTCACGACCGCGCCCGAAACCGTTGGCGCGGCTCCCCAGGACGACGCTGGCGACGACACCCAGGTGTAACGCAAGGTCTTTGCAGTATCCGGACGTTCCGCCTCGCGCGGGCGTCCGTTCCGAAAAAGCCGCTCCG
>Ga0068830_1165262_pt1 | contig 12880 bp, 8 predicted proteins | sample Hof3ISUMetaT_23_FD_68490 | JGI IMG/M metagenome (GOLD analysis project Ga0068830, IMG submission 68490) | Enriched soil aggregate microbial communities from Iowa State university to study microbial drivers of carbon cycling -... | ecosystem: Environmental > Terrestrial > Soil > Agricultural land... | reverse complement strand
TGGTCGACAAGCCAGTGATAGATGCCGCGGGTGCCCATGATGGCGTGGCATGCGGCCTCGACGCTCGCGGCGCCGGCAGCGGCCATATCCGGAATCGGGCGCCCGTTTGTCTGGATGATCTCGCCGCCCTCACGCCAGATCTGCCCGAACCGATCAACGAAGACGTCGTTGAACTCCACGACCTTCGGCGGCGTCGGCGAGCGAAGGCGGGATTGCAGGAGAAGCATCTCGCTTTCAAAGCCCGCCAGGTGGCGTGGGGGAACCTCCGCGCTCGCCGCAGCGCGCGTCGCGCCCAACCGGGCGGAGGGACGACCGACGCCGACGAATGCGATTGCCGAAAGCGTCGGCTTCGCGGACATGCCGCCGCCCGTCGCCTCGGTCAGCCGGCCGTGGATCTCACGCTTCACGCCGGCGTCCTTGACGGCGCCGTAGAGCCTCTTCGCCTGCCGGATAAACCCCGCGTCTTTCGACGCTTCCGGATTGGTCGCCAGGAGGCGCCAAGCGTCTTCCGGCCGCCCAGCTTTCATGAACTTGCGCACGAGACCAAACCGCTGGCGGACCGCCCACGGGTTTGCGAGAGCAATGGCCGCGGCCGCGTCGAGCGCCCGCGTGTCCTTCATCTCTTGGCCGGCGAGAATGTAAAGCTCAAGTATCCGGACATTTTCGGCTAATGTCGGATCCGCATCGACCAGCTTGACAATGCTCTCCCAGTCGCCTTCGAGGGCGGCTTCCTTCGCTTTTCTCAACGACAGCATCTGCTTTATCACAAGAGTAGGAGATCGACGCCGAAGCGGCGTGGAAAGCGCAGGAGCGCTTTCTTCCGGCCGCGAAACTTGGCGGGAGAATAGGAATTTCAACATCTTATGACCGCCGCGTGGACTATGGCGCGAGGTTACAGCAAGGCTTCGCGTGAGACCACGGCGGCCGACATTCCTCGAGCCCTCTCGGCGACGCCGACAGGGCTCGAGCGCTTTACACTCGGTGGTCGCGGATCGACGCCAGCGCCAGCCGCGCGATGATCCAGGCGATGATCGTGCCCGCGATGACCCACATCAGGCTCTTTGGCTTATTCGGCAGGATCGGGTCCACGGGAAGGCGGGGCGAGACGATGTTGACGATATAAAGCTTCTTCATTTCGGCCTGCACGAGCGAGCTCTGCAGCATCGCGACCGCCGAAGAGTACTTCTGCTGCGCCAAGCCCTGATCGACGCTGAGCGTCTTGTACGAGCCGATCAGCGGCGCGAGGGCGTCGGTCTTGCCGGTCAGGCGCTGTTGCTCGACGACGAGCTGCGCCTCCAGCGCCTCGAGCATGTTGCGGATTTCGGACGTTCGGGGCGAATTGGGCGTCGAGGTCTTCGAAAGCGCCGTCATCTCAGCGCGCTTGCTCGCGATCTGATCACGCAAGGTCTGGATGATCGTGCCGTACGACGTGGTCTCCATCGTCGGATCGATCATGCCGTTCGCGAGCTGGAAGTCCGTGATCGCCTGGTTCGTGCGGCGCATCTCATTGGACGCTTCCGCGACTTGGTCCTGCGCCAGCTTGATCATGTCCGCGCGGGCGCGCTCGTTGAACTGGTTGACCAGCTGCTCGCTCATCCGCGACAGCTCGGAGCCGATCTTGAAGGCGGTGTCCGCGTCGTAGCCGTAGCTCGTCAGGCTGATCTGGCCTTGAAGGTCGTCGTAGGAGACCTCGATCTGCGAGAGGTAGTGTTGATACTGCCGCTCGTGGCGGGCTTCGGGGGAAAGCCGTCCGAACCAGTCGATCGAGGTCTCCTGCATCCGTGGCGTCAGGTTGATCCGCTTGTTCAGCTCGTCGAACGCCTCGCGCGATTTGATGTAGTTGACGACCGCGTAGGACTCGTCGATCGCGCGCTCGACCTGGCTTGGCACCGGCTGCCCGACCTGGCCGACCATCGATCCGGGCACGCCAGAAACGCCGCTGGCCGGGTTGCGGATGGCGATGACGCTTTCCGCGACGTATCGGTTCGAGGCGATCCCGAACAGGTAGACGCAGGCGACGACGAGCGGCACCGAAAGGAAGAGCGCGTTGAAGAGGCGCATCTTCTTGCGCCAGGCCTCGCGCGAGGAGGGGCGCTCGAAGCTCTCCACGTCCTCGATGCGGCCGCGCCGGAGGGGCGGGGGCGAAGGACGCCGAGTGTCGACATAATCCTCGGCGGGCGTCGCCACCGCCGTCGAAGGCGCCGCGGGGGCCGCCGCCGCGGGCGTCCGCAGCGCGAGGGCGTCGGCGGTTGCGCCGGAACGCGGAGCCCGACGACGCGCGCCGATGGGGTTCATGTTCGCGATCTTCATTGGACCTCCGCCATCACTCGCCGAGCGGGTCGGAGAGATCTTGTCCGCCGGTCGCCCCGCGGAACGCCAAGATCGCTTCCCCCTTACTGCCGAACTTCTGCAATTTACGATCGATGATCACATAGCACTCGTCGCACATTTCACGAATGGTCTGGGCTGTCCGGGTGACCACGATGAGGCTGCGGTCGCCCCTCATCTCGAGCAGCTTTTCCTGCACCAGATCGCGAAACGGCTTGTTGCCCAACGCAACCCGCTCATCAACGACGTAACAATCAAAAGAAAGCGCCAAGCACAGACTGATCGTCGCCCGGGTGTTCAATTCATCCGGCAAAAGGTCGAGCGCGGTGTCCAGATCTTGCCTTTTGATCTTACCGAGGTCGGTCACAGCGTCAAGCATATCAGGCGGCCAGGCGTTGTAGATCGCCGACACGAACCGCACGTTCTGGCGGATGCTGAAGCGTTTGGTGAAAATCGTGCGCGACGCCAGCGGCCAGGACACCGACATTCCGCAGTCGATCCGCCCTTCGGTCGGCGACTGGTTGCCGTTCAGCAAGTTGACCAGCGTCGTCTTGCCCGAGCTCGCCCCCCCGAGAACGCCGATCGACACGCCTCGACGGAACTCAGCGTCCGCGCGGTCGAACACCAGCGTCTGCTTCCGACCGGCGCCGAGGACCTTCGTCACCCCCCGCAGGCGGACCGTATCCCGCTCGCCGCCGCCAATCTCGGCGAAGCCCGCGGGGTCCTCCTGTAACGTCGCGGCCGCGCCGCCTCTTTTTAGCAAGCGCGCGATCATAGGCCGTCCAGCGCGAAGGGATCTTCGTTCTCGGTGGCCCGTCTACGGTCACGTTCGTAGAAGGGACGACAAAGCCGCTCGCACATCAAGCCGATGGCGAGCGTCGAGGCTATCCAGACGCCGAGATAGAGGCTGCTCGCCACCGGAGATTCATAGGCCACGAAATAGCCGCTGCGAATGAACTCGCAAAGGTGGAACAGCGGGTTCTCGATGATGATCCAGCGGAACATATACGGCACTTCAGGCCAGATGAAGTGCACGCCGCTCGTGAACATCAGGACCCGCATTAGGACGTGCTGGATCGTGCGGAAGAACGGCGCAAAGGTATTGATCGCTCCGAAGATCATTCCCACGCCGAACCCAAGGAGCGACGAGACGAGCAGCACCGCGATCACGAGGAACGGCTGCTCCATCCAGTCGGAAATGCCGATGAAGTAGAACGCCGTGAAGGCTCCCAAGGCGAGGCCCACGTAGAACAACGTGTTCACGATGGAGCGCGCGATCAGCACGTCCAGCTGCGTGACGCGCGGCATGAACTCGTAGCGCGCCTTCGCGGAGGCGAAGGTCGACGATTGCGACAACGTCGTCTTGAAGGTCCAGAAGATGAACACGCCGCAGGTGAGGAACGGCACCATCGGCATGCCGTGGTGAGTGCGGGAGCCGGTGAAGTAGCGCAGGGCGGCGAGGCCTGCGACCACAATGGCGAGGCCGCCGACTTCCTCGACCACGCCGAAGGTCTTCCGCGCGAACCGCGCCGAAGCCTCGGTGCCGACCAGAGCGATCACCGTTCGGACCTGGTTCCGCGCCGCGGCGACAAACCAGCTTTCCGGGCGGTCGTTCGCCCAGATCGTCATTTCGCCGCTCCAACGGGCGCTCGCGCCGGCGAAGCGGTCGGCTTCGCAGCCGCCGCCTTCGCCGCCGCCTTGTCGGCGCGGCGCAGTTCCGTCACGTCATGCTGCAGCGTCAAGCCGGTGAGCACGGGGTGCTCCCAAATGGTCTCGCCTGGGCGGGCCGCGATCGGCGCCACGTCGACCGGCAGGGCCTCGAGCAGGGCGTCTCCGTCAAGAAGGTCGACCGGCGTCCAATTGGCGTCGACCGCGCGCATCAGCGCGTCCCAGTCCGTTCGCGCGGCGCGGCTCTGCCCGTAAGCCCGGCGCGTCTTGAGGCCAAGACCCGTGTACAGGTCGACGATCCGCAGGTCCGTGGCGCCGTCGGGATCGAGATCGAGGTCGAGCGGCCCCGCGCCGTTGGGCGAGAAGTAGAGACATGGAATGCCGTAGCTCTCGGCGATCACCATGCCGTGCAGGCTGGTCGAGACGATCCGCTCGCAGGCGAGAATCTCGTCGATCTTGTCCTGAAGCGACCTGATCGAGATCGGCGTCACCGTGGTGATCAGGCGAACGTCGTCCGCGAGCTCCGGTTCGACCACGCATCGAACGATGTGGTCGCGGGGATGCGCCTCATAGGTCCGGTCGGCGAGCTCGGAGAGATGCAGGATGACCCCGATCTTCCACTTTTTCTCGATTTTCGGGGCGTAGAATCGCGGGAGCAGCCAGACGGGATCGCCATAGACGCCCGTGCCTCGGCCGCCGCCGTTGAGCAGACGCTCCGAGACGGGCCCGCGGGTCGCCGAGACCTTGAACACGGAATCGGCCGAGGGCGTAAACGGCACATGTTCCGCAGCCGGAGCCGAAGGATTGGCCCAGTTCGAACTGCCGGTGCCCCAGAACCAGGTCTCGCCGCCGGAAAATCCGTGGCCGATGGTCCCGACCGCAGCCATGCGGAGCGTGGTGGACTTGAAGGGCACGCGACGGACGGGCAGCCCGCAGCCGAGGGCGACCATGACCGGGCTAAGCGCGTCGCCGAAATTCAGATAATCCATCTGCATGGTGGAGCCGGCCCACCCGAGAGGGACGACGCCGTTGCTTCGCGCGTAGTCGGCCAGACTTCCCCGCATGACGTCTCCTGCTGTCCCCCGGGCGCCGGCCAAACGAACGCGCCGCTTGGCAGGCGCCAGCAGCGCGCCCGGATTGCGGCGTCGCTTGCGGAGCATCACCTCGTTAAGTGACCATTTTATGGTCACGCGCTGCGGTGCAGCAAGCGCTTTCGACGTGGCGATGCCGGTTGTGGCGTCAAAACGGGATCTTGGCGATCGTCGCAGCCGGCGCGCTCCACACGCGCGAGTCCGGCGAGACCGCGAGCGGCAGCGGAAACGCCTCTATCAGCGGCCGGTCGTCGTAGGACAGCGGCCGCCAGCTTTCGTCAACCCAGCGCATGACGGCGTCCCAATCCGTCATGCGCGCGCGGTCGAGCAAGAAGGCCGACAGACGGTCCCGACCCGCGCCGGTGTAGAAGTCGCGCATGCGGTGGTCAATGTGCGCCTGGGGGTCGTTGAGATCCAGCAAGGCACCGTAGCTGTCGCCATAGGTCCCAAACCAGGCGCATGGGATGCCGTAGGTCTCGGAAATGACGAGCCCATGCAGGCTGGTCGACACCACACGCCGGCACGACACGATCTCGGCGATCTTCGCGCGCATCGCCTCGGGCGTGGCCGGGCAATAGGTGTTGATCAGGCGAATGCGATCCTGGAGCTGCGGCGGGATGTAGTAGCGCTTGAGGATCGCCTTGGCGGTCGCCTCCGGATCGGCGCTCTCGAGTTCGGAGATGTGCAGGATGACGCCGAGATCGTGCGTCTTCTCCACGTCCGTCATCGGCCAAATCCGCGGGAGAACCCACACCGGATCGCCGTAGACGTCGGGAACGGAGATCCCCTGGCTGCGGAACGTCGCGGCGCTCCGGGGGCCGCGCAGAGCGTAGACGTTGAACTCGGTGTCCGGAGGCCGGATGTAGCCGCGATGGGCCGGATCGATCGGGTTGCGCTCTGCGTCGACCCCGGTTCCCCAGAAATGCAGCACCCCGTTGCGCTGGTTGTGGCCGATGGTGCCAACCGCGACCATCCGTTCTGCGGGCTGGTCGAACCCGGCGCGCCGCACGGGCAGTCCGGCCATGACCGCGACCACAAAGGCGCTCAGGGCGTCGCCCACATTGGCGTGCGGATGCTCCCGCGTCGTCGCCACCCATGAGAGGGGCACCGAGAGGACGCCGGGGTTCATGCGCACCAGAGTGGCCGCGGGGGATGATGAGGGCTGCGGCCGATCCTCAGGAGAGGACTTGGAAAGCGGCGAACTGACGGTCTCGGGGAGCATGGAGCCTTGAGGTGAATGCGGGGGCTTCTTATCGGCCCGGTAGCGAGGAACGGAGGATTGAATCGTCCAAAGCAAGCGGCGACCCTATGGCGCCGAACCCGCACTGGGAAGTCTACCCGTTGCAGTAGCGCCTTTTGTCCCCCGTGACACGCTTTCGCTTGCCTACGTCGGGCGGCGTGGTTCAGATCGTGCGCGTTCGTCGGCGGGTCGCAAAACGTCGCTCCGTCGCGGACCTTTGGGTGCGGAGAAGAGGTGTTCTCGTATGGCGAACCGCCGATCGATCATGCTCGACGGCTACAATCTGGCCCTCGAAAAAGGGACCGGAGTGGCGACCTACGCCCGAAATCTGAGCTTCGAATGCAAGGAGCTCGGCTACAACACCGAGATTCTCTACGGCTCCCGGGCCTCCCCGAGCGCGGACAAGCTAATGCGGGAGATCGCGTTCTTCGACCCTCACGCCGGCAAGCCACACCCCATTTTGCAGGCGGTCCGATGGTTACGGGAGTCGGCGGTCGCGCCTCTCGGGCTTCAGGCGCACAAGGTTCCGATCACCGGCAAGGTCGTCACGCGCAGCTTCGAATCCCGCATGCCCTACTTCGACCAGATCTGGAACGTTCCGGACCTGTTCCACAAGTCTTACCGAAATTTCCGCACGTACAAGACGATGCTCCGCGTCAGCTCGATCACGAAGCCGGACATCATGCACTGGACCTATCCTCTCCCGATCCGCATTCCGGGGGTGAAGAACATCTACACGCTGCACGACCTCGTGCCGCTCAAGCTGCCGTACACGACGCTCGACAACAAGAAGTTCTACATGCGTATGATCCGGCGCGTGCTGAAGAATGCGGATCATATATGCACCGTCTCGGAGTGCTCGAAGCGCGACATCGTCGATCTGTTTGATTATCCCGAAGACAAGATCACCAACACCTACCAATCCGTCGACATTCCTAAGAAGTACCTCGACAAGCCCGAGGACGTGGTGAAGCGCGAGGTCGAGGGCGCGTTTGGCTTGGAGTATAAGGGGTACTTCCTCTACTTCGGCGCGGTCGAGCCGAAGAAGAACATTGGACGCCTGATCGAGTCCTATCTCGCGAGCGACGTGAAGGAGCCGCTGGTGGTTCTGGGCAAACCCGCATGGAAGTCGGAGGAAGAGCTCCGCTTCCTGTCGGAGTCCACGAACCGCTACCTCGAGCAGATCGAGAACTTCACCTTCCAGCGGGACCGCGTGCGCCGTTTCGACTACGCCCCGTTCCCGCTCCTGGTCAGCCTGATCCGCGGCGCGAAGGCCGTCGTCTTCCCCTCGCTCTACGAGGGCTTCGGGCTGCCGGTGCTGGAAAGCATGCTGTGCGGCACTCCGGTCATCAGCTCCGATCAGTCCTCGATCCCCGAGATCGCCGGCGACGCCGCCCTATTGGTCGACCCCTACGACACCCGCGCGATCGCCGAAGCGATCCGGACGGTCAGCACGAACGGCGAACTGCGGGCGGAGCTTTCCGCGAAGGGCAGGGCGCAGGCGGCCCTGTACTCGCGCGAGCGCTACCGTAGCGCCCTCCAGGGCATGTACGACAAGGTGGCGGGCGCGCCGGGCTGACCGCTCGGACGGCTCGCCGAGCGCGCGCTCGGTCCGCCCCGCGAAAAGCGGCGGCGTGAACCGAGCGCCCATTTCTACGCCTCAGGCAGCGTCTTCGCTCGCGATCAGGTCCGCGATGTTCTTACGCATGCGCGCGGCCACGGCGCTGCCGGGGACCGGCGACGGCGTGCGGTACTTTCCGGGACGGATCGCGGTGGCGGAGCGCTGTGAGGTGCTGTGCACGAGCTCGATCAGATGGTCGAGCGCCGCGAAATGCTTCTCCCAGGTCGGCGGCTTGAACCGCGCCAGCCGCTCGATCTGAGCCGCCCGGCGCTTTGAGTCCGGCTTGGCGTAATCGACGATCGACCGCATCCATTCGGCGCCGTCGATCGGGCTGATGTAGTCCGGCGCGTCCTGCGCGATCTCGCGAAACACCGAAAGGTCGGAACAGAGAGCTGGGGCGCCCATGGTGAGGGCTTCCGCGAGCGGCAGGCCGTAGCCCTCGGCGAAGGACGGCATGAGCACCGCCCGGGCGTTGGCCATGAGGTGGCGGAGCAGCTGGTCGGGCAGCCTGTTGCATTCGATGACATGCGGCGAAAGCGCGTCGCAGCGCTCCATGATGTCGATGACGTTCTCGTTCTCCCACCCGCGCCGGCCGATCACGATCAGCTTGGGAACGACCGGAGACGTCTCCGCGAGATGGCGCCAGAGGTGCAAGATGGTCAGGTGGTTCTTGCGCGGCTCGATCGTGCCGATCATCACGAAGTACGGCGTGTCGATCGGCGGGAGGTCCACCGGCTCGTGGAACTTCTGCTCGACGCCGAGCGGGCTCACCACAGTCGGCGCGAGATTGAGCCCATGAAGCGTCGCGAACTCGGACAGCATCTGGCTGGTGTGCTCCGAATTCGTCAGGGTCGCGACGGCAGAGTTTAGCACCGTACGCATCCGCGCTTCGTGCTTCTCGCGGTCGCCGGGCCGGGCGTATTCGGGATGCGAGATCGGAATGAGGTCATGGACCAGGTAGATCGGGAGAAGGTTGCGAACCTCGACCAGCCGGCTGACGTCGCGCCGGGCGATCAGCCCTTCGTGCGATACGTTGAGATAGACCGCGCCCTTGTTGAAGCGGCGGCAGGCGCGGTCGGGCCATAGGCTGAGCGGGGACAGCAGCACCGGCAGAGACGGCGCAAGCGCCGGGATTGAGCTGCGACGGACGGGCTGCTCCATGCCGGCGGCGAGCGCGTTCGGCAGGATCTCGAGGAAGTTCTCCAGCCTGCTGATCTCGCTGCGCGAGGCCAGCTCGTTGCTCATCTCCCAGCGCGTCGTCAGCGTTTCGATGAAGCTGTGGCAGGCCTCGGGATTAAGTCGCCAGGGCCGCGAGCGCAGACGGCCGATGAAGTGCGCTTCCTCTGGATAGTGCTCGCGCAGGTGCCGCGCATAGGCCAACTCGACGCGGTCGATTCCCGTCGGCGTGAACGCCGACGACCGCCGCAACAGCCGCGTGATATCGAAGATGATGTTCAAGCTTCAACCCGTTATTACACAGACAGCGATGTATTTAAAAAGGTCGTCAATCAGCGATTGAAATTGGGAGATTGACGCGCCAGCCTAAACGACCGTCGCGCGCATGGCAAAGCTCGTCGATACTCGGCCCGGAACGTCTGTTCCGTCAAGCCCGGACGACCGCCTCGGGGCGGCCGGGAACCCTTGAAGTCGACCTGTCTCCCGGGTCGGAGCGGGCGGGGCGGAAGGATCAGACCGGCGTGTCGGTCGCGTCCTTCACCCGCGCGTACATGTCCTCGTAGCGCACGATGTCGTCCTCGCCGAGATAGGACCCGGATTGAACCTCGATCAGGTTCAGCGGGACCTTGCCGGGATTCTCGAGACGGTGGACGCAGCCGAGCGGCAGGAAGACGGACTCGTTCTCGCGCAGGAGAACCTGCTCGCCGTCGCGCGTCACCAGGGCGGTGCCGTTCACCACCACCCAGTGCTCGGCGCGGTGGAAGTGCTTCTGGAGCGAGAGCTTCGCCCCGGGCTTCACGGTGATGCGCTTCACCTGGAAGCGGTCGCCGGTGTGGATCGACTGGAAGAAGCCCCACGGGCGATGGTTCCGCAGGGTCTCGGTGGCGGAAGCGTGGCCCGCGGCGCGCACCTGGTTGACCAGCGTCTTGACGTCCTGGTCGCGGCCCTTGGTCGTGACCATCACGACGTCGGGCGTCGCCACGATCACGAGGTCCTCCACGCCGAGCGCAGCCACCAGTTGGCCCTCGCCGCGGATGTAGCAGCCCTTCGCGTCCTCGATGACGGTTTCGCCGGCGACGACGTTGCCGCTGCGGTCCTTGGCGCCGATGTCCCACAGCGACGACCAGCTTCCGGCGTCGGTCCAGGCGAAGTCGGCGGGGACCACGATGGCGCGGTCGGTCTTCTCCATGACGGCGTAGTCGATCGAGATCGACGGGGCTTCGCGGAAGGCCTCCTCGCCCAGGCGGACGAAATCGAGGTCGCGTCCGGCGCTGTCGAGCGAACGCTTAGCCGCCGCAAGCACGCCGGGGTCCAACTTCTGGAACTCGTCGATCAGCGCCTGCGCGGGCAGCAGGAAGATGCCGCTGTTCCAGAGGTACGTCCCCGCCGCGACATAGCCCTCAGCGGTCGCCCGGTCGGGCTTCTCGACGAAGCGCTTGACGGAGTAGCTGCCGGGGGCGGTGGGGTGGGCGTCCCCCTGTTCGATGTAGCCGAAGCCGGTCGCCGGCTCGGTCGGCTTCAGGCCGAACAGAACCAGCCGGCCCTCGTGCGCGGCGACAAGGCCGCGCTCGACTGCGGCGCGGAAGGCCGCAGGATCGCGCACGACATGGTCGGCGGGCATCAGCAGAAGGATGGCGTTGGGATCGCTCGCGACCGCGACCAGAGCGGCGACCGCGGCGGCCGGCGCCGTGTTGCGGCCGAACGGCTCGAGGACGATCGTGGTGTCCTCGAGGCCCAGGGCCCGCATCTGCTCGGCGATGATGAAGCGATGCTCATGGTTGGCCACGACCATCGGCTTCGTGAAGAGCTTCGGATCGCTGACGCGGCTCGCCGTGTCCTGGAGCATCGTGCGGTCGCCGGCGAGCGCGAGGAGCTGCTTCGGATAGGCTTCGCGCGACAGCGGCCACAGTCGCGTGCCCGTGCCTCCGGACAGAATCACTGGCGTGACCTTGGACGGCCCGGCGGTGCGTCTCACGTCCCCACTCATCGTCTTGGACTCCCCCGCTGACTCTATATTGCCGAAAGAACGGTCGGCCATGAAGCGTCGCCTGACGGCCAAATATGTGCGCTGCAACAAAACGACTTTGCAGGTGCAAAATAGCGCGATCTGAGGCGGCTTTGTCAATTGCCCAGTTTCAGATCACAACCTTTCGTTGCGGCGGCGCCCGCCGGCGCGGGGGATAGCCGGCGGAAAATTGAAGGCGTTTTCTTCAGATCGTCTGGTTGTACGCGCCCACCTCGGGGCGGCGCCGGAGAATGCCGTCGACCGCCTTGAACATCTCATGAAGCCGGGCTTCCGACACCGGGCTTTCCACCACGACGACAAGTTCGGGCTTGTTCGACGAGGCGCGGACGAGGCCCCAGGTGCCGTCCTCGGCGGTGATGCGGACGCCGTTCACGGTGACTAGATCAACGATCTTCTGGCCGCCGACTGGCTCGCCTTCGGCCTTCATCCGCTCGAAGGTCGCGGTCGTTTCCGCTACGACGTCGTACTTCACGTCGTCGGCGCAGTGTGGCGACATGGTGGGCGAGCCCCAGGTCTTGGGCAGCGCGCGCTTGAGGTCCGCCATCGACTTGTCGGGGTTGCGGTCCAGCATGTCGCAGATCGCGAGCGCCGAGATCAGCCCGTCGTCATAGCCGTAGCCGATCGGCTTGTTGAAGAAGTAGTGGCCGGACTTCTCGAAACCGACGAGCGCGTTGAGCTCGTTCACGCGGCGCTTGATGTAGGAGTGGCCCGTCTTCCAGTAGTCGGTCTTCGCGCCCTGGGCGATCAGGACCGGATCGGTCATGAACAGGCCGGTCGACTTCACGTCGACGACGAACTGTGCGTTGGGGTGGATGGCCGAGAGGTCGCGCGCGAGCATGACGCCGACTTTGTCCGCGAAGATTTCGTCGCCCTCGTTGTCCACGACGCCGCAGCGGTCGCCGTCGCCGTCGAAGCCGAGACCGACGTCCGCGCCGTGCTCCAGCACCGCGTCGCGGATCGCATGCAGCATCTGCATGTCTTCGGGGTTGGGGTTGTACTTCGGGAAGGTGTGGTCGAGCTCTGCGTCGAGCGGGATCACCTCGCAGCCGAGCCTCTCCAGCGCCTGGGGCGCGAAAGCGCCGGCCGTGCCGTTGCCGCAGGCCGCGACCACCTTGAGCTTGCGGGTGATCTTCGGGCGATCCAGCAGCTTTGCGAGGTAGCGCTCGGGGAAGTTTTCTTCGAAGACGTACGCGCCGCCGCCCGGCAGCTTGAACGCCGCGGCGAGCACGATCTCCTTCAGCCGCGTCATCTCTTCCGGGCCGAAGGTCATCGGGCGCTGCACGCCCATCTTCACGCCTGTCCAGCCATTATCGTTGTGCGACGCGGTCACCATCGCGACGCACGGACAGTCCAGTTCGAACTGGGCGAAGTAAGCCATCGGCGACAGCGCGAGCCCGATGTCGCGCACTTTGATCCCCGCGGCCATGAGCCCGTTCGCAAGCGCGATCTTGATCGAGGCGGAGTAGCTGCGGAAGTCGTGGCCGACCACGATCTCCGGCCGGACGCCGAGTTCGTGGATCAGCGTGCCGAGCCCCATTCCGAGCGCCTGCACGCCCATGAGGTTGATCTCGTCGGGAAACAGCCAGCGCGCGTCGTATTCCCGGAAGCCGGTCGCCTTCACCATCGGCGACGATTCAAACTCATAGGTGTTGGGCTTGAGGTAAGGCTTGGGCGTCGGGAACATGCGCGCGAAGATCTCCGTGGTCGGCAAAACCGGTCCAAAAGGAGCC
>Ga0068830_1024238_pt1 | contig 13050 bp, 14 predicted proteins | sample Hof3ISUMetaT_23_FD_68490 | JGI IMG/M metagenome (GOLD analysis project Ga0068830, IMG submission 68490) | Enriched soil aggregate microbial communities from Iowa State university to study microbial drivers of carbon cycling -... | ecosystem: Environmental > Terrestrial > Soil > Agricultural land... | reverse complement strand
CGCAACAAAATGACCGGCGTCGCCGAGCAGTTCCAGTACATCCTGCGCGACGAATCCATGCACCTGAACTTCGGCATCGACGTGATCAACCAGATCAAAATCGAAAACCCACACCTGTGGGATGCCGAAATGAAGGAAGAAGCCTCGCAGATGATCCTGCAAGGCACCCAGCTGGAAATCGAATACGCGCGTGACACCATGCCTCGCGGCGTACTGGGCATGAACGCGGCGATGATGGAGGACTACCTGAAGTTCATCGCTAACCGTCGTCTGTCGCAGATCGGTTTGAAGGAAGAGTACCCAGGGACCACTAACCCGTTCCCTTGGATGAGCGAGATTATGGACTTGAAGAAAGAGAAGAATTTCTTTGAGACTCGTGTGATTGAATATCAGACTGGTGGTGCGTTGAGCTGGGACTAATCGTCTCGTGAGACAAGATTTGACGATTGCTGCTTGAGTCGTCGAGTTGAGAAAGTAAAAAGCCCCGATTTGATCGGGGCTTTTTAATGGGCGGCTGATTGTCTTTTTCCATCCCTACGTTGCAGCGCTCAATCTCCTACAGCACTTACAGCCGCTTCGCATTGAAGCCAACCACAAGCACCTCTAAGCTCCGTTGCAGGTGCCTAAGAAACACCCAACGTAGAAAGTTCGGTCAGTCACACAGACGCGTATGCCGTCGGTGGAGCTGCCTCGCTCGTTGGGATTTCTTAAGTCCACTCTACGTTGGGGTCTGGCCCTCCAAAAATCTAAACGTAGAGGTAATGGATATGCCCGATCCTTTTTCTGTAACTGTCTTCTCGCGTCACAACCTCGCTCTACATGCCCTTCTACTCGAAAACCAAACGTGGTTCTGCGCTCGCGATGTCGGCCGCTTGATGGGTTTCCATCTGTGCGAACGAATGGTCAACAAGCTAGACAAGGATCAACGTCGCGTTTTGTGGATTGAGTATTTTCGGCAACCCGAAAAGCAGCTGATGCTAAGTGAGTCCGGTGTGTATGCGCTGCTGGTGTACCACTACGTCCCGGGGAACCGGTTGTTGCGGGAGTGGTTGACTCTGCAGGTGGTGCCGGCCTTGCGCGATGCAGAGCACTCAGGACATTCAGAACGACCGACGTTGAGTTTGTTGGATTGGCCGGAGATGTCATTGAGCCTGCTGCATTGGCAGGATGAAGGCTGGATTCGGCTACGGGATATGCCTTATCTGCTGAGCGATCAGACGCAACGACGGACATCGGGCAAGCCGTGGTGGAGAAAGGTTGCGCAGGTGTTTCAGTCTTCGAGGCATTCCATGGGCTAGTGATGGTGGTTGTAGGACTTCGCGAGATCCGTCGTTATTTTCTGTAGGAATTTTCGTAGACATCGGTAATGGCCACTCAGTATCGTCCGAGGGTTTTCAACCCTCGGCGATTGTATGGATACGGAAAAAACTAATAGCGATTGGAGTGACGTAGAGATTCAGGCTGCGGTCGATGCCTACCTCAAGATGCTGGCGCGTGAGCAGAGCGGCCAGAAATTCGTCAAGACTGAGGAAAATCGCATTCTGCGTGAAGGCCCACTCGCCGGCCGGACGAAGGGTTCTGTCGAATTTCGGATGCAGAACATTTCTACCGTGTTGGTAGAAATGGGTCGAAAGCGAATTGAAGGCTACAAACCTGCCAAGAATGTTGGTGCGAATGTAGCGCGTAGCATCCGTAAAGCACTTGATGATTCCACCGTTCTGACGCTTGAAGATTCTGATCCAACTGCGGACGAAGCGTTACTGGAACAACGCGCAGACAAATTTGAGCGAACGCAATTTGATTACGTCCCCAAAGGTATAAAGACACCTCTTCAAACGACGTCCACCAGAAAAGTTTACTTTCGTGATCCCGAATTGAGGGGCTGGGTTCGTCAGGAAGCCAATGGGAAGTGCGAAGGTTGTGGCGAAGAAGCGCCATTTAAGAAAAATGGAAAACCGTTTCTTGAAGTTCATCACGTAAAGCATATGTCGCAAGAAGGATCGGACCAGCCTTCGAATGTCGTGGCGCTGTGTCCCAACTGTCACCAACGTTGCCACCATTCGGATGACAGAGAGGCTTTCACTGCTTGGCTGTATGACAACGTTGGAAGACTCGAAAGGGAATAATCGCGGTTTATCTGACTAATCGCGTTTGCTGATTTCTGGGCTGCTTCTCAGCCCAGCGGGAGCAGGCTCACTCATACAGATTTTGCATCACCCCGAAAACAATCAGTGCAACCCACCCCACCACCCGCTATTAATACCCCTCCCCCCACTCAAGGACCCGAGCCCCACCATGAAATTCGACCTCGCCTACTGCCTCAGCCTCGACGACAAGTTGTCGATCTATGACGTTCGCGATCTCAATTTCGATGAGACGGTGGCGTTCGATTCCGCGAAGGAACACTTCCAGTGCCCCAACGACGCCTGTCGTGCGGCGTTCGATGCTTCCAACGAGTTGGGTACGTTCAACGCCAAGAACGTGAATTACGTGCGCACGCCGCACTTCAAGAATCTGCCCGGTACGCAGCATGTGGCGGGTTGTCCGTATGTGAGTTTGAAGACGTCGGCGTCGGGGGTTGAGGCGGCGGATGGGGAGTCGGATGACGGGCGGGAGGAGCATTTTCCGTCGGAGTTGTTGCTGACGCGTTGTGAGTATGTGCGCAAGCCTGCCGCGCCTACGGGGGCGGCGGATGTGTTGCGGGATGATCCGGTGCGGGTGGCGATCTCCCCCTCAAAAGAATCGCCGAGTCGGGAGACGGCGCCGGACAAGACCAGTGTCTTCGCTCACCCCGTGGAGTGTTTTGTGTCGAACTTCGCGGACAAGGATTTGCTCAAGCGCATGCCGTTGAAGATTGGCGAGCATACGGCGCCGTACAGCTCGTTCTTCAAGAAGATCGAGTACTTGATGGACAACAAGGGGCTGATTTATTGGGGTCGGATCAAGAAGATCGAGGACTTTCACAGCGCCAGTTTCCGGATCGATTTCGAGGACAAGGTCTGGTTCAAGAAGCCGGATGACAGCAAGAAGAAGCCTTATCCGGTCAGTGTCTATCTCAACAAAAAGCTGATCGACAACTACCGCAAGCGCAAGGCGTTTCTCGAAGAGATCAAGCACGCGATCGAAAGTGATAAGGAGTTGTTCTGCTTCTTTTATGGTGTGACGCCGGAGTTGAAGCAGGTGCCGGGCAAGAAGAACCCCGAAAAGCCTTTCGAGGTCTTTAATGCCAATATCGAGAACCTGGATCACTTCATCATTCGTGAAGCGCCGGGTTTGGCGTGATGGTTAGCCCTTGGGCAGTTGCAGTTGGACGGCGCCGGGGTGTTGTTTGATGAGGGAGTACGGCAGGATCGACCACTCCGGCGCATCGCAGGCGCGGGCGACGCGGGCGAAGTAGGCGCCCAGGTACAGACCTTTCGGGGTGAAGTGCCAGGACGGATAACCCCAGATGCTTTCATCGGTGTAGTCGCAACTGTCCTCATCGCCCTCCGCCGGTTTCTTCATTTCCTCGGGGTAGAGCGTGGTGAGTTGTTTGATCAGCCACGGCACCAGCACTTCGCGCTGGTAAGTCGAGCGCGCTGCACTTTCTTTTTCGCTCAGCGGCTGATCGCCCAGACTATCGCGCTCGGCGTGCAGCAGTGGTTTGCCCTCGCCTACCCACAACACATCTTCCAGCGACAACGGATGGCCGGTGTTCACGTCGATGTTGAGCGGCGAATCGCCGAAGTCCGGATGCGCGCCGCCGCAGTAATAGCTGGTCGAGATATTCAGGCTGACCACGGCTGGCGAGATCAGTTGCGGTTGTGCCTGCTGCATGAACTCGACGTTTTCCCCGCCCTGCAACTGGCAGCCGTGATAGCTGATGACTTTGCTCCACAAGCGCCCGAGCAACTGTTGGTTGACCCGCTGCAGGTCATCTTTCGTCAGGCCGGATTCCACGGTAAACAACGCGATCTTCGACTCGGGCTCCGTCCACCATTGCAGGGTGTAGCCCATGAAATCTTCTTTTTTCGTGGCCTTGAGCTTGAGCCCCTGTAGCCGCAGATATTCGTACGGTTCGCTGGCGGGCAGCGTGGCGATGAAGGGCAAAGTGGTGGAGGCCGGCGCCGCAAGTTTGGCCTCAGAGAGTTGCACCGTAAGCTTTTTGCCCTGAGGACTTTGCCATTCGCCCTGCCAGCCGTTGGCGGTTTCTTCCAGCTTGAGGGTTGGCAGCGGCTTGTCGTCGCCGTAGCGATTATTGCCCTCGACCAGCGTCAGCGTGCTGTCCTGCAACGCGCCACTGAGAGGCAGATCGCGGTGATACTTCTCGTAGAAGTAACGGCCGGTCACTTCATCCTGCTGCTGGGTGTTGAGCTCAACCACAATCGGTGTCTTGCCCAGCGTGCCGGTGAACACACGTCTGCCGTCGTCAGCCTGAGCGGTGGAAAGCAGTGAAAACAACGCGGCGGCATATGGCGCCAGGCGCAACAGTCCCTTGAGCATGGATCGATCCCTGAATGAGTCGGAGGTCGCGCCGGGACGTGAGTGCCGGCGCTAGTGAATGCGGGGCGGATTATGGCGGGGGTGGCTTAAGTAATCGAGTTTTGTCGGTTGTACTCTTCCAGCCAGGCTTCGCGCTCGACTGCTGCTATCTCCCGATACACTTGCATGCGGCGCGTCTTTGCCGCTTGAACTTCGTCCTCATCCAGCGCGCAATAACGACGAAGCCAATGAACGGTCATCTCCTCATCCGGGTAGTAGTAACCCTTGGCGCCCTTGCTGTTTCTCGGGGTGTCGTTCATCTGCGCGTCGAACACCATGGCTGCGACTTCATCAGGCGGTAAACAACCGGCCCCTGCGGCCTTGTCCTGGAAGACCCAGGCAATTTCATCGATGTGTTTTTGTGCGCTGCGATGGCTGCGGCGATAGAACTGCTGCGGTCGACACATCCACTGGAATCGCTCAATCAACGGTTCAATATCAATCCACTCGGAGAGCCCGTGATGGGTTGCATGAAGCATGACACCGTTGAACCAGCGATCAGCGAGTTGCCCCACAAATGCATCCAGATCGGCCTTTTTCATGTCGGCGAAAACCATGCAATAGCGAGTCTTGATGTGCATGGCGAACAGCACATGCTTTCGTTGCACAGTGATCGCATGCACCAACCACTGCTCGACAGCACTGTCCATCTCATCATCTTCGATAGTTGACGATGGCGGGGCGAAATCCACCGGGGTGATCTTTTTTCCCTGGTGGACACGACTGAAGAACTTGCTGGCAGCTTCGGTGCAATTGAAGATCAGCATCCTTGATCTCTAATAAATAATCGGGAGGATCAAACATGGGACTGTCGACTCACGACTACTTCACCGACATTCCCAACATCACAATAACCAACAATCCAATATAAACCCAAGCATGCACCCGATCCGGTATCCGCCCGATCCATCGTGTGGCCAGTCGAATCCCCAACATCGAGCCAAGCGTCAGCACCGCAAACGCCAGCAGATCCACATACCCGATAAACCATGGCCCTAGTTCTGTCTCGCTGAACCCCGCCAACAGCATGTACGTCAGCGTTCCCGCCAGCGCCACTGGCACGCTCAACGGATTGGCCATCGACGTCGCCTGCGACATGCTCAACCCGCAACGCCGCAATAACGGCACGGTCATGACGCTTCCTCCTACACCAAGAAAGGTTGCGATGGCGCCAATGCCTACACTGCCGCCGGACGTTTCCAGTGTTCCCAATCGCCGTGGGATGGCGCCTTCGGACTGCGTAAGAAATCCGCGTCGCAGCAGGCAATCGACAATCGTCACGCCGAGGTAGGCTATGAAGGCATAACGAATGATTTCGCCGCTGACCCACACCGCGGCGATTGCGCCGACGACTGCGCCCAATCCGATGAACCCGCCTAAGGGCCACAGGTAATCACGGATGAGGTTGCCGGCACGGCGGTGTTTATCGGTGGCGACCAGGGCGTTGACGATCATGACGCAGGTCGAGGTGGCGACGGCGATGTGCATGGCGGATTGGCTGATCGGGTCGTCGGCGCCGTGGCTCGCGGTGAGCATGCGGTACAGCAGCGGCACGACGACGAAGCCGCCGCCGAAGCCGAAGAGCACGGCGGTGACGCCGGTCAGGCAGCCGAAGAGTGTCAGCAAGAGGTAGAACATGGCGCGTCGTCCGTGGTTGGGGAGCGGTCGACGATAGAGCGTCGGTGCTTGGCCTGCTTCAGCAAGTCAGCCAATAATGTTCGCGCTTACGCCAACTGCCGGGTGCCGCTCGATGCGCAATGTTTCGATCAATCTGCTGGATGACACGCCACGCCCGGTGGTGGCGATCGGTACGGATTATTCCCACGGCTATCTGTTGCCACGTCATACGCATCGGCGGGCGCAATTGTTGTACGGCGCGACCGGGGTGATGCAGGTCAGCACGCATGACGGCAACTGGGTGGTGCCGCCGCAGCGGGCGGTGTGGATTCCGCCGGGGGTGGCGCATGAGGTGTTGATGCTAGGGGTCAGCACGCGCAGTTTGTATATCGAGCCGGGGGCGGTGGATCTGGGCGAGCGTTGTCAGGTGATCAGTGTGTCGCCATTGATGCGGCACTTGCTGATGGAAGCCGTGGAGTTGCCGCTGACGTATGACCTGACCGGGCGTGACGGCGTGCTGATCGACTTGTTGCTGCATGAATTGGTGCGCAGTGCACCGTTGCCGTTGCATATCCCGCTGCCGTCTGACGGACGACTGCTCGAGCTGTGTAAGACCTTTCTGCATCAGCCGAATGCCCACCAATCACCCCAGCATTGGGCCGATCAGCTGCACGTAAGCTTACGCACCTTCAACAGACTGTTTCGTCAGCAGACCGGCCTGAGTTTCAGTCAATGGCGCCAGCGCGCCTGCGTGGTACTGGCGCTGGCACGGCTGGCGGCGGGTGAAGCAGTGACGCGGATTGCCCTGGATTTCGGTTATGACAGCCCGGCGGCGTTCTCGACGATGTTCCGCCGGACCCTCGGTCAGGCACCGTCCGTCTGGTTGGAGGCGGCGAACTAGGGCAAATCAAAAAATGCGTTTGATCCCGGCCGAAAACAACTGTACAAAAACACAGTACATTTTCCATCAGCACTCTCGAGCCCGGAGCACACCATGGCCTCTTCAGCGATGAACCTCATCCTCGAACGTATCGCCCTTTTCCAGTTCACCCCGACGCATTGCGCCCAGGCCCGAGGGATGTTGGGCTGGAGCATTGAACAGTTGTCGCGAGAGGCCAAGGTTTCAGTAGACGACATTCAGCGGTTCGAAGCGCAACAGGACGTGGCGGATTCGGCGCGGCTGGCGTTGACCTATCGGTTCGAGGCGCAGGGGTTGGTGTTCTTTCCGGGGTTTGCGCCGGGGCGTTCGACAAGCATCAAAGGGACCACGGTCGAGTCGGTGGAACGTGGGAATTATGCGATGGCAGACTGAGGACTCAGGACTTGATCGAAATTGAGGAAAGCACAGGTAACGTTTATCAAGACCTAGGGGTTGGTGATGCATGCGAGATGCAGACCAAATCTGAAGCGGTGATGAAGTTGGCTGCACTGATGGAAACTGCGCAGTTGAGCGGAAGTGAAGCGGCGGACAAACTTGAGATATCGCTGGAGAAACTAGAGGAAATTCTCCGTGGGCGGTTCCGCGACGTTCCATCCGCCGCAATTTCAAAATACATGAATCAGATATCGGTAAACGAAGCCTGAAAGAGCGGTTCGCTCCCGTGGGGGAGCGAACCTGAGAAACTCGTCAGGCCCCTTGCACCACCGCCTCACTCTCCCCTTCAACCGCCAACCACCACGCATTCCCCCGTTGCGGTTGTGCCAGGTTAAACACCTCGCCCATTTTCGGCGTGGTGATGGACACACTGCGTTCCCAGGCCAGCGCCAGAATGCGGTCGAACGGCTCATGCCAGGCATGCATCGCCAGGTCGAACGTGCCGTTGTGGATCGGGAACAGCCAGCGGCCCTTGAGATCAATGTGGGCTTGCAGGGTTTCTTCCGGCTGCATGTGCACGTGGGGCCATTCGACGTTGTAGGCACCGGTTTCCATCAGGGTCACGTCGAACGGGCCGTACTGTTCCCCAATGCGTTTAAAGCCGTCGAAATAACCGCTGTCACCGCTGAAGAAAATTCGCGTGTCGCCATCGATGATCACCCACGAAGCCCACAGGGTCTGGTTGCCATCGAACAGGCCACGGCCGGAGAAATGCTGCGACGGGGTGGCGATGAAGCGGATGCCGGCGACTTCGGTGCCTTGCCACCAGTCGAACTGGCGAACCTTGCCGGCATCGATGCCCCATTTGATCAGGGTGTCACCGACGCCCAGCGGGGTCAGGAACACGTTGACCTTGTCCGCCAGTTTCAATACGGCCTCGTAGTCGAGGTGGTCGTAATGGTTGTGCGACAGGATCACGGCTTCGATCGGCGGCAACTCGTCAATGCTGATCGGCGGCTGGTGAAAACGTTTCGGCCCGGCCCATTGCACAGGCGAGGCGCGCTCGGCAAACACCGGGTCGGTGATCCAGAACTTGTCTTGCAGTTTCAACAGCAAGGTCGAGTGACCGAGGCGGTAGACACTCTGGTTGGGAGCGGCGATCAGGTCGGCGCGGGTCAGTGGCTGCACCGGGATGGCTGCCGTCGGCCGGGTGTTGCGTGGTTTGTGGAAGATCATGTTCCACATGATCCGCAGCATCTTGCGCAAACCTTCGCGCTGCACCGGCGCGTGGTTACGGAAAGTCCCTTCGGCCTGGCGCGAAGCTTCAGGTGCTGGACTAACCGCGGAAGAAATTGATTTGGCCATGACTGAAAGACTCCAGGAAAACCGCACAATTCACGGTTTTCCACGGTGGGACGATAGAGGGCCAAGGCACGCACGCATCAGCCGGACATCTGGTTTTAGGGTGCACCGATTAAGGCAACATTACACTGATCGGTGTAGTTTCTAGGTTGCATCAAACCGGATGCCAAGTAAACTGCCGAGTGTAATTCTCTCCTTTTTCCTGCCGAATCCAATTTATGACAGCTCCAACGCGCCTCACCGACCGCAAACGCGAAGCCATCATCCTCGCGGCCATTGCCGAGTTCCGGGCCAACGGTTTCGAGGTCACCAGCATGGACAAAATCGCGGCGAGCGCCGGGGTGTCGAAGCGCACGGTGTACAACCATTTCCCCAGCAAGGAAGAGCTTTTCGCCGAAATTCTCAATCAGTTGTGGGCACGGATCAGCACCGAGCAGGCCGTGTCGTATCAGCCCGATCAGCCCTTGCGGGATCAGTTGCGAACGATGCTGTTGGCCAAGTTGCAAATGATGGCGGACGACAACTTCATGAATCTGGCCCGTGTCGCCATCGCGGCTGCGATCCACTCGCCGGAACGCGCGCAGAACATGGTGGCGCGCATGGGCGAACGTGAGGAAAGCGTGACCGTGTGGATTCGTGCCGCACAGGCGGATGGTCGATTGAAACCGGTCGATCCAGAGTTCGCCGCCCATCAAGTGCAGGGGCTGCTGAAAACCTTTGCCTTCTGGCCGCAGATCTCCCTGGGCCAGCCCTCGCTCGAGAGCACGATGCAAAATGCCGTGGTCGATTCTGCAATCGACATGTTCCTGGCCTGCTATCAGCTCTAGATCAGGCCTGCGCCACAGTAAATGGCTCACAAGGACACTGAATTTTCCCGCTGGAATAAATGACAATGCCTGCCATTGGCCGATGAACGGTCACGCTGAAGAATTACACTGCAAAGTGTTTCAGAATGAATCTGGCGCAGAACACCATGGAAAACCAACGCGGCAAAGGCTTGTCATTCGCCAGACGCATTTACCTGCCGCGAGCCATCGGGCTGGGCATCGGCTTCTTCAGCGTGGGCGCCGCGATGTATCCGTTGAACATGCCGGGCTGGGTCTGGGCCTTGTAGCTGTTTAACGGTTTTCTCTGGCCGCATGTGGCCTATCAATGGTCGACCCGCTCGGCCTTTCCCTATCGCGCCGAACGCCGCAACCTGCTCTATGACTCGGTGTTCGGCGGTTTCTGGACCGCCTGTTTCCAGTTCAACCCACTGACCACCGTGACCATTCTGTCGATGATGACCATGAACAACGTGGCCGCCGGTGGCGTGCGCCTGTTCTGGCTCGGCGCGCTCGCCCAGGTGATCGGCGTGCTGCTGGGCTGGTCAATGTTCGGGGTCAAGTTCACTCTGACGGCCACGCAGACTCAAGTCTGGGCCTGCCTGCCGATGCTGACGCTTTATCCGCTGGCTTTGGGAATGGTTTGCTACCGGTTGGCGATCAAACTCGCCGAACACAAACGCACTCTAAGCGCCCTGAGCCGCACCGACAGCCTGACCGGCCTGCTCAACCACGGCGCCTGGAAAGACCTGCTGCATCTCAAGTTTCAGCAGTGCCGACAGCACGATTCCCAAGCGATTCTGGCGCTGATCGACATCGATCATTTCAAGTCGATCAACGACAGTTACGGACACATCGTCGGCGATGCGGTGCTGCGGCAATTGAGTCACGAGCTGAAGTTCGTGCTCGACGGAAGCGAGCTGGCCGGACGATACGGCGGCGACGAATTCTGCGTGATCCTGCCTAACCTGCCCCTGAGCAAGGCCGAAGCGCTGATGAAGCAACTGCGTCAGGGAATGGATCGTTACCGCCATCCCGACGTCCCCGAGCTGCGAGTCAGCCTGAGTATCGGGCTTGCTCGCTATCAAACCTCGTACGCCGATGCCCTTGAGTGGTTCGAAGATTCCGACAAGGCGCTGTACACGGCCAAGCACACGGGACGTAACACAATCAGCGTAGCGTTGAGCCGATCACCCGCCTGAAAAAAACTTGTACAAAATTGAGAAAAATCGATTTCTTGTACAAGTTTATAAAGTTTTGTATAAGTTAATCCGCCAGCCGGGATGCTGGCACACTGCTTCCAGCCATCGATATATCTGGCTGGCTGACGCGGAAACAGGGACCCCACCTTCAGTCCTATTTCCAGAGTGCCATGAACATGATTTTCAACCGCCACAAGACTGCCCTCGTCGATCTCCAAAACACCATCAACCAACAAGCCGGCCTGTTGGAAGCGATCAACCGCTCCATGGCAGTGATCGAATTCGATGTCGACGGTGTGGTTCTGCGCGCCAACGACAACTTCCTGAAAACCATGGGTTACACCCGCGAACAGGTAGTCGGCCAGCCCCATCGCCATTTCTGTTCTCCCGAGTTTGCCCGTGGCAATCAGTACAGCGAGTTGTGGTCGCGATTGAAAAGCGGCCAATTCCAGTCCGGCACCTTTGAACGCATCGACAGCCAGGGCCGACCGATCTGGCTCGAAGCCAGCTATAACCCGATCAAGGATGACTCGGGTCGCGTGGTGAAAGTGGTCAAGTACGCCATGGATGTCACCGCCAAAGTGCAGCAGGAAAGCGAAGCCAATGCGAAATTGCAGGCGATCGACCGCGCCATGGCGGTGATCGAATTCGATCTCGACGGCAATATCCTCACCGCCAATCAGAATTTTCTGACGCGCATGGGCTACACCCTCGCCGAACTCAAAGGCAAACATCACCGTTTGTTCTGCCCCGCGCAGCTGGTCAACAGCAGCGCCTACCAGGATTTCTGGCGCCGGCTGAATCAGGGCGAACTGTTTCAGGGCCAGTTCGAACGCGTCGACAAACGCGGGCAGACCGTGTGGCTTGAAGCCAATTACAACCCGGTCTACGACGCCGCCGGCCGCTTGTGCAAAGTGGTGAAGTTCGCGTCGGACGTGACCGCCCGGGTCGAGCAGCACGAGCAGGATGCGCGCAGTGCCAGCGCCGCCTATCACATCTCGGTGGCCACCCGAAAAGTCGCCGAGCAAGGTACGCAAGTGATTCAGCAAGCGGCCAGTGAAATGCGCGAAATTGCCGACGACATCGCCGAGTCTTCAACCTTGATCGCGCAGCTCGGCGAGCGCTCCGAGCAGATCACCGCCATCGTCAACACCATCCGCGCGATTGCCGATCAGACCAACCTTTTGGCTCTGAACGCCGCCATCGAAGCCGCCCGTGCCGGCGAGCAGGGTCGTGGCTTTGCCGTTGTAGCCGATGAAGTTCGGCAACTGGCGGCACGCACCAGCGGCTCGACAGCGGAAATTTCCAACATGATCGGTCTGATCCAGACCGAAACCCGTCAGGCGATCAAGAGCATGGACGGCACCCGTGGTCGCGCGGCGCAGGGTGTCGAACTGGCGGATCAGGCCGGTACGGTGATTTTGCAGATTCGTGACGGCGCCAGCGAAGCGGTGGAAGCCGTGAGCATGTTCGCCAATGACCGGGCGCCGGGTTAAACGCGATCACGGCAACCGCAGCGCCCGCCCCAGTTCATCGAACAGCGTGACCACCGAGCGCAGTGCGCGGCAGTCCGGGCGGGTGAGCAACCACAGCGCGGTGTCGTAACCGTGCAAGGGTTCGCTCAGCGCTTGCAGATCATCACCGATCAGAAAGTCCGGCAACGCCGCCACGCCCAGTCCGGCGCGTACCAGTTCTGTCACGGACAACATGCTGTTGCAGCGATAGCTCGGCGTCACACCGGGCAACTGCTGACGGCGCCAGGTGACGGTCGGGTGATCAGGCAGAAAATCGTCCGGGGCGATCCAGGTCAGCGCCGCCAGATCAGCCGCTTCAACCTTTTGTAGATAACGCTGACTGGCGCAGACCCGGTAGGAAATCTTCGCCAGCTCACGTCCGACCAGATGCTCCGGCGGTGTACGCGTCAGGCGCAGGGCGATGTCGGCATCGCGGCGGCTGAGGTTGGCGAAATCGTTGGAGGTGCTCAGCTCGATGGTCAGTGCCGGATAGTTCGGCATGAACTGCGCCAGCGCCGGCAGCAGCAAACCTTGCAACACCGAATCGGTACAGGTCAGGCGCACCGTGCCGCTGACTACTTGCCCGCCCTGCTCGACGCCGATTCGCGCCGCTTCCAGTGCTTGCTCGGCACGCTCGGCCTGCTCGGCCAGGGTTTGCGCGAGGCTGGTGGGCAAATAACCGGCGCGGCTTTTTT
>Ga0068830_1016897_pt1 | contig 13250 bp, 14 predicted proteins | sample Hof3ISUMetaT_23_FD_68490 | JGI IMG/M metagenome (GOLD analysis project Ga0068830, IMG submission 68490) | Enriched soil aggregate microbial communities from Iowa State university to study microbial drivers of carbon cycling -... | ecosystem: Environmental > Terrestrial > Soil > Agricultural land... | reverse complement strand
TGCTCGCGGCCAACGCCGAGCAGGTCGAGCAATACCGCGCGGCAGACGAAGCCAAGCGCGGCAAGATGTTCGGCTTCTTCGTCGGTCAGGCCATGAAAGCCTCCAAGGGCAAGGCCAACCCGCAGCAAGTGAACGAACTGCTGAAAAGCAAGCTCGAAGGCTGACCACAATGGAGCCAGATCCAAAGCCTGGCTCCAATCCCTGTGGGAGCGAGCCCGCTCGCGATGGCGGTCTGTCAGTCACTTTTGCAGTGTCTGAAATTGCGCTATCGCGAGCAGGCTCGCTCCCACATTGTTATTTGGGAGCTTTCGAATGAAACGTCTGCTCGGCGCCTGCGCCCTGCTCTCTTTGCTGGCCGGTTGCGCCAGCACCGACATCATCGACCCGCACGGTTACGACCAGACCGGCGTCGCCTCCTATTACGGAGCCAAACACCACGGTAAACGTACCGCCAGCGGCGAAGCGTTCAACCAGAATTCCCTGACCGCCGCCCACCGCCAGTTGCCGTTCGGCACTCGGGTGAAGGTCACCAACCTGAAAAACGATGAATCCGTCGTGGTCCGCATCAACGACCGTGGCCCGCACACCCGTGGCCGCCTGATCGATGTTTCACGTGCGGCGGCCGAACAGCTCGGTATGCTGCGCAGTGGAACCGCCCGGGTTCGGGTCCAGGCCCTCGACGACTGATGGAGCGTCCACCATTTTCGGACTGACCGACTTACCCCTGATCAGCGTGATCGAATTGCTCAGCGGGCTGTTCCTGCTGATCGCCGGCGCCGAACTGATGGTGCGCGCCGCCGTGCGCCTGGCCGCGCGTCTGCATGTACGACCGCTGATCATCGGCCTGACCATCGTCGCCCTCGGTAGCAGCGCCCCGCAAATGGCCGTCAGCCTGCAAGCCGTGCAGGCGCACACGCCGGACATCGCGGTCAGCAGCGTGATCGGCAGCAGCATTTTCAACATTCTTGTCACCCTCGGCCTGTCGGCGCTGATCATTCCGCTGCGGGTATCGCGGCAACTGGTGCGCCTCGACATCCCGTTGATGATCGGCGCCAGCCTGCTGGTGTTCCTGCTGGCATGGAATGAAGAACTCGGGCGCCTCGACGGCATTCTGCTGCTGGGCGCCCTGGCGCTTTATCTCGGATTACTGCTGCGCCAATCACGGCACTCGACCCGCCCGCATTCCGATCAACCCCACGATCCGCAGGCCCCGTGGTTTACCAGCCTGCTGATGATTGTCGGCGGTCTGGGCATGCTGGTGTTCGCCGGGCACTTGCTGCTGGGTGCAGCCGTGGTCGTCGCCACTGACCTGGGATTCTCCGAGCGGGTGATTGGCCTGACCGTGGTCGCGGTCGGCACCTCGCTGCCGGAACTGGCTACATCGTTGATCGCCGCGCTGCGCGGTCAGCGGGACATTGCAGTCGGCAACGTGATCGGCGCCAACCTGTTCAACCTGCTCGGGGTGCTGGGCCTCACCGCGCTGATCGCACCGACACCGTTGTCGGTCTCGCCGAACGCGCTGGATTTCGACCTGCCGGTGATGCTCGGCGTCGCTGCGCTGTGCCTGCCGGTGTTCTATTCCGGTTATCGCGTGACACGGGCCGAAGGTTTGCTGCTGCTGGGTTTGTATCTGGCGTACGGGCTGCACGTGGTGTCGTTCACCACCGGCATGCCACTGGCCGGCAAGCTCGAGCGATTGATGCTGTTTTATGTGCTGCCGACGCTGCTGACGTTTCTGTTTTTCACGTCCGTGCGCGCCTGGCGCCGCCAACACCACAAGAGGGATGTGCCATGACCGAATCGAAGAAATCCGGGGTTGAAGTCCGCCGTCAGGTAATGGGCGACGCGTTTGTCGACCGCGCGCTGGGCAACGCCACCGAGTTCACCCAACCGCTACAGGATTTCGTCAACGAACACGCCTGGGGCGGCGTGTGGAATCGCGAAGGTTTGCCACTGAAGACCCGCAGCCTGATCACTCTCGCTGCACTGACTGCGTTGAAGTGCCCGCAGGAATTGAAGGGCCATGTGCGCGGTGCGTTGAACAATGGCTGCACGGTCGATGAAATCCGTGAAGCGCTGCTGCATTGCGCGGTGTACGCGGGCGTACCGGCGGCGATCGATGCGTTTCGCGCGGCGCAGGAAGTGATCGACAGTTACCAGAAGCCTGAGTGACAGCACTGTCCCCTTCGCGAGCAAACCCGTTCTCAGGCTAGATCCACCCGCCCCACTGCAAGAAGAAGATCCCGATGTTGGTGGTGATCGCCGCCATCAACGTGGTCAGCACGATGATCGCCGCCGCCAGTTCATGATTGCCCTGCGCCGCACGGGCCATGACAAAACTGGCAGCGGCAGTCGGGCTGCCGAAGTACAGAAACAGAATCCCCAGCTCCGCCCCGCGAAAACCCCACAGCCATGCACCCAGCGTGGCGATCACCGGCAGGCCGACCATCTTCACCAGACTCGAACTGAGCGCCATGTTGCCGCTCTTGCGCAGCGCCGCCAGCGACAGCGTGCCGCCAATACAGATCAGTGCCAGCGGCAGCGTGGTCTGTGCCAGGTACTGGCCGGAAGTTTCCAGCCACCCCGGCAGACCGATCTTGAAATAAGCGAACGGCGCCGCCGCGATCACGCTGATGATCAACGGATTGCTGACCACGCTTTTGCAGATGCTCCACGGGTCCGACTTGATCACCGGGCTGTAGACCGCCAGCACGATGGTCGACAGGGTGTTGTAGAACAGGATGACCAGCGCCGCGAGAATCGCGCCGAGGGAAATCCCGTAGTCACCGTACATGCTCGCCGCCAGTGCCAGGCCGATCACCCCGTTGTTGCCGCGAAACGCACCTTGCGTGTAGATGCCGCGATCTTCACGCGGGCAGCGGAAAATCGCCCAGCCCCAGGCCACGGCAAAACTGACCAGCGTGGCGAGGGCGAAATAGATCAGCAGCGCCGGTTGCAACGCGGCGTGCAGGTCGGCATGCAGGATGCCGAGAAACAGCAGCGCCGGCATGGTGACGTTGAACACCAGCGACGAAGCTGTGTGGATGAAGTTGTCGTTGATCCAGTCGATGCGCTTGAGCAGCACACCGAGAAACAGCATGGCAAACACCGGCGCGGTGATGTTCAGGGTTTCAAGAAAAATAGCCAGCATGCCGGGGAGCCTTGGAGGTGAGCGTCGTTAGGGGGCTAATGATAAGCCAAAACCTTCAAAAGCCCCTCATCGGAGCGCCGCCCGCCTAACCCTCCCCCGGAGGGAGAGGGGACTGATCCGGGGATGCTCCAGAAAATTATCGACCTGAAACTACGTCGCCGAATCCATAATCAATTCGATTTTTCAGGTCGATGTAAAACGAAAGACAACTCGGTCAGCCCCCTCTCCCCCCGGGAGAGGGTTGGGGTGAGGGCATGGCCAGTACAGGCACCACACCCCTCAAGCAGATCAAGTAATCGGCGCCGGATTGAACAACGTAATGTCGTTATGCAGCTTGTGCTTCTCCGCCCACGTCTGCTGCTTGCCGCTCGCCACATCCAGGTAGTAGTGGAACAACTCCCAGCCCAACTCCTCGATAGACGCGCGACCGGTAGCAATCCGCCCGGCATCGATATCGATCAGATCCGGCCAGCGCTGCGCCAGTTCGGTACGAGTCGAAACCTTCACCACCGGCGCCATGGCCAGACCATAAGGCGTACCACGACCGGTGGTGAACACGTGCAGGTTCATCCCCGCCGCCAGTTGCAACGTACCGCAGACGAAATCACTCGCCGGCGTCGCACAGAAGATCAAACCCTTCTGCTTGAAGCGCTCACCCGGGCCGAGCACACCGCTGATCGCGCTGCTGCCGGACTTCACGATCGAACCCAGCGACTTCTCGACGATGTTCGACAACCCGCCCTTCTTGTTGCCCGGCGTGGTATTGGCGCTGCGATCCGCCTCGCCCTTGGCCAGGTAACGGTCGTACCAGTCCATCTCGCGCACCAGTTCTTCGGCAACGGTTTTGCTCTGCGCCCGTGAGGTCAGCAGGTAGATCGCATCGCGTACTTCGGTGACTTCGGAAAACATCACCGTGGCCCCCGCCCGCAGCAGCAAGTCCGAGGCATAACCCAGCGCCGGGTTGGCGGTGATGCCGGAAAACGCATCGCTGCCGCCGCACTGCATACCCAGGATCAGCTCGGACGCCGGCACGGTTTCCCGGCGGCGCTGGTCGAGTTTCTTCAGGCGAACTTCGGCCAGTTCCATGATCTGCTCGATCATCTCGGTGAAACCGTGACTGGAATCCTGCAAGCGATACAGCCACGGCTCGCTCAGATCCACCGAGGCATCGTCCTCGTGCATCACCTGCCCGGCCTGCAATTTCTCGCAGCCCAGGCTGATCACCAACGCCTCGCCACCGAGGTTCGGGTTGCGCGCCAGATTGCGCACGGTGCGGATCGGGATGTAAGCGTCGGTCGCCGTGATGGCCACGCCGCAACCGTAACTATGAGTCAGTGCCACCACGTCATCGACGTGCGGATACTTCGGCAACAGTTCGTCCTTGATCCGTTTCACCGCGTGATCGAGCACCCCGGTGACGCATTGCACGGTAGTGGTGATCCCGAGGATGTTGCGCGTGCCGACGGTACCGTCGGCGTTGCGATAACCCTCGAACGTGAAGCCTTCCAGCGGTGCCTGGGCGGCCGGCACATCGGTGGACAGCGGCAGGCTGTCCAGCGGTGGCGCGGTCGGCATGCGCAGTTGATCTTCCTTGACCCAACTGCCACGGGGAATCGGCTGCAACGCGTAGCCAATGATCTGGCCGTAGCGAATCACCGTGCCGCCCTCGGGGATATCCACGAGGCTGACCTTGTGACTCTGCGGCACGAAATCCACCGTCACCAGGCCATCGGCAAATGCGGTGCCGGCCGGCACGCCCTGGTCGTTGACCACTACCACTACGTTGTCCCGCTCGTGCAGGCGGATGTAGCGCGGCGAGTCGGAATGTTCAATCAACTGCATGACGCCGCTCCTCAGGAATGCGCTTGAGACAATTTGCCGGTGGCTTCGGAACCGCCCTGGGTTGGCGGCTCTTTAAGGACCACACGTTTGATCGGGCCGACGATCACCAGGTAGCTGAACACCGCCACGAGTGCGTTGGCACCGACGAACACCAGCGCCCATTTGAACGAGCCGGTGGAACTGATGATGTAACCGATGACGATCGGAGTGGTGATCGAGGCGATGTTGCCGAAGGTGTTGAACAGGCCACCGCTCAGACCGGCGATCTGTTTCGGCGAAGTGTCGGACACCACTGCCCAGCCCAGAGCCCCCACGCCTTTGCCGAAGAATGCCAGGGCCATGAAGCCGACCACCATCCATTCAACGTCGACATAGTTGCACGCCACGATGCTGCTCGAAACCAGCAGACCGGCAATGATCGGCGCCTTGCGGGCAAAGGTCAGCGAATGGCCCTTGCGCAGCAGGTAATCGGAAATCACCCCGCCGAGCACGCCGCCGATAAAGCCGCAGATCGCCGGCAACGAGGCGATGAAACCGGCCTTGAGGATGGTCATGCCGCGTTCCTGCACCAGGTACACCGGGAACCAGGTCAGGAAGAAATAGGTGATGCCGTTGATGCAGTACTGGCCCAGGTAAACGCCGAGCATCATGCGATTGGTCAGCAACTGGCGGATGTAATCCCACTTCGGACCGTCAGCCTTTTTGCCTTGTTTCTGGTCCATGTCGACCATGCCGCCGTTGTCGGCGATGAACTTCACTTCCGCTTCGTTGGCCATCGGGTGTTGGCGCGGGCTGTGGATAACCTTGAGCCAGACCAGCGAGAAAACGATGCCGAGCAGGCCCATCACGATGAACACGTGCTCCCAGCCAAAGGAGAACACGATCCAGCCCATCAGCGGCGCGAACAACACGGTGGCGAAGTATTGCGCCGAGTTGAAGATCGCCGAAGCGGTGCCGCGCTCGGCGGTCGGGAACCAGGCCGCCACGATGCGTGCGTTGCCGGGGAACGATGGCGCCTCGGCCAGACCCACCAGGAAGCGCAGCATGAACAGCGCGACGATGGCCGTGGACATGCCGAATTCACCGACGAAGCCTTGCAGCACGGTGAACAGCGACCAGGTGAAAATGCTCAGGGCATAGACTTTTTTCGAGCCGAAGCGATCGAGCAGCCAGCCGCCTGGAATTTGCCCGGCCACGTAGGCCCAACCGAAAGCAGAGAAGATGTAGCCGAGGGTGACCGCGTCGATGCCGAGGTCTTTTTGCAAACTGGAACCGGCGATCGCGATGGTGGCGCGGTCGGCGTAGTTGATCGTGGTCACCAGAAACAGCATGAGCAGGATCAAATAGCGGACGTGAGTCGGCTTGGACGATTGCATGTAGATGTACTCCCACTGATTATTTTTATGCGGGTAAAACATTCTTTGGTCTTGTGCCGCGCAGGGCCTCAGGCGAAGGCCCGGCGCGGGTGCAGCGATTTACGAACCGATGTAGCTGGTCTTCACGACCGTGTAGAACTCTTGCGCATAGCGGCCTTGCTCACGTGAGCCATAGGATGAACCCTTACGGCCACCGAACGGAACGTGGTAATCGACACCGGCGGTCGGCAGGTTGACCATCACCATCCCGGCCTGGGAATGACGCTTGAAGTGGTTGGCGTACTTCAGCGACGTGGTGGCGATACCCGCCGACAGACCGAATTCGGTGTCGTTGGCCATGGCCAGTGCAGCCTCGTAATCGGCCACGCGAACGATGTTGGCCACCGGGCCGAAGATCTCTTCGCGGCTGATGCGCATCGACGCTTCGCTGTCGGCAAACAGGGTCGGCGCAAGGAAGTAACCCTCGGTGTCGCAGGTCACCAGACCACCGCCGCTGACCAGACGCGCACCTTCGGACTGACCGATGTCGATGTACTTCATGTCCTGTTCAAGCTGCGCTTGCGAAACCACCGGACCGATGTCGGTGCCAGCCTTCAGCGCGTGGCCGACCTTGATCGACTTCATGCGCTCGGCCATAGCTTCGACGAACTTGTCGTGAATCCCGGCAGTGACGATCAGTCGGCTCGAAGCCGTGCAACGCTGGCCAGTGGAGTAGAACGCGCTCTGCACCGACAGCTCGACCGCCTGCTTGAGGTCGGCGTCGTCGAGAATGATCTGCGGGTTCTTGCCGCCCATCTCCAACTGAACCTTGGCCTGGCGCGACACGCAATTGACCGCGATCTGCCGACCCACACCGACAGAGCCGGTGAAGCTGATGCCGTCGACTTTCGGGCTGTTGACCAAAGCTTCGCCAACCACGCGGCCGCTGCCCATCACCAAGTTGAACACGCCGGCAGGGAAACCTGCGCGGGAGATGATTTCGGCCAGGGCCCAGGCGCAACCCGGCACCAGATCCGCTGGCTTCAACACCACGCAGTTGCCGTAGGCCAGGGCCGGGGCGATTTTCCACGACGGGATGGCAATCGGGAAGTTCCACGGGGTGATCAGGCCGACCACACCCAGGGCTTCGCGGGTCACTTCGACGTTGACGCCCGGACGCACCGACGGCACGTAGTCGCCGGACAGGCGCAGGCACTCGCCAGCGAAGAACTTGAAGATGTTGCCGGCGCGGGTCACTTCGCCGATGGCTTCGGGCAAGGTCTTGCCCTCTTCCCGGGCCAGCAGGGTGCCGAGCTCTTCGCGGCGGGCGAGGATTTCGGTGCCGACTTTGTCCAGCGAATCGTGACGGGCCTGAATGCCCGAGGTCGACCACGCCGGGAACGCGGCGCGCGCGGCGTCAATAGCGGCGTTGACCTGAGCCAGGTCAGCCTTGGCGTAATCGCCGATGGTGTCACTCAGTTCGGACGGGTTGATGTTCGCCGAGTAATCGTTACCGGCGACCCATTCACCGTTGATGTAGTTGTCATAGCGCTTGGTCACGAATCATTCTCCTGACGCAAAAGGCCGCTGATTGCTCAGCGGCCTTGTTTATAGAGGTGTGTTACTGCGCACCTTGCTTGTCGATCAGCGCAGCGAGCATTTCGTACTCTTCGCCGGTCAGGTCAGTCAGCGGCGCCCGCACCGGGCCTGCGTCATAGCCGGCGATCTTGGCGCCTGCCTTGACGATGCTCACGGCGTAACCGGCCTTGCGGTTGCGGATGTCCAGGTACGGCAGGAAGAAGTCGTCGATGATCTTGCCGACGGTGGCGTGATCTTCGCGGGCAATCGCGTGGTAGAAGTCCATCGCGGTTTTCGGGATGAAGTTGAACACCGCCGACGAGTAGACCGGCACGCCCAGGGCCTTGTAGGCAGCGGCGTAGACTTCGGCGGTCGGCAGACCACCGAGGTAGCTGAAGCGATCGCCGAGGCGACGACGGATCGACACCATCAGTTCGATATCGCCCAGACCGTCCTTGTAACCGATCAGGTTCGGGCAGCGTTCGGCCAGACGCTCCAGCAGCGGCGCGGTCAGGCGGCAGACGTTGCGGTTGTACACCACCACACCGATGTTGACCGATTTGCACACCGCTTCAACGTGGGCGGCGACACCGTCCTGGCTGGCTTCGGTCAGGTAGTGCGGCAGCAGCAACAGACCTTTGGCGCCCAGACGCTCGGCTTCCTGAGCGTATTCGATGGCCTGGCGGGTCGAACCACCGACACCGGCGAGGATCGGCACGCTGCTGGCGCAGGTGTCGACGGCAGTCTTGATGATTTCCGAGTATTCGCTGGCAGCCAGGGAGAAGAATTCACCGGTGCCACCGGCGGCGAACAGGGCTGAAGCACCGTACGGGGCCAGCCATTCCAGGCGTTTGATGTAGCCAGCGCGGTTGAAATCGCCCTGGGCATTGAAATCGGTCACCGGGAACGAGAGCAGGCCGGCGGAGAGGATGGACTTCAGTTCTTGTGGATTCATTATTCGAACACCCTGGTAGCAACGTTTTTTTGTGAGTGGACCGTTCAGCCTTCGCCGAAGTTGTAGGTCATCGTACAACTTAAAATATAACCGTCAACTGCATTTCATCGTTGGAGGGCATTTTTTGTCGGACAGGATTTCTTTTTGACGTAGGAAATTTCTCGACTAGGCTGAACTTAACTGTATATACGTACAGCTAAATACAACCTGCCGACGACATATCAAGGAGAAAGAAATGTCCGGTCTACACACAAAATGCTTCGAAAAACCTGCACCGGTCATCGCTCGTTTTGATGACTTGTTTACCCCCGGCGGCATCGCCTTCAATGCCGAAAACCCGCACTTGCTGTTGCACACCGCCGACTCGCACAGCGATGTCGAACCCGTGACCGCCCTGCCCGCTCAAGCCTTGAAAGGCAAGCCGCAACTGCGCTTCGAAGGTGCGGAACACACGGCTATCGGCGATAACACCCAGCTGCGTTTCGTTGAAAATGCCGAGCCGCTACTCGCGCAAAACGTGCCCCTGCATCTGCCGAACGGGTTGGCGCTGACCTACGGCCAGGTGCTGGCACTGGGTGGTGATTTCTATGGAATCGTCGACCGCCCGATCAATGAAGGATCGACCCCGGCTGATCGCCTTCAGCGCTTCACGGCAGCCTTCGACAGCCTCGCAGCGCTGCCCGCTTCTAAAGTTGAAGCGACGCAGATTCTCGCGATCATGCAAAAGGAGATCGACGCGGTTAAACAGGCAATCAAGGACGGTAAGCAGCCTCATGAGGCCTACGACGCGTTAGGAGATACGTTGTCGGAAGAGTGGAACAAAATCACCGGCGGCGGCAGTTTCGTCTCGGCGCTGTTTCCGCTCGGTCGCTATCTGAAACTGGCGGCAAACAACGCCGACCATTTCGGCGAATGGGCCCGACAAGCCTACATCGCCGGGCACACCGTTGCCCTGCAAAACGCCGCTGCCGCCCACGCCAGCCAAGACGAACTGCAACTGGAACGGGCCTACGCGATGAACGCTTTTGCCGATCACTACCTCACCGACCTGTTTTCCTCCGGACATTTGCGGGTGCCGCGCAAAGCCATGGCCGCCGCGGTGACGCCGAGTGACCTGGGCTCGTTGATCACCCGCTTCATGCACGACGAAGACAGCAAATTCGGCCTCAAGGTACGTAACGGACATGGCGAGCAATGGCGGGCGTTCGGTGACAAGCGCTACTTCGACGCCACGGATGCCGACAACCGCAATCAGGTGAATCAAGCGGTGCAGGATTCGGCAAACGAGGTGTATGCCGCGTATTCAAGCGGCAACGTGCCGACCACCTTCAACGCGCTGCAACGGCTGCCGGATCTGACCGCCGTGCTAGACCCGGCCAACAACTTCTCGCCACTGTTCCGCGTCGAGGGCAACAAAGTCCTGCGGCGCAAGGACGTTAACAACCTCAACGACACCGCCACCGTCGACGACTGGTGGGGCTGGAGCACTTACCTGCTGCTCAAGGACTATTACCCAACCGGCAACACGAATTAAGGAGCGATTCGATGACCCTCAAATTGAAACTGGAACTGGCCTCGGGCCAATCATTGAAAGGTGCGCCGCTGCAATTGCTGCGCGATGGCGTGGCTATCGCCCGCGCGTCGGTGGATGCTCATGGCCAGGCGACGTTCGACGTCAAGCCCGGCCCGGGAAAACTGGCGGTCAGGGTGGATCGTTCGATTCTGCCCCACAGCTGAAATGCCCGGACAAGATTGCCCCGGCGCGCCTCAGCGATTCGCCGGGTAAAGTGCGACGACTGCCGCGAAGGATCGCGGCAGATCTTTCAAGGAGAGCGAAACATGACGTTTGCCGCTGCACACCTTCCACAATTCCCCGATCACGCCAGCGACTCGATCATCCTGCGGTTATCGACGCTGGATGACGACCTGATCGTTCGTGTACCCGATGGCCAGAACACCCCGCCGAACTGGGATGTGTACCCGATCCTCGGTGACGACCCGGAAGAGCCTGAATGGCAAGGCTTGTCGGAGCAGACCGGCGTCTGGGATGACGCACTCGATGACATGGTCGGCCTGACCGGGATCGAACTGAGCATCCCCAGATTCGAACTGGAAAAGTACCTGAACAGCACCGTTGAACTGCGCTACAAGTTTGCTGATGAGGCCAGTCTGGAGCCTTCCTCCGAACCGTTGACGCTACATATAGAGACCTGAGCCGGCCGTTTTCCCGCAGACCAGGCATACCTTTCCGAAGGCATCGACCGTTCGTCGAAACTGTTATTTCTAACAGGTGCCGTGCACATCCATTCCCGGCTTCAATCGCTGAGGAGTTAACGAACCGGCTCCGTCAGCCCAACAAAATGGCTGCGTTCTGAACAGGGTTCAAATGGATGTGAAAAGGAGTTTGATCATGACTGCACAAGTCAAAGCCTTGGCGGCACCGGATCTCGAAGAAGCCGTGAATGGTGTGCTCCACGTTGGCAAACTGAAGGGAGACGCTCACAGTGTTGTGCCGCCTTTCTCCCAGGCCGCTGTTGGCGACGTGATTAACATGCACGTAAGGACCTCGACCGGTAACGAATGGCAAGGGACCCGTGTACTGACCGCAGCCGAAATGGGAAGGCCAGTGATCTTCGCCATCTCCAAAGATGTCTTTGAGAAAAAACTTGTTCCCGGTGCCAAGGCCGAATTGCATTACACCGTCACCAGATTCAACGGTAATGCTGAGTCATCCCCATTGCTGACAGTTCAACTCGAACGATAAGCAACAATCCCCCCTGCGCCTGCGCCTCTTCATGAGCCTGGCGCAGCCGTTCGCGGCTGTTGGTCAGGTGCAGGCGCATGGCCGCACCGGCGGCATCGAATCCTGACGGGCAATCGCGTCGTAGATTTCCTCGTGCTCGCGACTCAGGCGATTCATGTAGTGCTGCTGATCGTCATGGGCCAGTCGCGCCGAGTTATAGGTGACGCCCCGGAAGAGCCCGAATGGCAGGGTTTGTCGAAACCGACCGGCACTTGGGATGACGCCCTCGATGACATGCTCGGCCTGACCGGGATCGAACTGAGCATCCCCAGATTCGAACTGGAAAAGTACCTGAACAGCACCGTTGAACTGCGCTACAAGTTTGCTGATGAGGCCAGTCTGGAGCCTTCCTTCGAACCGTTGAAGCTCTACGTTGAAGCCTGAGACCAGCCAGCACCGCTCGTCGAAACTGTTAGTTTTTACAGGTGCGCCGACAGAATGACTGCTCCTAGGCTGAGACTCAATTCTCAGTCCAGGAGCTGCAATCATGAAAGTGAACTACACGCTTAAGAACCCCGTGGGCAATCGGCGGTATTTTATGTTCGAGGGGATTGTCAATTTGTCCGACATTCTGAAGTTCGCGGGTGTCGACCAGCAGTACATCGTCACCAAAAAAATCCTGTCTGTGCCCTTCGATATCGAAGAGCCCATCACCGATGTCATGCTCGAGACCGAGGTTTATAAACCTTGAAACAATCGACAACTCGAACGATAGGCAACAATCAACCCTGCGCCTGCGCCTCTTCATGCGCCTGACGCAGCCGTTCGCGGCTGTTGGTCAGGTGCAGGCGCATGGCCGCGCGGGCGGCATCGGAATCCTGACGGGCGATGGCGTCGTAGATTTCCTCGTGCTCGCGACTCAGGCGATTCATGTAGTGCTGCTGATCGTCATGAGCCAGGCGCGCCGAGTTCAGGCGAGTGCGCGGAATGATGCTGGTGCCCAGGTGGGTCATGATGTCGGTGAAGTAGCGGTTGCCGGTGGACAGCGCGATTTGCAGATGGAACTGGAAGTCCGACGCCACTGCATCGCTGGCGTGGGCCACGCTGTCATTCAGCGCATCAAGGGCCGCGCGCATCGCAGCGAGTTGCTCGGTGCTGCGACGCTGCGCGGCAAGGCCGGCGGATTCGACTTCGAGGCTGATACGCAATTCGAGAATGGCCAACACGTCACGCAGGGTGACCACGGTGGCCGGGTCGATCCGGAAACCGCTTGGGCTCGGGGTGTCGAGCACGAAGGTGCCGATGCCATGACGGGTTTCCACCTGCCCCGCCGCCTGCAAACGGGAAATCGCCTCGCGCACCACGGTGCGGCTGACGCCGTGGGCTTCCATGATCGCCGACTCGGTCGGCAACTTGTCGCCGCGCTTGAGCAGACCGTCGCGGATCTGCTCGGTCAGCACCGTCACCAGTTCCTGAGCCAGGCTGCGGCGCTTGCGAGGGAGTCGCGGGGTGTCGATCAGGTTTTCCATGGTCTGCATCTTGTCTCGAAAATTCGGCTTGTGGGCATCATAGCTCAAGCGGGTTGTACGATCACTTTCCGTTTCCACACAAATACTGTGGGAGCTG
>Ga0068830_1023110_pt1 | contig 13387 bp, 12 predicted proteins | sample Hof3ISUMetaT_23_FD_68490 | JGI IMG/M metagenome (GOLD analysis project Ga0068830, IMG submission 68490) | Enriched soil aggregate microbial communities from Iowa State university to study microbial drivers of carbon cycling -... | ecosystem: Environmental > Terrestrial > Soil > Agricultural land... | reverse complement strand
TTTCACGGCGGTAACAGGGGTTCGAGTCCCCTAGGGGACGCCATTTGCGGGAATAGCTCAGTTGGTAGAGCACGACCTTGCCAAGGTCGGGGTCGCGAGTTCGAGTCTCGTTTCCCGCTCCATATTTAACGAAAGCGCCGCTCACCGAGCGGCGCTTTTGTTTGCAACAGTGTTCGAGTCCTCTAGGGGACGTCATTTGCGGGAATAGCTCAGTTGGTAGAGCACGACCTTGCCAAGGTCGGGGTCGCGAGTTCGAGTCTCGTTTCCCGCTCCATATTTAACAAAAACGCCGCTCACTGAGCGGCGTTTTTGTTTGTGCGCAATGCGGGTCGTATTACATCGACAAAATCAACCGCCCGGCGAACAGGATCAGGATCACCCCCATGCTGCGTTCGAACCAGTGCCCCATGCGCATGAACAGCAAGCGCACCCTGTTGCTGGAGAAGAAGAGGGCAACGATCACAAACCACAGCGCGTTCACAACGCACATCCATACGCCGTACAGCGCCTGAATTTTCAGCGGTGTCGTAGCGCTGACGATCGTGGTGAAGATCGCCAGGAAGAACAGGGTGGCCTTGGGATTGGTGGCGTTGGTCAGAAAGCCCGTCGTGAACGCCTTCAGCAGCGTTTGCTCGACAAGGGGCTGATCCGTCGGCTCATTGCCTTCCAATACGGCTTTTGGCCGGCTGCGCACCAGGCTGACTCCCAGGTACAGAATGTAGGCGCCGCCCACGACCTTGGCCACCGTCAACAACCAGGGAAGGGTGTGCATCAGTGCACCGACGCCCAGCACGGTGTACAGCACATGCACGGAAATCCCCGCCCCGATCCCCAGTGCCGTGCAGATGCCAACCACTCGGCCGAAGCGCACACTCTGGCGAATCGTCACCGCGAAATCAGGGCCCGGAGCGACCACGGCCAGAAAGTGGATCGTCGCCAACGCCAGGAACTCGCCCAGGTAATTTGAAAGCATTTCAACTCCAGAAAGTCAGGGGGGAAGCGATGCCGCGGTAACCGACAAAGAACGAGAGGCTCAAGCGGGGATCGACCGTACCCGGGGTCACCGAGTGCATGCGGCGTGAGTTGAACATGATGAAATCGCCCGGTGCCGGGAGGATCTCCAGTGTCGGAGGTCCGAGCAGGGCCGGGTCGATGCCGTAACTGTCGCCGCGCATTTCGTCGAACTGCGCGGGGCTGATGTCGTGGTCCCAGACTTGCAGCGCACCGCCCTCGGCGGGCATGTTCAGGTAGAGGTTGCAGGCGAACTGCGCTTGCAGGCTCCTGGCCTGGAAGCTGTCCGGGGCGTCCTTGGCGAAAATGTCGTGGTGGGCGAGAAAACACACGCCGGGCTTGACCACCCGTGACAGTCCGACATACATCTTGCGGCCGTAGAGGCTTTCCAGGTGCGCACCGGCTGGCCAGGATTCGTCGAGGACGCAGCGCAGGGTGTCGATCGGGGACGCATAGGGGGCACAGCGATCGCGCAACTCCGCGATATTGCGGGTGGCGCGCTCGAAGTAATCCTCGATCAGCAGCGGCTGATTTTCCGCTTCGTAAAACGCCATGCCGATGCGACCGATGCTCGGCGCGTTGATATAGCCTTCAAATCCCGGCGCGAGGATCCTGTCGCCAATTTGAATCGCCAGCGCTGGCGCAAGCCAGCCTTTGACGCGGATCGCGAGCACTTGCTCATTGGCCAGTTTTTTTATGCACGCCTCATCGAGACGCTCGACGTCAAGCATCATGGTTCAGGTCCATCTATCAGAGGGTCAACCAAGCCTGCGATTGCAGGCTTGCCCGGCCTCAGGCGGCAGCCGTAGCGACAGCGTCAACGCCCGAAGGCTCAATCCACGTGGTAGTGGACAGACAACGTGCCTTTCTTTTGCGAAAGGGAGGTGATCGTGACCGCGCCCAAATCCTTCAGGCTACGTACATGGGTGCCGCCACAGCCATAGGCGGGCAGTTCACCGAAACTGATTTCCCGAGCGCCTTCGCGCAGCGAGGTCAGGCGAGGCAGATCATGGGCGATCCACTGTTGGAGGCCGTACTGGACGGTCTGCGCGTCAACGTCCTGCGCCGATTCTGCCGGTTTGAATTGCACCCGTCCTTCGTCGGGCCAGTGATGCGCCTTGATCGGTATCCAGCCCATGGCCTGCACGAAATGGCCAATCAGGTGGCCGGCCGAATGCATGCGTGTATTGAACTGGCGACGTTGTTCGTCGACCCGGATCTGGGTCATGCCAGGGTTGACCGGCTGATCGACGAAATGGACGATCCGGTCTGGGTCCTGGACAACCCGCAGTACCCGGCTGTCGCCAATCCAGCCAGTGTCACAAGGCTGCCCGCCGCCTTGCGGGTGAAACAGGGTGGCGCGCAGCACCACGGCAAATTCGCTCTGGTGAGGTGCGCAGTCCAGGACTTCCACATTGGCCTTGAGCTCATCACTATGGAAAAAGAGGCGAAGCGTCATATTCCATGCTCGTATTCAAATTTCTGATTTTTATTATATGAAGCACGGTTTGGCGTGATAATCCGTTCAAACATCAAAGGACTGTTGCGTTGTGAGCATAAATCTTCCACTGCCGTTACTCGGTGAAATGGCGATTTTCGTCAAGGTTGTCGAAACCGGGAGCTTCTCCGAAGCCGCTCGCCAGTTGGGCTCTTCGCCCTCGGCGGTCAGTCGCAGCATCTCGCGCCTGGAGAAGGCGCTTGCCACTCGCCTGCTGCAACGAACCACGCGCAAATTGCGTCTGAGCGACGGAGGCGAGGAGGTCTTCAAGCGGTGCCAGGAGATGGTCAACGCCGCTCGGTCAGTGATGGAAATCAGTGGGCAGTTCACCGATGAGCCAGAGGGGGTTGTACGCATCAGCGTCCCGAAAGCGGTGGGGCGAATCGTGATTCACCCGCATATGCCAGAGTTCCTGCGCCGCTATCCCAAGGTGGATGTGGAGCTGTTGCTTGAGGATCGTCAGGTGGATTTGATCGACGATCACGTCGACCTGGCGATTCGTATCACCGACCGGCCCCCAGCAGGATTGGTAGGGCGACAGTTGCTGAGCATCGACCATTTGCTCTGCGCCACCCCCCAATACCTGGCGGAGCACGGTACGCCGACTCACCCCCATGACTTGCTCAACCACAGTTGCATTTATTTGGGCGAGACCCCGAGCGATGCCCGCTGGAAGTTCAAGAAAGGCAGCAAGACGGTCACCGTCGGTGTGCGCGGACGATATGCCGCCAACCACACAGGTGTACGTTTTGGTGCGGTTTTACAGCACATCGGCATTGGCAGCCTGCCGTATTTCACCGCGCGTCGGGCGTTGGAGAAGGGCTTGATGGTGCAAGTGCTGCCCGACTGGACGTTTCTGGCGTCCTACCACGGTGGCGCCTGGTTGCTGTACTCGCCAACCCGATACCTGCCGCCCAAGCTGCGGGTGTTGATCGATTACCTGGTGGAGTGCCTGGAGAAGGAGCCGACGTTGGGCAAGCCAGGCAAGTCGAGCGGTTTGAATATTGCGGTTTCGGAGTATGAGCTGCCCGAAAGTGATGGGCTGTTCTGAGCAAAGATCAAGAGATCGCGACCTCCGGCAGCAGTTGCACCGATCTGCTGGAGCTGCCGGAGGCTGCGATCTGTTGCAATTCTGACTCCTGGATCAGTGCTTGCTGTCCTGATTCGACAATGACAAGAGCTGTTTTTCCTGGTTCCAGTCGAAAGGTTCGTCATTCTGTTCGGCTTCGAAACGACGTTCTTCCAGTGCCTGGTACAGGTCGATTTCATCATCGGGCATGTAGTGCAGGCAGTCACCGGCGAAATACCACAGCAGGTCGCGTGGGACCAGGTGGGCGATTTGCGGATAACGGGTGATGACCTGGCACAGGATGTCCTGGCCCAGGTATTGGCTTTCGATCGGGTCGACCGGCAGCAATGCTAGCAGTTCGTCGAAGCGCTCCAGGAACAAGGCATGGCTTTCGTCGGGAACCTGTTCGGCCTCACCTACGGCGACCAGGATGCTGCGCAAATGGTCGAGCAAAACGAGATGATCGGCAACGATGTTGGACACGAGATAAGTCCTCAAGAGCAAAACGGGCGCGGGAGTATAAAGCTCCCGCGCACATTTTCCCATGATGGAGAGCCGGATGGATCAGCGGACCTTGCCAGTGGTCAGTGCGATGTCCTCTTTGTCGAAAGCATCGACATCGATCACTTTACGCCGCGACGCTTCGGCCTGACGTAGCGCGTGGGCTTCCCCCGGTTGCAACACGCCGGCTTCCAATGCGGCATCGATGACATTCTCCCCGGCGACCGGTTTGACCTGGCCGCTCTTGAGCGCCACATGCAGTTTCTTGCGCAAGGGTTGCGCAGCGTTCAACTGATTGCAGGTGTGTTGCAGGACGCCGACAGGGTCTTCCATCGATTGCGGGCGGTAGCAACCCAGCAGCACTTCCTCCAGGGCCGGATCACCCTTGGCGCGGCCAATCACTGCCGCCACTTCGGCGCCGAGTTTGTCCGAAGGTCCCTTGTGGCGGCGGCCGAACGGGAACACGATCACCCGCAACAGGCAGCCCAACACCTTGTTCGGAAAGTTGTTCAGCAGTTCATCCATGGCTCGCTCGCCGTGACCGAGGCTTTCCTCCATGGCCCAGGTAAACAGCGGCTTCATGTACGCCGGCGAGTCGAGGTCGTTGTAGCGCTTTAGCGCGGCGCTGGCCAGGTACATGTTGCTCAACACATCACCCAGCCGTGCCGACAGGCGTTCGCGCCGTTTAAGTTCGCCGCCGAGCAGCATCATGCTGAGGTCGGCGAGCAAAGCGAACGCGGCGGCCTGACGATTGAGCGCGCGGAAGTAGCCCTGGCTGAGCTTGTCGCCCGGCATGTGCTCCAGGTGCCCGAAGCCTAGGTTCAGCACCAGCGTGCTGGCGGCATTGCCCACGGCAAAGCCGATGTGCTTGAGCAGCAGGCCATCGAACTCGGTGAGTGCCTGATCCTTGTCCTCCCGAGTCGCCAGGGCCATTTCCTTGAGCACGAAGGGGTGGCAACGAATCGCCCCCTGGCCGAAGATCATCAGGTTGCGCGAAAGAATGTTGGCGCCTTCCACGGTAATGAAGATCGGCGCGCCGTTCCATTTGCGCCCGAGGTAGTTGTTCGGCCCCATGATGATGGCCTTGCCGCCGTGCACATCCATCGCATGGCTGATGCACTCGCGGCCACGTTCGGTGAGGTGGTACTTGAGAATTGCCGACAGCACCGATGGTTTCTCGCCGAGGTCCACCGCGTTGGCAGTCAGCATCCGCGCGGCGTCCATCATCCAGGCATTGCCGCCGATGCGCGCCATGGCTTCCTGGATGCCTTCGAAAGCGGCGATCGGCACGTTGAACTGCTCGCGGATCTGCGCGTACTGGCCGGTCACCAGGCTGGTGAACTTGGCCATGCCTGTGCCCACCGCCGGCAGGGAAATCGAACGCCCGACGGACAGGCAATTCATCAGCATCATCCAGCCCTTGCCGAGCATTTCCTGGCCGCCGATCAGGTAGTCGAGCGGCACGAACACGTCCTTGCCGGCGTTCGGACCGTTCATGAACGCCGCCCCCAAGGGCAGGTGACGACGGCCGATTTCCACGCCGGGCAGATCGGTTGGAATCAGCGCCAGGCTGATACCCAGGTCTTCCTCCTCGCCCAGCAGGTGGTCCGGGTCGTACGCCTTGAACGCCAGGCCGAGCAGGGTGGCGACCGGGCCCAGGGTGATGTAGCGCTTTTCCCAGTTCAGGCGCAGGCCCAGGGTTTCCTGGCCTTCCCATTCACCTTTGCAGATCACCCCGGTGTCGGGCATGCCGCCCGCGTCGGAACCGGCGAGGGGGCCGGTCAGGGCAAAACAGGGAATGTCGTCGCCGCGCGCCAGGCGTGGCAGGTAATGGTTACGTTGTTCGTCGGTGCCGTAGTGCAGCAACAGTTCGGCCGGGCCCAGGGAGTTGGGAACCATGACGGTGGAGGCGAGATCGCCGCTGTGACTGGCCAGTTTCATCGCCACTTGCGAGTGGGCGTAGGCCGAGAACCCCTTGCCGCCAAACTCTTTGGGAATGATCAGCGCAAAGAAGCCGTTGTCCTTGATGTAAGACCAGGCCTCGGCGGGCAAATCCATGGTTTGACCGATCTGCCAGTCGCTGACCATGGCGCAGAGTTCTTCGGTCGGGCCGTCGATGAAGGCTTGTTCTTCTTCGCTCAATTGCACCTTGGGGTAGGACAGCAGTTTGTTCCAGTCCGGGCGCCCGCTGAACAGCTCGCCGTCCCACCACACCGTGCCGGCTTCGATGGCGTCGCGTTCGGTTTCCGACATCGGCGGCAGGGTTTTCTGGAACCAGTTGAACATCGGCGCGCTGAAGAATTTGCGGCGCAGATCGGGCAAGAGCAGGGGGGCGGCCACGGCGGCGGTCAGCACCCAGAAAATCAACAGCAGCCAACCCGGTGCGCGGCTGAACGCGCCCATTGCCAGCAGATAGACAGCCACCACACCCAGGACAGGCAGTGGTGCGACGCGACGGTGGGCTAAATAAGCTATCCCGACAACCAGAACCAGTATCCACAACAGCAGCATATTTAATCCTCCGTGAACCCAGGGCGAACCAACCCACAGAGCTTAGACGGCATCCGCAAAACAGGGGGTCGGAGCGATGTGATTGAAATCGTGGGAAACCCTGGATGATTGTGTAGGCCTTCTGCGCGACAGGCCGTGAAACATCGTTCATTGAACGGGCGGCAAAGCGCCCATGTTTGGCCGAAACGTCGTTATCTCTGTGCTGAAGCTCTCGCTAGACTCGGGACTTGCCCTGGAGATTGCCCGCATGCACGAGTACCTGAGCCCCGGCCGCTTCATCGATAGTGACCACCCCGATGTGGTGGAGTTCGCCGAAAAACATCGTGGCGCCAGCCGCGACCCGCTCGAGCAGGCGATCCATCTCTATTACGCCGTGCGCGAGGCGGTGCGCTACAACCCCTACACCTTCAGCCGAGATCCGCAAACCTTGTGCGGCAGCTATGCGCTGGCAGCCGGGGAAAGCTACTGCGTGCCCAAAGCCACCTTGCTGGCCGGTGCAGCGCGGCATTGCGCGATTCCCGCGCGGATCGGCCTGGCGGATGTGCGCAATCATCTGTCGACCCCGCGCTTGCTCGAGCTGCTCAAGAGCGACGTGTTCGCCATGCACGGCTACACCGAGCTCTATCTGAATGGCCGTTGGGTCAAAGCCACTCCTGCGTTCAACCAGGGCCTGTGCGACCTGTTCAATGTGGCGCCGCTGGAATTCGACGGGATCAACGACAGCGTTTTTCACCCCTTCAATCGCGACGGCGAGAAGTTGATGGAATACCTGATCGACCACGGCCAGTTCACCGACGTGCCGGAAAGGTTCTTCTTCGACCACCTGGAAAAGCTTTATCCGCACCTGTTCGGCGAGCAACTGCTGCCGCTGCTGGGGGACATGCAGAGCGATTTGAGTCGCGCCTGATCCGGCGTATGCTGCCTGCGCATTCATCCATAAAGAGGCAGTCATGCTGAAGATCTGGGGTCGGAAGAATTCATCGAATGTCAGAAAACCATTGTGGGCCGCCGAGGAACTGGGCCTGGCCTATGAGGCCATCGATGCGGGAGGCGCCTTTGGTGTCGTCGATACGCCCGAGTACCGCGCCATGAACCCCAATGGTCGCGTGCCGGTGATCGAAGACGATGGATTCGTGTTGTGGGAATCCAACGCCATCGTCCGTTACCTGCTGGCCCGCCACGCGGCCAATACCCCGTGGTACCCGGCAGATCTGCAAGCGCGGGCCAGCGCCGAGAAGTGGATGGACTGGACCACGTCCAGTTTTGCCGGGCCATTTCGCACTGTGTTCTGGGGCGTATTGCGCACCCCGGCCGATCAACAGGACTGGCCCGCGATCCAGGCTGCAATCAAGGAATGCGAAGCGCTGCTGGCGATGGCCGATCAGGCGCTGGCGAGCCAGCCATACCTGTCCGGTGACGAGATCGGCATGGGCGACATTCCCTTGGGGAGTTTCATTTATGCCTGGTTCGAGATGCCGATCGAACGCTCGCCACAGCCCCATCTGCAGGCCTGGTACGCACGGTTGAAAGAGCGCCCGGCGTATCGCAAGGCGGTCATGACCGCGTTGACTTAATACTCACTATCGACACACTTGACTGTACTTGTGCGGCGGCGACAAGCACCATTGCGTTGATTTGCCGCGGTTGCATTGCTTGCCGCCCGCCCCTATTTATCTCTTTCTTCCCTTCTTGGTGCGTAATCCGATATGAGTTCCGCTCTGTCCATCCGGCAGCTAACCAAAACCTACGGCAACGGTTTCCAGGCCTTGAGTGGTATCGATCTGGATGTCGCCGAAGGTGACTTCTTCGCCTTGCTCGGTCCCAACGGCGCCGGCAAATCCACGACCATCGGCATTCTTTCGACCCTGGTGAACAAGACCAGCGGCACCGTGAATATCTTCGGCCACGACCTGGACAAGAACCCGGCGGCGCTCAAGCGCTGCATCGGCGTCGTACCCCAGGAGTTCAACTTCAACCAGTTCGAAAAGACCTTCGACATCGTCGTGACCCAGGCCGGTTACTACGGCATCCCGGCGAAAGTCGCCAAGGAACGTGCCGAGCAGTACCTGACCCAACTTGGCCTGTGGGACAAGCGCGATGTGCCGTCGCGCTCGCTGTCCGGCGGCATGAAGCGTCGCCTGATGATCGCCCGTGCGCTGGTCCACGAACCGCGCCTGTTGATCCTCGACGAACCGACGGCCGGGGTGGACATCGAACTGCGTCGTTCGATGTGGACCTTCCTCACCGAGCTGAACAAGAAAGGCATCACCATCATCCTCACCACGCACTATCTGGAAGAGGCTGAGCAGCTGTGCCGCAACATCGGCATCATCGACCACGGCACCATCGTCGAAAACACCAGCATGAAGCAGTTGCTCAGCCAGCTGCATGTCGAGACGTTCCTGCTGGATCTGAAAAACGGCGTGAGCGCGCCGCCGCAGCTGATCGGCTATCCCTCGCGCCTGCTCGATGGCCACACCCTGGAAGTCCAGGTGGACAAAAGCATGGGCATCACTGCGCTGTTCACTCAACTCGCACAGCAAAACATCGAAGTGCTGAGCCTGCGTAACAAAACCAATCGACTTGAGGAGCTGTTCGTGTCCCTGGTGGAGAAAAATCTGTCGAAGGTGGCGGTATGAGTTCCGAGTTTCAACCCAATCTCGTTGCCCTCAACACCATCGTTTACCGTGAGGTCCGGCGCTTCACCCGGATCTGGCCGCAGACCCTGCTGCCGCCAGCGATCACCATGGTTCTGTACTTCGTGATCTTCGGCAACCTGATCGGCCGGCAGATCGGCGATATGGGGGGCTTCACTTACATGGAGTACATCGTGCCGGGCCTGATCATGATGTCGGTGATCACCAACTCCTACGGCAACGTGGTGTCGAGTTTCTTCGGCAGCAAATTCCAGCGCTCCATTGAAGAGTTGATGGTGTCACCGGTGTCGCCGCACACCATCCTGATCGGCTACACCCTCGGCGGCGTACTGCGCGGCTTGATGGTCGGGATCATCGTGACGCTGCTGTCGCTGTTCTTCACCGACCTGCAGGTGCATCACCTGGGCGTGACCATTCTGGTGGTGGTGCTGACGGCGACCATCTTCTCGTTGCTGGGCTTCATCAACGCCGTGTTTGCGCGCAACTTCGATGACATCTCGATCATCCCGACCTTTGTGCTGACCCCTTTGACCTACCTGGGCGGGGTGTTCTACTCGATATCGTTGCTGCCGCCGTTCTGGCAGACCGTGTCACTGGCCAACCCGGTGCTGCACATGGTCAATGCGTTCCGGTACGGCATTCTCGGGGTGTCGGATATCCGGATCAGCATTGCGATCACGTTCATGCTGGTGGCGACGATCGTGCTGTACATCGGTTGTGCGCGGTTGCTGGTGAGTGGGCGGGGGATGCGTACCTGATCATGGCTAATCCGTTGCCAGCGAAGGCGTCCTGACAGCCGACCTATTGTTTGTTGAGGGACCACCTATGGTTTCGCCCTTACGGCGAGTCACTTGGATGAGCCTGTAGGAGCGAGCATGCTCCGGGCGGCGTTCCGACGATGGTCGTCAACGATGACGCCGGAAGCCTGACACCCCGTGGAACCCTCAGGCTTTTCGCGAGCATGCTCGCTCCTACAGGGAATTGCGTACGCTCCCGATCAGGTCGGCTTTAAGGCCGCCTCGCTTTGGCTTTAGATTTTGGGTGCCCAGTCAACCCGGCAGGACGCCGGTTTAGCCGCGCTGGGCCAGGGACGGCCCATCGCGGCGACCCACGGAGCAATGCCGGAGAGAGGGCATGACTCGCCGTAAGGGCGAAACCCTAAGCAGCCGTTACCGCAGCAACGGATATGCACACGATCAACCGGCCTCTCACATCCGACTTCGCTTACGCCGCCGCCACTGCCGCGCCACCCACCAGCGCCAATACATCATCACCAGGCAATAAGCCAACGCCCCAAGCACAACGCCTACCACCACCGACCCCAACAAAAATGGCTGCCACAGGGTCGAGAGTTCACCGCTGATCCATTCCCAGGTCAGCTCGTCCGGCAGATGCCGTGCAGGGACATCCATCAGCCAGGCACCGGTCTGATAAGTGCAGAAGAACACCGCCGGCATGGTGATCGGGTTGGTCAACCAGACCAGGCTGACCGCAATCGGCATGTTGCCGCGCACGATGATCGCGAGAACCGCAGCGACCAGCATCTGCATCGGAATCGGCAGGAATGCCGCGAACAAGCCGACCGCCATGGCGCGGGCGACGGAATGGCGGTTGAGGTGCCAGAGGTTCGGGTCATGCAGCAGGGTGCCGAGAAAGCGTAAGGACTTGTGTTCCCTGATGCTGGTCGGGTCTGGCATGTAGCGTTTGAATAAGCGCCGGGGCATAAGGCTTCTCGGTCGGTCAGGGGGGCAAGTATGTCTGGATTCCATGAAGCTCCCATTCAGACTTTGTGACAATTGTTAACGGCAGTCGTGCGCCTGGCCGTCTATGCCTAGGGACGGGACTCTCAAGGACGGGCTTATGCGCACAGGGATGATGGCGCTGGCGTTGGGCCTGCTGGCCTTGCGTTTTTTACCGGCGTTACCGCCGGTCTGGTTGTGGTTGTCGATGCCGATCCTGGGTTTGATGTTGCTGCCGTTCAGGACCTATCCGGCGGCGTTTTTCCTGTTCGGCCTGGGTTGGGCTTGCGTCCAGGCGCAATGGGCCCTGGATGACCGACTGTCGCCGGCCCTCGACGGGGAAACCCGTTGGGTCGAAGGGCGGGTCAGCGGGCTGCCCCGGAATGCCGAAGGTGTGGTGCGTTTCGAACTGACCGACAGTCAGTCACGGCGCAGCGTCCTGCCGCGGCATTTGCGCCTGGCCTGGTACGACGGCCCGCCGGTCCGCAGCGGCGAACGCTGGCGGCTGGCGGTCAAGCTCAAGCGACCTGTGGGGTTGCTCAATCCGCACGCCTTCGACTACGAGGCCTGGCTGTTGGCGCAACGCATCGGAGCGACCGGGACCGTCAAGGCCGGTGAGCGACTTGCGCCCGCCCGATGGGCCTTGCGCGATGGGATCCGCCAGAGGCTGCAGGCCGTGGACGCCCAAGGTCGAACGGGTGTGTTGACGGCGTTGGTGCTGGGCGATGGCGCGGGTCTCAGTCGTGAAGACTGGCAAGTGCTGCAGGACACCGGCACCGTGCATCTGCTGGTGATTTCCGGGCAACACGTCGGCTTGTTGGCGGGACTGGTTTATCTGTTGATCGCCGGGCTTGCCCGGTATGGCTGGTGGCCCAGCCGTTTGCCCTGGTTGCCCTGGGCCTGCGGCCTGGCTTTTGTGGCGGCCCTTGGTTATGGGTTGTTGGCCGGCTTCGAAGTGCCGGTTCGTCGAGCCTGCCTGATGATCGGCCTGGTGCTGCTGTGGCGCCTGCGTTTTCGTCACCTGGGGGCCTGGTGGCCGCTGCTGCTGGCGCTCAATGGCGTATTGCTGATGGACCCGTTGGCGAGTTTGCAACCGGGCTTCTGGCTGTCCTTCGCGGCGGTGGCGGTATTGATCTTCACGTTCGGTGGTCGCTTGGGGCCTTGGCCATGGTGGCAAACCTGGACCCGTGCACAGTGGCTGATCGCTATCGGCCTGGGCCCGTTTTTGCTGGTCCTGGGGTTGCCGATCAGCCTCAGCGGACCGCTGGTCAATCTGCTGGCCGTGCCCTGGATCAGCCTGGTGGTGCTGCCCCCCGCATTGCTCGGGACACTCTTGCTGCCGGTGCCCAAACTGGGCGAGTGGTTACTCTGGCTGGCGGGCGGCTTGATCGACTGGCTGTTCACCGCGCTGGCATGGGTCGCCGGCAAGGTACCCGCTTGGGTACCCGGCGCCATCCCGCTTTGGGTCTGGGGACTTGGCACATTGGGCGCCTTTTTGTTGCTGCTGCCGCGCGGCGTGCCGATGCGACCGTTAGGCTGGCCGTTGCTGCTGCTACTGGTTTTCCCGCCCCGGCCGGTGCTGCCAGGAGGCATTGCCGAGGTCTGGCAATTGGATGTGGGCCAAGGGCTGGCGATCCTGGTGCGCACGCGCCATCACACACTGTTGTATGACGCCGGTCCGCGTATGCGTGATCTTGACCAGGGTGAACGGGTGGTACTGCCAGCCCTGCGTAAACTGGGGGTGAAGGCCGTCGACCTGATGTTGATCAGCCATGCCCATGCCGATCACGCCGGTGGCGCCCGGGCCGTTGCCAATGGATTGCCGGTCAAGCGCGTGCTCAGCGGCGAACCTGCCGACCTGCCTGCCCAGTTGCAGGCCGAGGGTTGTGAGAGCGGCCGGCAATGGACGTGGGACGGGGTCAACTTTCAACTGTGGCACTGGCCATTGGCCGGGGACAGCAACCAGAACTCCTGCGTGTTGCAGATCGAAGCCAATGGCGAGCGATTGCTGCTCAGCGGTGACATCGACACCCACGCCGAGCGCGCATTGCTCGACAGCTCACTGGCCGTGCCTACCGATTGGTTGCAGGCACCGCACCATGGCAGTCGCAGTTCGTCTTCGACGGCGTTGCTCAACGTCTTGCAGCCCAGGGCGGTGCTGATCTCCCGTGGCCAGGGCAATTCATTCGGGCATCCTCATGCTGTGGTGATCGAACGCTATCGACATCGCGGCATGGCGATCTACGACAGCGCGCAGCAAGGTGCCGTTCATCTGCAACTGGGGCGCTTCGAACCACCGCGCTCGATGCGTCAGCAACGGCGCTTCTGGCGCGATCCACCCCCCTCGGGAAAATAACCTTGGGTTATCAAACGCCGACCGGATGCGACATCACGGTCTTCG
>Ga0068830_1022923_pt1 | contig 13539 bp, 15 predicted proteins | sample Hof3ISUMetaT_23_FD_68490 | JGI IMG/M metagenome (GOLD analysis project Ga0068830, IMG submission 68490) | Enriched soil aggregate microbial communities from Iowa State university to study microbial drivers of carbon cycling -... | ecosystem: Environmental > Terrestrial > Soil > Agricultural land... | reverse complement strand
ACGCGTTACCCGAACGTTTTAGATCGTTCCCACGCCCTGCGTGCAATGCCGCCCGGGACACTCCGCGTCCCCATCCAGAGCCGAACGCGGAGCGTCCGTTGAGGCATTCCCACGCAGAGCGTGGGAACGATCAAACATTTGGGGGTCAGTTCAGCCTGTAGGAGCGAGCACGCTCGCGATGGACGTCAACGATAACGCGTGAAATCTGGATGAACGCGCTACCCGAACGATCAAAACGGCGTAGCCAGGGTGTGATGTTCTAACGGCAGCCTGTAGGAGCGAGCATGCTCGCGATGGACGTCAACGATAACGCGTGCAATTTGGACGAACGCGTTACCCAAACGTTTTAGAGCGTGGGAACCCTCCAATTTCAAGCCAAATTACTTAGCCTGCTTTCTTTAATTCCACACCCAAGCCATCATGCAGTTCTCCCACCGCCGCCCGCGAACGAGCTCTCATGTCTGCGCAAGAACAGCCACCGCAAAGCTCCATGGCGATCACCCTGCAGATCGTTTCCATCGTGTTCTATACCTTTGTCGCCTTCCTCTGCATCGGCCTGCCGATTGCGGTGTTGCCGGGGTATGTCCATGAACAGCTCGGGTTCAGCGCCGTTGTCGCCGGGCTGACCATTGGCTCGCAATACCTGGCCACCCTGCTCAGCCGGCCGATGGCCGGGCGCATGTCGGACACTGTCGGTACCAAGCGCGCAATCGTTTATGGCCTGGCGGGCATTGTCCTGAGTGGCGGGCTGACTTTGTTGTCGGTGTTGTTGCAAAGCGCTCCTTTAATCAGCTTGCTGGTCCTGATCGCCGGACGCCTGTTGCTGGGGATCGCCCAAGGGCTGATCGGCGTCGGCACCATCAGTTGGTGCATGGGCCAGGTAGGGGTCGAACACACCGCGCGCTCGATCTCGTGGAACGGCATCGCCTCCTACGGCGCGATTGCCATCGGGGCGCCGTTGGGGGTGGTGATGGTCGGTCAGCTGGGGTTTGCCAGCCTGGGCATTGCTCTCTCTGCGCTGGCCCTGGCAGCGTTGCTGCTGATCCGCAACAAACCGTCGGTGCCGGTGGTGCGCGGTGAACGGCTGCCCTTTTGGGCGGTGTTCGGACGCATTGCCCCATTCGGCGCCAGCCTGAGCCTGGCCTCGATCGGCTACGGCACCCTCACCACCTTTATTACCCTGTATTACCTCAACCGTGGCTGGAGCGGCGCCGCGTATTGCCTGACCGTGTTCGGGGTGTGCTTCATCCTGGCCCGGTTGCTGTTCATTTCCAGCATCAGCCGATTTGGCGGTTTCACGTCGGCCATCGCCTGCATGGCCATCGAAACCATCGGCCTGGCGCTGCTGTGGCTGGCGCCTTCGACGGGCTATGCCCTGATCGGTGCCGGCCTGACCGGCTTCGGCCTGTCGCTGGTGTACCCGGCACTGGGCGTTGAAGCGATCAAGCAGGTGCCCAATTCCAGTCGCGGCGCAGGCTTGAGTGCCTACGCGGTGTTTTTCGACCTGGCCCTGGCGATTGCAGGCCCGCTGATGGGGGCTGTGGCGTTGAACCTGGGGTATGCGTGGATTTTCTTTTGCGCAGCGCTATTGTCGGTTTGTGCGCTGGCTTTGACACTGCTACTGAAACGCCGCGCCCTGGCTTGACGCGCAGGTTGGGCGTGATGACTATTGATCGGCGGTCTGCATCCCGGCCCGCGACGCCTTGCCCAGCGTGCGAGCGAAGAAGCGCCCGGCTTCGGAAATCAGGTTACGGTGTATGTCGACGCGATCGACACCCTCGGCATCGGTGCACAGGGCGGGCGTGACAACGATCTGTTCGTCATTGCACGGTGCCATGAATACGAAGTGTCCGGCCCCGGCCAGCAACTTGAAATCGGGGGTGACGGGCAGTTTGCGCGCCAGGGCGGCGGCGTTCTTGTCGGGGTACACCAGCTTGTCGCCATCGCCGCTGTATAGCAGTACCGGAACATGCACATCGGCCAAGGCATGGCGGCCGAATTTCAGGCTCAGCGGTGCCATCAGCAGCAAGGCATGGACGCGTGGGTCGGCCACCGGTTGCAAATCGTCGCGATCGACGATCACCTCACCCTGGGTATTGCAGGCATCACGGTCGTCCGGGCGCTCCTGGCAATAGCGGCGCAGACGATCCAGGTCCGGTGTCGCGCCGGACAGTATCAACGCCGTCTCGCCTCCCGCCGAATAACCGATGACCCCGACCTGATCGGCATGCACGAAGGGGGCGAGCATGGGGTCGCCCAGTGTCGCGGTAATGGCTTCGGATACCTGGATCGGCCGTCCATACAGGTTGCTCAGGGTGCCCAGGCGACTGTGGTCTTTGGAATTGTCGCCGGGATGTATCACCGCCACCACCACAAACCCCTTGCGCGCCAGCGAAGTGGCCAGGTCATGCAGGGCCAGCGGCGTGCCGGTGTTGCCATGGGACAGCATCAGCATTGGAAACCGCCCCATGGCGACTTTGGTGTCTTCGCCGGCCTCGACGGTGTAGCCCTCGAGTTTGCTGGAGTGTTCCCTTTCGCTCGAAGGGTAGAAGGCAATGGCACGCATCGGTTGCAGATCGAGCGGATCGAGAAAGCTCATTTCATGAAAACCCACGCTCCAGCGAGGATGCGGCGCAGGCGCTGCGTGCACTGAATTCAGGCTGGCAAGCAGACAGATCAGTAACCCTGCACAAAGACGCACCATGGGATGCCCCACCTTGTTACTGGAACAGAGACGTTGTGCCTCGACTGCATAACCCGGGCCACAATTTGCAACAGCAATCCGCAACAGCCAGAAACAAAAAACTCCGTACCTGCCACTTGCGTGATCAGAATACAGAGTTTTTTGAAGATTGCCTGCAGCCTGCGGGACTTTACGCGAACCTTATGCGGCGGCGAACAGTTGCTCACTGATTTGCGCCTGGGCATCGCTCATGGCTTTGCCGCGCACTTCGTCACCGTAAGCCAGGCCGTGGGCACGGACAAACTCGATGTCGGTGATGCCAATGAAGCCGAACAAGACCTTCAGGTAGTCTTCGTGGGCAACACCGGTGGCTTGGCCGGCGTGCAGGCCACCGGAAGTCGACACGATCACGACCTTCTTGCCACCGCACAAGCCTTCAGGGCCGGCTTCGGTGTAGCGGAAGGTCTGGCCAGCCACGGCAATGCGGTCGATCCAGGCTTTCAATTGGGTCGGGATGGTGAAGTTGTACATCGGCGCTGCAATGACGACAGCATCGGCGGCGAGGAACTCGGCCAGGGTAGACGCGCTCAGCTCGGCTTCATGCTGTTGGGCGGCGTTGCGCAGTTCAGCCGTGGTACCCGCTGCAACCAGCGTGGTCGAGGAAAAATGGCTGATGGCGTCGGCTGCCAGATCGCGGTAGGTCACCACGGCGGACGGGTCGGCGGCTTGCCAGGCTTTCACGACCTCGCTGCTCAGCTGACGGGAAGCCGAGTTGTCACCAAGAATGCTCGAATCGATATGCAGCAGTTTCATGTGGGATCTCCAGGTGAGGATCGCCGCCAGGGCGATCTGATGGAAACAATCCTACAGACGAAACCAATAGCTGATTAGACTGCAACAATGCGATAGTTTGTCTCACTGATAGAACAATCGAGATCAATCCATGCAAGACCTTAACGACCTCTATTATTTCGCCAAAGTCGTCGAGGCCGGCGGCTTCGCGGCCGCCGGGCGATTGCTGGGGATTCCCAAGTCGCGACTGTCCAGGCGCATCGCCGAGCTGGAAGAGCGCCTGGGTGCCCGTTTACTGCAACGCACAACCAGGCAACTGAAACTCACTGCCGTAGGCGAACGTTATCTGCGCCACTGCCAGGCGATGCTACTGGAAGCGGAAATGGCTGACGAAGCCGTGGCCAGTATGTCCAGCGAACCCCGTGGGCGCTTGCGGGTCTCTTCCCCGGTCGGCCTGGCTCACGAAATGCTGCCGGGGGTCATCAGCAACTTCCTGGAGAAATATCCGCAAGTGCAGCTGGAGGTGATGCTGGTCAATCGACGCGTCGACCTGGTGACCGAAGGTGTGGACGTTGCACTGCGCGTGCGCGAACCGGGTGATGAAGACCCGCTGTTGGTGACTCGCCGCCTGCGCCAGGCGCAGATGCTGATGGTCGCCAGCCCCGCCTTTCTCGAGGGGCTTGAGATCAATCACCCCGACGACCTGAAAAACCTGCCGGTGCTCGGCGCCCTCGAGCCCGATCGCCTGGTGCACATTGGCCTGGTCGATCGCCAGGGCAAAAAATACGACCTGGCCCTTGAAGCGCGACTGGGCATCGACGACTTCATCGTGCGCAAGACCTGCACCCTCGCCGGCCAGGGCTTTACCACGTTGCCAATGATGTATTGCGAGCAGGAACTGGCAGACGGTTCACTGGTACAGCTGCTGCCCGAGTGGTCGCTGCCCGGAGGCTGGTTGCAGGCGGTCTACCCTCATCGACGTGGGGTGATGCCGGCCGTGCGTGCCTGGCTCGACCACCTGATCGAAACGTTCAATGCCTGTGGGGACCGTTTGATATGAAGGCAGGACGCATGAGTGAGGCCGACGTGGCGGCTTTTTGCCTGGCATTGCCAGGTGCCCGCGAAGACTACAAGTGGGGTGGTGTGCGAGTGTTTTCGATTGCTGGCAACAAGATGTTCGCCTTGCAGAACCTGCGCGGCGACTCCCTGGCGTTCAAGGTCGACAAAGACCTGTTTCTCGGTCATTGCGATCGGCCGGGCATTCACCCGGCGCCTTACCTGGCGCGGGCACAATGGATCATCATGGCCACGCCCTACCCGCTCGGCGCCGAGGAATTGCAAGGCTTGCTTAAGCGATCTCATCAACTGGTGGTGAGCAAGTTGCCCAAGCGCACGCAGGTCGGACTGTTGCTCTAGCAGCGTCCCGATCAGAACAGTGAGAACAGCTGCGCCCCGAGGAACAGTTGGTCGATCCAGAACACCTGATGCAGCAACACGATGATCCAGAACACCCATTGAAAGGACACCTTGCGCGTCTTGTGCCGAAACACTTGCTGCGCGAGCAAGGCGCCCGGCCAGCCGCCGGCGAATTCCAGCGCATGCAGGACGTTTTCCGGTGTTCGCCAGTGATCAACGCGCGCTTTGCGCTTGTCGCTCCAGTACAGCAGGAACGCCAGCACGCTGACGATGCCGTAGGCCGCCAGGGGAACCGGCGAAACCCCCTGCAGCCATAACGACGCCGAACCAGACAGCGGCAGCGCGCACACCATCGCAAACACCAGCAGCTTCAGGCGCAGGTGGCGGATGTTTGCCCGGTCGCGCGCGCTGACACCATTCATGGCTTGGCCGCAGTCCAGTCAACCCAGCCAAACTGCCAGGTGGCCAGGATGAGCAAGCCGAAAGCGATGCGGTACCAGGCGAACACCGCATAACTGTGGCTGGCGATGAACAAGAGCAAGCCTCGCACCGCGATCATCGCGAAAATGAATGCAGTGACGAATCCGACCGCAAACACCGGGAAATCCGCAGGCACGAACAGGTCGCGGTACTTGTAGCCCGAGTACACCGCGGCGCCCACCATGGTCGGCATGGCCAGGAAGAAGGAAAACTCGGTAGCGGTCTTTCGCGACAGCCCGAACAACAAGCCGCCGATGATCGTCGAGCCGGAACGCGAGGTGCCCGGAATCATTGCCAGGCACTGGGCCAGGCCGACCTTCAGGGCGTCCTTCCAGGTCATCTCATCGACGCTTTCGGCATGCACTACGTGCTGACGCTTCTCAGCCCAGAGCATGATGATCCCGCCCACGACCAATGCCGTGGCCACCGTGATGGGGTTGAACAGGTAGTGGTGAATCAGGTCGGCGAAAATCACCCCCAGTACCACCGCCGGCAGGAACGCAATGAGCAGGTTGGCGGTAAAGCGCCGGGCACCTGGTTGCGTCGGCAAGCCGATGACCACGTCGAAGATCTTGCGGCGAAACTGCCACACCACCGCCAGGATCGCACCCAGCTGGATAATGATGTTGAACGCCATCGCGCGCTCGCCTGTGAAGTCCAGCAAATCGGCGACAATAATCTGGTGCCCGGTACTGGAAATGGGCAAGAACTCCGTCAGCCCTTCTACAACGCCAAGAATCAAAGCCTGAAAGGCCGTCCAAAGATCCATCAATCCCCCAAAAGGCCATGCGTCGACGCATGCCCCGTTAATTTATTCAAAACTGTCTACTGTCATCAGCGTTGCTCAGTCCCGCGCGCACAAGCCTACCCAAAAAAATCGAGAGCTTCGTGAAATATCGGTCTCGTGAAAATCAGTTCGATTTCAGGTTTTGCGTGCGGGGGCGAAATCCTAGCAGACAAGTGCGCTTTGCGCTGCGCGATGTCGGGGGCGTGCTGCCACAAGCCACCTGGCCGTAATCCGGTTACAATCGGCCCCCTCTTCGATTTCCCCAAGGAACCTGCATGTCCGGGCTTGAACTGTTTGCCGCCACCCTCGGCGTCATTGCCGTCTGGTTGACGGTCAAGCAGAATCCCTGGTGCTGGCCGATCGGCCTGGTGATGGTACTGATCTACAGCTGGATCTTTTTCGAGGTCAAGCTGTATTCGGACATGTTGCTGCAAGTGATCTATGCCGCGCTGCAGCTCTACGGCTGGTGGCAGTGGACCCGCGCAGGCGAGGCCCGTCAGGGGCGCGAGGTCAGCCGGCTGGACGCGCAAGCGGTGGCATCGGGACTGGCCCTGGGCGCACTCGGCAGTCTGTTGCTGGGCGCTGCCATGGCGCACTGGACCGATGCCGCACAACCCTGGCTCGATGCCGCCCTCACGGCCTTCAGCCTGGTCGCGCAATGGTGGATGGCGCAAAAGCGCCTGCAGTGCTGGCCACTGTGGATCGTCCTGGACTGCGTCTTCGTCGGCCTGTTCCTGTACAAGGGCATGTACGTGACCGCTGCCCTTTACGGCCTGTTCACCCTGTTGGCCATTCAAGGCTGGCGCACATGGCGCAGCGACCCGCTGCTGTGCCCATGAAGGTCTTGGTGCTGGCAGGCCCGGAGTCGAGCGGCAAAAGCTGGCTCTCGAAGGAGATTCACGCCAATTTCGGCGGCATTTTGGTCGATGAGTACGTTCGACACTTCATCGAAAATGAAGCCCGACTAACCTGCTATGAAGACATCACGCCCATAGCAGTTGGCCAGCTGTCTTGGGAAGATCAGGCACGCGCCAAACAACCGTCTCTGCTGATTCTCGATACTCATCTGTTGAGCAACATCCTTTGGAGTCGCACATTGTTCGACGCTTGCCCGTCGTGGATCGAGCAAGCATTGCTGGAACGGCACTACGACCTGCATCTGCTGCTGAGCCCTGACACCGTGGCCTGGCACGACGACGGCCAACGTTGCCAACCGCAACTGGCAGAACGCCAGGCGTTTTTCCTGGCCAGCCGCCAATGGCTTGACCAGCATCGCCAGCCTTACCAGGTAGTGCAGGGTAACTGGAAACAGCGCAAGGACGCGGCTTTCGACGCTGTAACGCGCTTGCTCAAGGCCTGAGGGGACGGCCCCGGGCTGCCGAAAACGTCCATTCCTGAAACACTCTGCCCTGCGCAACCCCGCGTACTAGAGCGGCCCGAGCATTTTCGCAAGAAAATGTTAAACCACTGATACAACCTGCCTTAAACGCCCTTGACGAGCAATGCCGCCTGCATGGACGGCACTTTTGCGTGGCTTTGTCTCAGGGCCGTTACAAAGTGTTTTTCACCACCTCAACAGTTAAAGCCAAGCCACTGTTATCTAAGGCAAATCAAAAACCGGCACACCTTCTGCTCTCTTCCCCTGCAACGCTGTTAAGGGCCAGCGTTCCACTTACAGAAGGAATTGCCGCCGTGGGGAAATTTGAGAACAAAATCCATAGTCTCCTGCTGGTCGGATGTGCACTGAGCTCAATGGCCTGCCTGCCTGTACAAGCGGACAACGGCATTATCATCATCAAGCGTGACGTCCAGGTGCGCAACGCGACGATCCCGCCGCTCGTTCCCGATCCCAATCCCACGACCGTCAACGCCAACCCGTCTAAACAGGTCCTGGCTCAAACCAACGAGTTGAGCGACGGTGACTTTGCGGGCGTCGCCAGTGGTGCAGGCATCTCCCGGATGGTGACGCAAAACACCAACAACCTGGGTGGCAATATCAGCAACCAGCCCCAGCTTTCCAACCTCCCCGCCGGGCGGTCGGGCAATTCCGGCAGCGGCATTGCCAACATGGTCAATTCCAACGTCCAGCAGGGCCTGGGTGCCCTGAGAATCATAACGGGAGACCGTTAAGATGAATCGTACGCTGCTGCTGATTGCCATGTTTTGCAGTGCATCGACCTTCGCCCAATCCCCCGTCATCAATAACGCCGACATCGACGGTTCGGGCGCGCAGTACCAGGGCAACTTCGCGGTCAACCAGGCGGCCGGCGACCTGCAGCAACAGGCCAACGCCCGGGCCATTGCCAATGGCCATGGCGCCAGCGCGACCACCGAGATTCGCCAACGGTTGCGCACCATTGTCGACCCCAGGATGGATGCCCATTCCAGCATTCAAGGCGACTCCTTCAGCCATGGCAACGGCGTGTTGGGCGTCAACCAGAGCGCTGGCGCCAGCACCCAGCAAGCCAATGCGCTGCGGATCAGCATCAGCACGCAGCCACAAAGTATCGACGACAGCGTCCTCCGGCAACAGAACGTGACGCTGCTCAACAACTCCGATCCGACTGACTCTGCACCAGGCTATCGCCAGGTCACTACCAGTGACCAGGCTTTCACCGGTAGCCGTGGGGTAATCCAGTTGAATCAGAGCGCAGGGGTGGGAAACCGCATGGCCAACACCCTGAGCGTACGGGTCGTGGATTGACCCAAACAGGTAATAACAACACTTAACCTAAAATAAGTACGGAGAATCACCATGAAACCTTCGATGGCATTAAAGCCTCTGGTTTTCGCAATTGCTGCGGTCATGGCTGTTGCTGTACAAGCTGGGCAAAACGATCGGCGTGGCAATCACCATGGCCATCACAACGGCGGGCATCACACCCCTCCTGCAAAAATGGTCCCTATCAACGCGACTGCCGATGCCAGGGACAGACAAAGCAGCACCAACAACCGCATCTGGAATGAAGGGGTGGAAAACTCGGCCGAGATGAGCAGTTCGGCCCAAGGCGCAAGTGGCAACGTCGGCGTCAACGTGGCGGCCGGTAACGGCAACCAGCAAGACAACGCCGCCGCCATCGCCAACGCCGCCTCCGACAACGCCGCTATCGACAACAGCTTCGTGTTCGGCACGGCCACTGCCTCCGCTGACGTCAGGCAAACCAGCAACCGTAACGTCGTCAACAACTTCGGCGTAACCAACTCTGCCGTGATGAGTGGATCCGCCGATGGCAGCAGCGGTAACGTGGGTGTCAACATTGCTGGCGGCGACCTGAACCAGCAGAAAAACACCATGGCAATTGCCAACACCAATGCCCCGCTGGGTAACGCAAGGGCCACTGCCTCCGCCAATCAAGACGGTCCTGGCCTGATCGTGAACAACACGGCTGACCGGACCTATCGCGTGGACACCATTACGGTGACCAAAACCGCAAGCGGTAGCGCCTCTCGCGAGAAATCCTTCGAGGCCAGTGGCAGTCAAAGCGCTTCGTCGAGCTGGGCCGCTGCCGGGTCCAAGAGCTCCAGTGCCAGCGGTTCCTTCAGCCTGGATGCAAGCGGCTCCAAGAGCAGTAATGCCAGCGGTTCCAACAGCAGCAGTGCGAGCGGTTCCTTCAGCCTGGATGCAAGCGGTTCCAACAGCAGCGCTGCAAGTGGTTCCAATAGCAGCAGTGCAAGCGGTTCATCGAGTGCTTCTTTGAATGCTTCCCTGGACGCTTCCCTGGACGCAGCGGCGGCCTCCTCCAGCTCAACTACCGTCAACTACGGTTTTGGCGATCGCACCCGCAGCAGAGAGTCTGACGCATCGCTGACCGCATCGCTTAGCGCATCACTCGACGTGTCGGTAGACAAATCGTACGACAAATCGCGCGAATCCTCGTTCGACAGATCGCGTGATTCCTCGTTCGACAAGTCTTTCGACACCTCGTACGAAAAATCCCGTGAATCCTCGTACGACAAATCGCGCGATTCGTCGTTCGAGAAATCGTTCGATACTTCGTTCGAGAAAGCGAACGCGTCCTCGTACGACAAGTCGGGCAGCAAGTCGTCCGAATCCGAGTATGCAAAAGCGAAAAGCTGGAGCGAAAGCAGCTCGTATGATCTGAGTAACACCTACTCTTATCAAGTGCTGACTCCAACTGGCTGGGCCAACCCTGTAACCAACACCGCTACCCTGAGTGGTTCGGTGAATGGCGGCAGCGGCAACCTGGGCGTCAACGTGGCGGCTGGTGTGGGCAACCAACAAAGCAACTCGCTGGCCATCTCCAACCAATCGTTCTAATGCTGTCAGTCGAGGCCCCCTTTCGGGGGCCTTTTCAACCCAACCAGAAGGCGTCCCCACCATGCGTATTATCGCCTTGGCAATCTTGCTTTGCGTGTCCAGTGTGATCGAGGCTGCGCAACTGCCGCTGTCCGTCCTGCCGGGCGGTGCGCTGGTGTACAAACCGATCCAGAGCGTGCGCGAGCGCAAATTTGCCGACCTGGTGCAACAGAAAACCGACTTCAGTTGCGGCGCTGCTGCGCTGGCGACCATCCTGCGCCAGGCCTATTGGCTGGACGTGGACGAAGAACAAATCATCGAAGGGATGCTGGCACACTCCGATCAGGATCTGGTGCGCGTCCAGGGTTTCTCCATGCTCGACATGAAGCGCTACGTGGAGAGTATCGGCATGCGGGCCCGTGGCTACCGGGTATCACCGCAATCGTTGAAGGAGATCAAAATCCCGGTGGTGGTACTCATGGACATCCGTGGCTACAAACACTTTGTGGTCATGCAAAGAGTGCAGAACGACTGGGTCTATATCGGCGATCCGGTACTGGGGCATAAACGCTACAAGGTCGATGACTTTATCAAAGGCTGGAACGGCATCATCTTCGCCGTCATCGGCCAGGGTTACGACAAAACCAATGCGTTGCTTGACCCCCCTCTGCCACTGACTGCCAGGAACCGCGTCAACACCTTCAACCCGGTGCAGGACGCGGAATTGATGGATTTCGGCTTCATACAAAGCGACTTCTTCTAATAACAAGGGAGCACGACGCTCCGGGAGTATCCAATGAAGACTCCAATCTGGCTGGCCGTGGCTTGCCTGGCCGCCAGCCTGCCGACCCATGCCGAGATATTGAAACCCATTGAACTGAGCGACCAGGAACTGGCAAGCCTGCGCGGTCGCTATGTCATGCCCGGACGAATCATCAGCTTCGGCATCGTCATGACCAGCACCTGGCAAAATGCCAACGGGGAAGTGATCGGCGCAACGTCCACGATGCAGATTCAACAATCGACCATCAAGCCACAATTCTATGTGTCGATGATCGACGAGACAGGCTATGGCTCAACGCGCTCGCAAAGCAGCGGTACCGGTACTGTCACGGGAGGCAACGGCCTCAACACTACCGAAGGCGTCACCCAGGTCGTGCGGGCAGCCGGCGACAACAATACGGCCTACAACAACGTCGACATCAACGTCAGCAAGGCCAACCAGGCCCCGGTCACCCAACAGCAGGGCCAGGCACTGGCTGCCGGCTCCACGTTGGTCGGCTCCAACGGCGCGGGCGCGCTGAGTGTTTCTTCGAACGGTACGGGTGTGCAGCTCAACATCGTCGCCAACAACAACCAGGGCAGCACCATGCAACGCCTGGCCCAGGGCGGCCTGATGCAGAACACCACGTTGCTCGGCAGCAGCAACCAGGTCCGCAACCTCACGTCCTTGAATGTCGTGCTGCGTGACAACGTGACGACAGCCGGTTCGTTCAACGGCAACCTGGACCAGCTCAAAGGTCTTCGCACTCAAGGATTCTGATCTACGCTCAGTCTCATCATCTGTAGTCAGAAGGGACGGCTAACCCATGCACCGATCGTTAACGTTCAGAGTTATCGTTTGTCTGAGTAGCCTGGCACCGGCCCCATTGCTATACGCAGCACCGGATCCCCAGGTCGAAGCACTAAAACAAGAACTCATGGAGCTGAAAAAGCGTTACGAAGCACAACAGAACGCGCTGATGGTACTCGAGCAGCGCGTTCGCCAAGTTGAAGAAACACCCGCGACGCCTGCGCCCAAACGCCTGACCAAATCACCCGCCGAAACGCCCAGGAGTGGCCAGACGGTGGCTGCCGGCGCGCCCGGAACCACGGGCAGTTCCTATGGCCAGTCGCTCAAGGATGACTCGGAACCGGCACAGAGCGTTTCCAACCTGTACGACGAAGCCAGCGGGTTCTTCGGCGGCGGCAAGTTCAGCGTCGAAACCGGCCTGACTTACACGCACTACGATACCCGTGCGCTGACACTCAACGGCTTCCTGGCACTGGACTCGATTTTCCTCGGCAACATCAACCTTGACCGCATCAAGGCCGACAACTGGACACTCGACCTGACCGCCCGCTACAACGTGGCCCAACGCTGGCAGTTCGACATTAACGTCCCCGTGATCTATCGCGAATCGACCTATTCCTCCGGTGGCGCCGGAGGTGCCGCCAACGGGGTTTCCGACGAAACCGTTACCCGCGACCCCGCCATTGGCGACATAAACGTTGGCATTGCCTACAAGTTCCTCGATGAATCGGCCAACCTGCCCGACGCCGTGGCGACACTGCGCGTCAAGGCGCCGACCGGTGAAGACCCTTATGGCATCAAGCTGATCGAGGTTCCAGGCAACGATAACCTCGCCGTCCCCGAAGACTTGCCGACTGGCAACGGTGTCTGGTCGATCACCCCGGGTATCTCCCTGGTCAAGACCTTCGACCCGGCCGTGCTGTTCGGCAGCCTGGCCTACACCTACAACATGGAGGACTCTTTCAGCGACATCAGCCCTACGGTCAACACCAAGGTGCCCGGTGACGTGAAGCTGGGCGATTCCTGGCAGATTGGCGCCGGCATTGCATTCGCCTTGAACGAGAAGATGAGTATGTCGTTCTCCTTCACCGACCAGTTCGCCCGCAAGAGCAAGATCAAGCCGGATGGTGGCGATTGGCAATCGATCTCCAACAGCGACTACAACTCGGCCAACTTCAACATCGGCATGACCCTGGCCGCCTCCGACAACCTGACGATCGTCCCCAACCTGGCCATCGGCCTGACCGACGACTCCCCGGACTTCTCCTTCAGCCTGAAATTCCCGTACTACTTCTGACCCACGACAAAGCCCCGTTGCGACGGGGCTTCGCTTCGCCTGCCCTGCTTCGGACCGACGACAAAGCCCCGTTGCAACGAGGCTTCGCTTCGCCTGCCCTGCTTCGGACCGACGACAAAGCCCCGTTGCAACGAGGCTTATTTTGGCCTGCCCGTGTAGGAGCGAGCATGCTCGCGATGAACCCGTGGGCGCCGCGGGGGGTCAGGTGGCCCGCGTCATCGTTGACGTCCATCGCGAGCCTGCTCGCTCCCAC
>Ga0068830_1024294_pt1 | contig 14297 bp, 12 predicted proteins | sample Hof3ISUMetaT_23_FD_68490 | JGI IMG/M metagenome (GOLD analysis project Ga0068830, IMG submission 68490) | Enriched soil aggregate microbial communities from Iowa State university to study microbial drivers of carbon cycling -... | ecosystem: Environmental > Terrestrial > Soil > Agricultural land... | reverse complement strand
ATGGTGTTGCTGCGGTCGATGAGGGGCTCATACACGGCGCGGATGTGATAGACGCTGTCGGTGCCGATCAACGCGGCGGGGTCCATCGTTTGTTTCTCACCGTCTGATTCGTACCCCAGTACGCGCACGCATTGCTCGGCGGCCGAGACCGTGGGTGACGACAGGAAACAGGTTCCGAAAGCCAGTGCAAAAGCTGAGGATGCAAGCAATCTACGTTTCATTTCTGTGCCCCTGGTTTATTTTTATGGGACGAGTATGTGATTGCGTCGAAACCTGAGCAAACGAGTATATTTAACCCCCGCTTGAATTTTTTTAACGTCGCGAGCAAGCATGATTCAAAGATCGCTTCCCCCCCTGTCGACGCTGAAAGTCTTCGAATCTGCTGCGCGATTGCGCAGCTTCAAAGGCGCTGCCGAGGAACTGAGCCTGACCCAGTCGGCGATCAGTCATCAGATCGCTTCACTTGAGCGTTACCTTGGGACCGCGCTTTTTTGCCGGTTACCCGGTCGGGTCGAACTCAACGAAAAGGGCGAACTTTACTTTCCTGTGATCCAGGATGCGCTCGATCGCATCGCGCTCACCACCGACCTCATCCGTGAGAAGCAGACACAGACGGCCTTGACCGTACAGGTCTATGTCACTGTGGCCGTTCGTTGGCTGATTCCGAGGCTCCAGGCGTTCAAGGAAGCCTCGCCCGGGATTGCGGTCAGCCTGGATGCCAGCTTGCTGGATTGGGAGTTCAATCCTGCCCGCGCCGATGTAGGGATCATTTATACGCGCTCGCCGGATCGGCCGAACCTGACCTACACCCTGTTGAAACAGGAGCGGCTGGTGGCGGTTTGCTCAAAGGAGCTTGCCAAGACCATCAACACGCCAGAGGACCTGCGCCAGGTCCCCTTCCTGGCGATCTCGGGGACTACTGAAGATTCGCTGGTGTGGGCTCAGAGCATCGGTCTTGCCAACCTTGCGCAAAAGAATGCGCCGCAATTCGACAGCAGCTTGCTGGCGATTGAAGCGGCGATCAGCGGACAGGGTGTGGTGGTGGTTCCCGAATTCCTGGTGGAGGCCGATCTGCGCACGGGCAGCCTGGTCATACCCGTGCAGACGCAGGTCATGCAGGCCGGAGGGTGGTACCTCGCACATGTTCAACGCCGGGGCGATGAGCAGCCGATTCGACGGTTCCTTGAGTGGATACAGTCGCAATGATGTTTCTGCAGGAGCCGGCTTGCTGGCGAAGAGGGCATCAGCTTCAACATCAATGTGACTGACCCACCGCTTTCGCTAGCAAGCCCGCTCCTACAGGTTCAGGCCGTTGGCTTGGCCGTTTTTGTCCCACGTTTGCTGGCGCCCGCTGGCTTGCGCTTGGCCGGTTTGCGTTTGTTTTTCCACGGCGTTGCGCCGCGCCCGGCAGGGCTGGCCGGACCGCTGATGGTCAGGCTCAGGCCGGCGCAACGGCTGACTTGCTTGCTCATCCAGGCCGCCTGCTTGGTGACGAACTCGTCCAGGCTCATTTCCCCGCTCTGCACCATGTCCAGGGCCTGCTCCCAGATGGCCGTGGTGCCCGGGTCGGCAATGGCCCGCGGGACCGCGTCGATCAGGCTGAAAGCGGCCGGGGTTGCCGCGAGCGCCTTGCCGTTCTTGGTCAGGTAGCCACGGTCGAGCAGGCCCTGGATGATCGAGGCCCGGGTCGCCTCGGTGCCGATGCCGGTGGTGTCCTTGAGCTTTTGCTTGAGCAAGGGATCTTCCACCAGTTTGGCGACGTTTTTCATGGCCTTGATCAGGTCGCCTTCGGTGAAGGGCTTGGGCGGTTGCGTCCAGAGATCCTTGAGATGCACGTCGGCCACCGCGCAATCAATCCCTTCCCTGAGGTTGGGCAGGGTTTGCGGGGCAGGTGCTTCGCGGCCCTTGGCGGGTGCGAGGGCTTCGGGCAAAGCGCGTTTCCAGCCCGGCTCGACGATTTGCTTGCCGACGGCGCGCAAGGCCTCGCCGGCGCAATCGAAGTCGGCCTGGGTGCGGTCGAACTCATGATTGGGCAGGAACTGCGCCAGGTAACGGGCACGGATCAAGGTGTAGACCGCGCGCTGCTTGCCCACCAGGCGATCGAGGTTTTTTGCCGCGGCGGTGGGGATGATGCCGTGGTGCGCGCTCACCTTGGCATCGTTCCAGGCCCGTGAACGACGCTGGGGCTCAAGGTAGTCGTGCAAGGCATTGAGTGCCGGATCGGCCTGGCGCAGCGCCGCCAGGATGCCCGTTGCTTCGCCGTGCTGGCTGAGGGGCAGGTAGCCGCAGTCGCTGCGCGGATAGGTGATGACCTTGTGGGTTTCGTAGAGGGCCTGGGCGATGTCCAGCGTTTCCTGGGCGCCAAGCCCGAGCTTCTTCGAGCAGACCTCCTGCAAGGTGCCGAGGTCGAACGGCAGCGGCGCCACTTCGCGCATCCGCTCGGTGCGCAGCTTGATGACCCTGGCGCTTGCGGCGCCGCGCATGGCCGCAGCCGCTCGCTGGGCCAGCGCCTGATTCAGGCAGCGGTCCTGGTCGTCGCACACTTCGGAGGCGGCCCGCCATTGAGCGGTGAAGGCGGTGCCGTCGTGGAGCAACTGCACCTCCACAGCCCAATAGGGTACGGGCACGAAGTCGGCGATGCTGCGGTCGCGATCCACCACCAGGCGCAAGGTCGGCGTTTGCACCCGGCCGACCGGCAACACGCCCTGATAACCGGATTGGCGCCCCAGCAACGTGAACAGCCGGCTCATGTTCATGCCGATCAGCCAGTCGGCCCGGGAGCGGCCCAATGCCGAATGATAAAGGCTGAAGGTCTGCGCGCCGGGCTTGAGGGCGGCGAGGGCCTTGCGGATCGAGGCATCGTCCAGCGCCGACAGCCACAAGCGCTGGACCGGACCGCGATAGCGGCAATGTTCCAGCAGTTCCCTGGCGATCATTTCGCCTTCACGGTCGGCATCCGTGGCAATGACCAGTTCTGACGCTTCGCCAAGCAGGCGCTTGACCACCTTGTATTGGCTGGCCGTGCGCGGCTTGACGGTCATTTTCCACTTGTCGGGAATGATCGGCAGGTCTGCCAGCACCCAGCGCTTGTAGCGCGCGTCATAGGCATCCGGGGGAGCGGTCTCCAGCAGGTGGCCGATGCACCAGGTCACCGTGACGTCCGTTCCCAGCCAGCAGCCGTCACCGCGCCGCCGCGCGCCCAGCACGGCCGCAATGTCTTTGGCCTGGGAAGGTTTTTCACAGAGGTACAGCCGCATAACCACCATCGTCGCTCAATGTCCGCAGGTGCACAGAATGGCGGGAGTCGCGCGCGAGAGCAATCTTTATCTGTATGGATGTACAGCAGGTGCGTTGCGCGCGGCGGCGCGACCTTGGGGAACCCGTTCGGCTGCGCAGCCGTCGCAGGCCCGCAACTTGGGTTATACCTGATAAATCGAGAGTTCCCGGGCGTCGTACCGCCCACTGCCGGCAAGCCCTGCTGTTAAAGCTTCGTCACCGACATGAGGTGCCAACTCCATGAAAAGCTCCGGTCCCAGCCCTGTCATCACCATCGCCGAGCAGCCCGGCTGCCTGCTGGTGAAGTTCCACGGATTTCAGGTGGCAGCGTCCGCCCGTGCGCTGGTACTGCTGGAGGCCAATTACCCTCCGGTGTACTACGTGCCGCGCGAGGACATCGACGAGAAATATTTCGCCCGTACCGACCACACCAGTTATTGCCCGTACAAGGGCGATGCCAGCTACTTCAGTCTGCAGGTGCCGGGGCATGAAGGTGCCAATGCGGTCTGGAGCTACGAAAACCCCAAGGTGTCCGTGCGGCAGATTCAGAACTACGTGGCGTTCTATCCGGATCAGGTGACGTTCGAGTTGATCGATATCGATGAGTGATGGGCTGGGAACCTGCGCTCGGTCTCATGAGCGGGGGCAGCTGATCTGGCATTTGAAGCTGTACCGGATCCCCCTGTAGGAGCGAGCATGCTCGCGAGGGACGTCAACGATAACGCGCCCGGTCTGGATGATCGCGTTGTCTGGACGCCCATCGCAAGCATGCTCGCTCCTACAAGGGAATCGGGGATCAGGCCGGCTCCCACAGCAGACCCGCTACATCGACAAGCGATTGATTGGTGGTCGGGATGCCTTCGCGGGCAAGCCTGGCGCCTGCCAGGCGAAGGCGCATTGGTTTACGTCAGTTTTTATCCAGGTCGACGTTACGTGTCTCACGCAGGCACAACATCCCCACCACCAGGCTCACCCCGGTGATCAGCACCGGGTACCACAGCCCGTAGAAGATGTCGCCGGTGTAGACCACCAGGGCAAACGACACCGTCGGCAGGAAGCCGCCGAACCAGCCATTGCCGATATGGTAGGGCAGGGACATCGAGGTGTAGCGGATACGGGTCGGGAACAGTTCCACCATCAGCGCCGCCAGCGGGCCGTAGCACATGGCGGAGATGATGATCAGCGCGACGATCAGGGCCACGATCATTGGTTTGTTGATCTGCTGCATGTCGGCCTGTTGCGGGTAACCCGCCAGGGTCACCGCGCCCCGCAGGGCCGCTTCGTCGAAACCGTCGATCTTCATGTCACCGACGCTGACCTGTACAGCGCTGCCGGCCGGGGCCGCTGCGCTCTGGTACGGCAGGCCCTGCTTGACCAGGAAGGTCTTGACCTTGTCGCATGGGCTGTCGAATTTCGCCTTGCCCACCGGATCGAACTGAAAGGTGCAGGTGGCCGGGTCCACCAGTACGGTGATCGGCGCCTGGCGGCTGGCCAGGTCGATGGCCGGGTTGGCGTAGTGGGCCAGGGTCTTGAAGATCGGGAAGTACAACACGGTGGCGAGCAGCAGGCCCAGCATGAGGACCGGTTTGCGCCCGACCTTGTCCGACAGCCAGCCGAAGAAAATGAAGAAGGGGGCGCCGATGGTCACGCTGACGATCAGCAGGCCGTTAGCCACCGCGGGGTCCATTTTCAGGAACTGGGTGAGGAAGAACAGCACATAGAATTGCGCAGCGTAGAACGTCACCGCTTGCCCGGCGTTGATGCTGAACAGGGCGATCAGGACCACCTTGAGGTTTTCCCACTTGCCGAAGGAATCGCGGATCGGCGACTTGCAGAGTTTGCCTTCCTCTTTCATTTTCACGAACGCAGGCGACTCGTGCAGGCTCAGGCGAATCCAGGTCGAGATGCCCAGCAGGATGATCGAAAACAGGAACGGGATGCGCCAACCCCAGACTTCGAACTGATCGCCCGTGAAGTAGCGGCAACCCAGTACCACCAGCAGTGACAGCAACAGGCCCAGGGTGGCGGTGGACTGGATCCAGCTGGTGTGGAAGCCACGTTTGCCCATCGGCGCGTGCTCTGCCACGTAGGTCGCGGCGCCGCCATATTCACCGCCCAGTGCCAGGCCCTGGAGCATGCGCAGCACCACGAGGATGATCGGCGCGGCGATGCCGATGCTCGCGTAGTTGGGCAGCAGTCCGACGCAGAAGGTGGCCAGGCCCATGAGCACGATGGTGGCAAGGAAGGTGTATTTGCGCCCGATCATGTCGCCCAACCGGCCGAACACCAGGGCGCCGAATGGCCTGACAATGAAGCCGGCGGCGAACGCCATCAAGGCAAAGATGAACGCGGTGGTGTCGTTGACGCCGGCGAAGAACTGCTTGCTGATCACCGCCGCGAGGGCGCCGTAGAGGAAAAAGTCATACCACTCGAAGACCGTCCCGAGCGACGAGGCGAAGATGACTTTCTGGGTTTCCTGGCTGGTGCCCGCGCTGCGCACGGCTTCCAGGGGCTGAACGTGTTCTGACATATCGGTATCCCTCACAGTGATTGTTTTTGTTGTTCCACTGTCGGCACTGGCCTTGTGGGCGGGCGCCGCGTTTATCCATAAGTCGGGTGTATCCGTTACCTTGTAGGAGCGAGCATGCTCGCGATGGACCTGAGAGCGCCGCGGGGTGTCAGGTTTGCAGCGTCATCGTTGACGACCATCGCGAGCATGCTCGCTCCTACAGGGTCCGTGCAGGGTTCACGGGTGTGTGGCCAGTTCCTTTGTCGGGGTGATGTTCCTTGTGTCAGGTTCAAGAATGAGTTCCGCGGCTTTCTCCGCGATCATCAGCGTCGGCGAGCAGGTGTTGCCCGAGGTGATGCGCGGCATGATCGAGGCATCGGCGATGCGCAGGCCGGGGATGCCGTGCACGCGCAGTTGGGCATCGACCACCGCGTCCGCATCGTTGCCCATGCGGCAGGTACCGACGGGATGGAAGATGGTGGTGCCGATCCGGGCGGCGGCCTCATGCAATTGTTCTTCGCTCTGCAAGCTGTCGCCGGGCAGGTACTCGACCGGTTTGAACGCCTTCAGGGCCGGCGCGGCAACGATGCGCCGGGTCAGGCGAATGGCATCGGCGGCAACTCGCAAGTCTTGCGGATGGCTTAGATAGTTGGGCTGGATCAGGGGAGCTTGCTGCGGGTCGGCCGAACGGATTTCCACCCGGCCACGGCTTTGCGGGCGCAAGTCGCAGACCGAGGCGGTAAAGGCCGGGAATGCATGCAGCGGTTCACCGAAACGCTCCAGCGACAGCGGTTGCACGTGGTACTCAAGGTTCGCCGAGGTCTGCTCCGGTCCGGAGCGGGCGAATGCCCCCAGTTGACTGGGTGCCATGGACAACGGGCCGCTGCGGTCATACAGGTAGCGCAGGCCCATGCCCATCTTGCCCCACAGGCTGCCGGCGATCTGGTTGAGGGTGCGGGCGTTTTCCAGTGTGTAGATCAGGCGCAGTTGCAGGTGATCCTGCAGGTTGCCGCCGACGCCTGGCAATTCATGCACCACGCCTATGCCCAGGCGCTGCAGCAGCGGGCGAGGGCCGATACCGGAACGCTGCAGGATGCTCGGCGAGCCGATGGCCCCGGCGCACAGGACGATTTCCTTGCGTGCCTTGAAGGTCTTGTCCTGGCCTTGCCAACGGGCACTGACCGCCGACGCGCGAGCGTTTTCCAGCAGCACGCGGTCAACCTCGACGCCGGTCAGCACCGTCAGGTTGGGGCGCTGGCGGATCGGCTTGAGGAACGCCTTGGCCGCGTTCCAGCGGATGCCGCCCTTCTGGTTGACCTGGAAATAGCCACAGCCTTCGTTGTCGCCCTGGTTGAAGTCGTCGATGCTGGCGATGCCGCTCTGTTCGGCGGCGCTGCGGAAGGCGTCGAGAATGGGCCAGGACAGGCGCTGGCGTTCCACCCGCCAATCACCGCTGGCGCCGTGAAACGCGGATTCACCGGCAAAATGGTTTTCGCTTTTCTTGAACAACGGCAGCACGTCTTGCCAGCGCCAGCCGGGGTTGCCGTCGGCCGCCCAGCCGTCGTAATCGCCCGCCTGGCCGCGCATGTAGATCATGCCGTTGATCGACGAACAGCCGCCCAGGACCTTGCCGCGCGGGTAACTCAGGGTACGCCCCTGCAGGCCCGGTTGCGCCTCGGTCTTGAAGCACCAGTCGGTACGCGGGTTGCCGATGCAGAACAGATAGCCCACCGGGATGTGGATCCAGGCGTAGTTGTCGCGACCTCCGGCCTCGAGCAGCAACACGCGGTGTTGTGGGTTGGCCGACAGGCGATTGGCCAGCAAACAACCGGCCGGGCCGGCCCCGACCACGATGTAGTCGTATTCATCAAGGGAAACGTGCATCCCTGACCTCGCTTGTTGTTCTTGTTGGGGTTCATCCTAGTTGTTAGCTTTCGTTTAAAGAATGTTAGTTTTTACCCAGCTGCTGTTCGTTTTTAAACAACGCCGACCTAAGGATGGACGATGTTCGACTGGAATGACCTGCGCTTCTTTCTCGAGCTACAGCGTAGCGGGCGTTTGCTCACCGCCGCGCGCCGTTTGAACACGACCCATGCCACCGTGGCGCGGCACATCGAGGCCGTTGAAAAGAGCCTGGGCACCGCTCTGTTCGTGCAGCATGCCCAGGGCTACGAGCTGACCCCGGCCGGCGAAGCGTTGCTCAAGCACGCCGAGGCGATGGAGAACGTGGCGTTACTGGCGCAGGAAGAAATCACCCAATCCACGGCACCGTTGGGCAAGATCCGCGTGGGCGTGACGGAAGGGCTGGGCATCATGTTCCTCGCCACCCGCATGAACGACCTGTTCGAGCGCTACCCCGGGCTGGAAGTGGAGCTGGTGGCGGTGCCGCGCTTCGTCAGCATCCTCAACCGCGAGGCGGAAATCAGCATCCACCTGGAACGCCCGGCCGCCGACATGCTGGTCACGCGCAAACTGACCGACTATCGCCTGGCGCTCTACGCCAGCCAGGACTACCTCGACTGTTCGCCGGCGCTGCGCAATCGCGACGACCTGGGGCGGCATGCCTGGATCGGCTATGTCGACGACTTGCTGTTCAGCCAGGAACTGATGTTCCTCAACAGCTTTTGCCGCAACCCGCAGGTGGTGTTCCACAGCACCAGCGTCATCGCCCAGCAACAGGCTGCGCGCGCGGGCCTGGGCATCGCCGTGCTGCCGTGCTACATGGCCAGCGCCGACCCCGGGCTGGTGCCGCTGTTGCCGCAAGAGAGCATCCTGCGCAGCTACTGGATCAGCACCCGCCGCGAGCTGCACAAATCGGTGCGGCTGCGGGTGATGTGGGACTACGTGGTGGAGTTGTGCGAGCGCGAGCAGGACCTGCTGCTGGGTCCCAACCCCCCTTGATTCAACGGTGCATCCCGCAGGGGGGCGTGATTCAGGCGAGGATTTCGAACGCCGTACTGGCCAGCCGTTCCCCATTGACCAGCACATGCACCGCATGCCTGCCCGCGTAATGCCTGCGGGTGGTCAGTTCCTTGATGTGCTGGCCGCGGGCGATGGCGTGGGTGGCGTTGCCTGGCAGCGTCAGGGCCTTGAGCTTGAAGACCTTGGCCGAGGTGCTGCCATTGGCCTTGACGTAGTCGATGGCGTAATCGATCACCAGGCGCTGGCTGCTCTGTACCGTGGATTTGACCGCAAAGGACAGGGTGATTTTTTCACCAAGCCCGATCACCGGCGGATTGACCTGCACATCAATGATCTGCACTTCAGGCTTGCTGCCCGCGCCAATGATCGCCAGGGCCCGCAGATTACCCTGTTTGATCAGGCTGCGCAGGGCATGCCTGGCGATCCATGCGGTGTGCGGGTTGTCCAGCGACCAGCCCTCGATCAGGTCCAGCACCCACTCGGGATGGTCCTTGGTGATGTCGTTGAGGTGGTTGGCCACGGACTTGCGCACGTAAAGGCTGGAGTCGGCCTTGAGGTTGTCGAGGATACCGGCGGCCAGCCGTGGGTCGGCCTGGATCTGCTCCAGGCGAAACGACCACGGCAGGCGCGGCCGGCAACCTTCGCTGGCCAGGCGCCGGACATGCTCGTTGGTGTCCAGCGACCATTCATGCATCAGCGCCAGTGAGCGTTGCAGATCGCCGCGCAGGAAATGGCGGATGGCGAATTCCGAGGAACCGAACGCGGTGAAGAACTTGAGCGCCTGCATCGACAGTTCGAACCGATCCGCCCCATAGGTCGCCACGTAATGCGGCAGGCACATGCTGACAAAACCACTGTTGAGGCGCGGGGCGAGGGCGCGCAGTACTTCCAGCGACGCCTCATAACCCAGTGGCAGTACAGCGTGCAGGCATTCGCTGACACGGGCCAGGCGCTGCATCACCGACAACTCGGCCAGACCGCTGCTGGCCAGTTTCAGGAAGCCCTTGGCGTCAAAGCCTGGATACACCACCGTCATCTCGGTGGCGATGTGCCGCAGACGCTCGGCGTTGAATATTTCCTTGAGAGCGGGGGAGGATGTGTCGCCAGCCATGATGGGGTCCCTTTCACGTTATCGTTCGTCGCGGGCGACTTCGCTCCTGCAAGCGAAGTCGCCGGCACAGTCAAGCGTTCTTCGCTTGCTCTTCCAGCTGGTCCGACTCAAACAGCCGGGCCAGTTCCGCCCGTGCTTCCTGCGCCGTCTGCTTGACCTTCACCGCGTCGTCGTAAATCGCATGCTGGGCTTCGAGCACTTGCTCGTCATGATGTTTGAAACGCTTGATCCGGGCATCGGCCTGCTCGTGTGTCAGTCCCAGGCCGATCAAGGTCTGCCGGCTCATTTCCAGGCTGGAGTAGAAGGTTTCGCGCACCGCGTGGGCACCCAGGTCCACCAGACGATGCACATGCTGGCGGTTGCGGGCGCGGGCAATGATCTTGATGTGCGGATAGAGCCTGTGCACCAGCTCGGCGGTCTTGATGTTGGTGTCCGGGTCGTCGGTGGCGATGATGAAGAATTCGGCGTCGCCGACCTTGGCCGCGCTGAGGATTTCCGGACGCATCGGGTCGCCGTAGTACACCGGCACGCCGCCGAAGCTGCGCGACAGTTCGATGGTTTCCACCGAGGTGTCGAGGGCCACGAACTTGATGTTCTGCGCCCGCAGGATCCGCGCGACGATCTGCCCCATACGGCCCATGCCGGCGATCACCACGCGGGGTTCATCGGCGTCGATTTCGCGAAATTGCTCCGGCACCGCCACCGGTTGCACCTTCGGGCTGACCAGGCGCGCGCACAGCAGCATCAACAATGGCGTCAACGCCATCGACAGGGTGATCGCCAGCACCAGCAGGTCGTACAGGCGCGGATCGAACAGGCCGTGGTCACGGCCGATCTTGAACACCACGAAGGCAAACTCACCACCGGCCGCCAGTACGATGCCCAGGCGAATGGCGCTGATCTTGTTCAAACCACCGGCCAGTCGGCCCACGACAAACAGCAACGGCAGCTTGACGGCGATCAGCAGCACGGTCAGCCCCAGCACCACGATGGGCTCGCGCAGCAGCAGGCCCAGGTTGGCGCCCATGCCCACGCTCATGAAAAACAACCCCAGCAACAGGCCCTTGAAGGGTTCGATCTGCGCTTCCAGTTCGTGCCGGTATTCGGAGTCAGCCAGCAGCAGGCCGGCAAGAAATGCACCGAGGGCCATCGAAATACCGGCCAGGTCCATCAGCCAGGCGGTGCCCATCACCACCAGCAATGCGGTCGCGGTGGACACTTCGGGCAAGCCGCTCTTGGCCACCACGCGGAACACCGGGCGCAACAGGTAGCGGCCGCCGACCACCACGATGGCGATACTGACCAGCACGCGCAGACCCTGGTTCACATCGTCGGCAGCGCTGACATTCTGATCGCTGCCTGCCAGCAGCGGCACCATGGCTATCAGCGGAATCGCGGCGATATCCTGGAACAGCAGGATTGCGAACGCCAGGCGCCCGTGGGGGCTGGTCAGCTCCTTGCGTTCGGCCAGGCTTTGCAGGCCGAACGCGGTGGACGACAGGGCCAGTCCCAGGCCCAGCACGATCGAGGTGTTCAGCGGTTGCCCGAAGACATACAACGCCAGCACGCCCAACAGCGCTCCTGTCAGCAGGACTTGTGCCAGGCCGACGCCGAACACCGCCTTGCGCATCACCCACAACCGGCGTGGCGACAACTCCAGGCCGATGATGAACAACAGAAGCACTACGCCGAGTTCCGAAATGTGCGCGACACTTTCCGTATTGCCGATCAGGCCCAGCCCCGAGGGGCCGATGATCACGCCGGCAAACAGATAACCCAGCACCGCCCCCAGTTGCAGGCGCTTGGCCAGGGGAACGGTGAGGACGGCCGCGAGCAGAAACACGACTGCGGCTTGCAACAGACTGCCTTCATGGGGCATGAGAAAACTCCATCAACTCGGTACGGCGGGTCGACAAGGATAAAGGCTGGTCTTGGTGCAAGGCTATCGCGGGAAACAGCTATCGAGTGGGCAGCGCCGCGCCGCTACGACAATTCGCCTGAATCCCAGAGTCGTACCAACTCGTCGGGAGCCTGGTTTTCCGGCACTTTGAACACCATCTGGTCGTCCTGCTCGCCTTTGCGGTAGTGCAGTTCGATCTGGTAAAAACGCTGGTCGCCGCCGCCCGCAACCGAGCTGTCGAGCGGCAGGCAGCCTTCCAGCAGGTCGCAAATGCGCGAGCGTTGATCGAGACTGCACTGAGCGAAGTCGATCTCCCGGGGGCGCGTCAGGGACTTGATTGCGGCAAAACCGCCCTGGCGCGAGAGGCAAACGACCGCCCGCTCGTCCAGCGTTGGCAAGGTATTCATGGTTCCTCCCGCGTCGGGTCGACACCCACTTCGGACCAGCCATGCTGCACCGCCCCGGCGTGATTGGCCGTGAAGCGCCGTTGCGCATGCTCAACGGTCAGTTTTGCAAAGGCACTGAATGACGTCTCGCGGCTCAAGCGCTTGTCGCACAGTGCGTCGTACCAGATAAGCCCGGCATGTTCCCAGGCAAAACCGCCCATGGCCTTGGCCGCCAGATAAAACGCCCGGTTGGGAATGCCTGAGTTGATGTGCACGCCGCCATTATCCTCCTGGGTGATCACGAATTTGCGCATGTGATCCGGTTGCGGGTCTTTGCCCAGCAGCGGATCGTCGTAGGCTGTGCCCGGGTGAGCCATCGAGCGCAAGCCGATGCCCTTGATGCGCGGCGTCAGCAGATCCGCGCCGATCAGCCAGTCCGCCTGGTCGGCGGTATGCCCCAACAGATATTGCTTGGTCAGGACGCCAAACACATCCGACAGCGATTCATTCAACGCCCCGGACTGGTCGGCGTACACCAGGCCCGCTTCGCTCTCGACCACGCCGTGGGTCAGCTCGTGACCGACGACGTCCAGCGAGCGGGTGAAACGCTGGAAGATTTCCCCATCGCCGTCACCGAAGACCATCTGCGAGCCGTTCCAGAAGGCGTTTTCGTAGTCCTGTCCATAATGCACACTGCCAATCAGGGCAAAACCCTTATCGTCGATGGAATCGCGGCCCAACACCTTCCAATAGAAATCGTAGCTGGCCCCCAGCGCGTCATAGGCTTCATCGACCGCCGGGTCACCGCTCGGTGCCTGGCCTTCAAGGCGCACCGGCATGCCGGGCAAGAGCATCTTGCCCTGAGCATCATGCACGCTGCGCTGTACCTGGCCACGTTTGCCGGGGGCCGGTAGGATCGCGGCGGCAACTGGACGCACCGGTGGGCCAGGCGTATGCCGAAGGGTACGCACATGGGCCAGCGTGCTCATTGCGCTGGAACGCTGGTGTTCGGAACCGTGCGCGACGATACGGTGCAGAATGTAGGGTGGAATGAAACTGCGCAGGTCAGTCATCAGAGCATCCTTTCTGAGCGCGAAGTCGATACTTATGTGAGCGGCGCAGGGGTATTCGGTTCCGCCGGTTGCCATTGGCAGCAGTTTCTGCGAAAACCTGCGTCCGCGCCCGCAAGTCCAGGGCACTGTAGATGAGTTAAGAACATGAACGACGAACTGCAAATCATTGATCTTGAGCCAGGTGACGGCAAGGCCGCCGTCAAAGGCGCACTGATCACCACCCAATACCGCGGCTGGCTGGAAGACGGCAGCGAATTCGACTCTTCCTACAGTCGAGGCAAACCGTTCCAGTGCGTGATCGGCACCGGGCGGGTGATCAAGGGCTGGGACCAGGGCCTGATGGGTATGCGGGTCGGCGGCAAGCGCAAACTGCTGGTCCCGGCGCACCTGGCCTATGGCGAGCGCACGATGGGCAGGATCACGCCGAATTCGAACCTGATATTCGAGATCGAGTTACTGGAAGTGCTGACGCGGGATGATTGATGTGGCTCACGCACTCCTCAAAACCATGGAAACAAGAACGCCGATCCATTAAGACCGTTGTATTCCTGTAGGAGCGAGCAGGCGCGCGATGCACCCGAGAACGCCGCGGGGTATCAGGTGCCCAGCGTCATCGTTGACGACCATCGCGAGCATGCTCGCTCCTACAGGTCCGCGGTGGCCACGGATCAACGTCCTGGCAAATTTCGTTCTCCGTAGGAGCGAGCATGCTCGCGATGCACCCGAGAACGCCGCGGGGTGTCAGGTGCCCCGCGTCATCGTTGACGACCCTCGCGAGCCTGCTCGCTCCTACAGGTCCGCGGTGGCCACGGATCAACGTCCTGGCAAATTTCGTTCTCCGTAGGAGCGAGCATGCTCCGGGCGGCGTTCCGACGATGCACCCGAGAACGCCGCGGGGTGTCAGGCAGCCCGCGTCTTCGTTGACGACCATCGCGAGCATGCTCGCTCCTACAGGTCCGTGGCTGACCACACATCAACGTCTCGGCAAAAGTTTGTCCTCTGTAATTCGATGGACTCGCCCAAGCCGAGGCGTCTGTAGCGCCACGGTGGCATTCTTAAGAAGCCAACGACAGCGAGGGCGAGTCCATGAAAAAGCATACGACTAAAACCGATCTGTCTC
>Ga0068830_1010953_pt1 | contig 14314 bp, 16 predicted proteins | sample Hof3ISUMetaT_23_FD_68490 | JGI IMG/M metagenome (GOLD analysis project Ga0068830, IMG submission 68490) | Enriched soil aggregate microbial communities from Iowa State university to study microbial drivers of carbon cycling -... | ecosystem: Environmental > Terrestrial > Soil > Agricultural land... | reverse complement strand
CTTAGACAGCTAGGAGGTTGGCTTAGAAGCAGCCACCCTTTAAAGAAAGCGTAATAGCTCACTAGTCGAGTCGGCCTGCGCGGAAGATGTAACGGGGCTCATCTTGGAGCCTTCCCATGAACTACGTATTCGACCCGCAAGCCCCCGTAACCTTGGCGGTCGCTGGCAGTGAGCAAAAGTTTGCAGTACGTCGCGTTTATTGCATTGGCCGTAACTATGCCGCTCACGCCCGTGAAATGGGCTTCGATCCAGATCGCGAGCCGCCGTTCTTCTTTTGCAAGCCTGCCGATGCGGTAATTTCGGTGGCCTATCACCAGCCGCTGGAACTGCCTTATCCGGCCGAAACCAGCAACTACCACTACGAAATCGAACTCGTTGTAGCCATTGGTAAGGCGGGTCGCGATATTCCGCTGGAGCAGGCGAACGACTATGTCTATGGCTATGCCGTTGGCCTGGACATGACTCGCCGTGACCTGCAGATGAAAATGCGCGAAATGGGCCGGCCTTGGGAAATCGGCAAGGCGTTCGATGCGTCGGCGCCGATCGGTCCCCTGCACCCGGCTAGCCAGATTGGCCACCCGAGCAAGGCGGGTCTGTGGCTGCAGGTCAATGGCACGGACAAACAGCGCAGCGATATCGACAAGCTGATCTGGTCGGTACCCGAAACCATCAGCTACCTTTCGCGCTTCTTCGAACTCCACCCTGGCGACTTGATCATGACCGGTACACCTGAAGGTGTGGGGCCAGTGGTGGTGGGCGAGCGCATGACCGGCGGTGTAGAAGGCTTGGGCGAGATCCAGGTCGACATCGTTTAATACGTTCCGGGGTCGGCTCCACGCCGTCGGCCCCGACTCGAATTGCCCATACGTGGTCCGCATAACGTGCAGGCCCGGAGGATTCGCTCATGTCTTCCACTGATAAAAATAACAGTGTGGATGTACAAGACTTCATCGACAGCAGGCTGGTCAGTCGCTACCAGTGGATGATTCTAGGTTTGTGTTTTTTGATCACGGCTATTGATGGCCTGGACACTGCCGCCGTCGGTTTCATCGCCCCCGCCTTGCGTGACGAGTGGGGTTTGACGCCTGCGCAACTCAATCCGGTACTCGGCGCTTCATTGCTGGGCCTGATGCTCGGTGCTTTCATCGCCGGCCCGCTGGCTGACCGTTTCGGTCGCAAAACCATCTTGCTGATTTCCGTTTTATTTTTCGGCGGTTGGAGCCTTGCCGCCTGTGCATCACAAGATGTCTTCAGCCTGACCATCTTTCGTTTCCTGACCGGTCTTGGCTTGGGCGGCGCGATGCCCCAAGCGATCACCTTGACTTCTGAATACTGCCCACAACGCCGTCGCTCGTTGATGGTCACCACCATGTTCTGCGGCTTCACGCTGGGATCCGCGCTCGGGGGCGTGATAGCTGCCCAGATGGTGCCGGTTTACGGTTGGCGAAGCGTGCTGTTTCTGGGCGGTGTATTGCCACTGTTGTTCCTGCCGATTCTCTACGTGTTCTTGCCTGAGTCAGTGCGATTCCTGGTGCAGCGCTCGGCGCCTGCAAAGCAGATCAGTGCCATTTTGCAACGCATCTCGGGGCAACCGCTGCCAAGTAATCTCAGTTACGACATTCACGACGGCATCGGTGAGTCCAACCCCGGTCAGTCGCCGATCCGCCAGATTCTCCGCGGTAGCCATCGCGCAGAAACCCTGCTGCTGTGGACCTCATTTTTCATGAGTTTGCTGATCATCTACATGATGACCAGTTGGTTGCCGATCCTGATCAAGGACACCGGCCTGTCACTCAGTCGGGCGGCGCGGGTCAGCGCCATGTTTCAGGTCGGCGGAACCTTGGGGGCGATTCTCCTGGGCGCAGCGATGGACCGTTTCAACCCGTTCCGGGTGCTGGTCTGTGCCTACATCGCTGGCGCTTTCTGCCTGATGCTCATCGCTCTGTTCCATGATCAATTCATCCTGTTGACGATAGGGGTGTTCGGCATGGGCTTCTGCATCAGCGGTTCGCAAGTCGGGGCCAACGCCCTGGCAGCGAGTTTTTACCCGACCACCATGCGTGCCACTGGGGTCAGTTGGGCCCATGGAGTCGGCCGCATCGGCGCGGTCCTCGGTACCTTGGGCGGTGGCTGGATACTAGGCATGGGCATAGGCTTTGACGGCATCTTTACCCTCCTGATGTTGCCCGCAATGCTGGCCAGCGCCGCGATTTTCCTGATGGGCCTGCGCTACAGCCGATCCCTGGCGCAGCCGTCAATCGCCGTTCGTTGATACACCATAGGAATTGCACACATGAAGCTCTACAGTTTCTTCAATAGCTCCACCTCCTACCGAGTGCGTATCGCGCTCGCATTGAAGGGGCTGCCCTACGATTACCAGGGCATCAACTTGCGGGAGGGCCAGCAGTACAGTCCCGCTCACCGAGAGCTCAGTCCGATTGGCGGCGTGCCGGTGCTTGATGCAGATGGCACCCTGTTGACCCAATCCCTGGCCATCATCGACTACCTCGACAGCCAGTACGCAGGCCCGCGCCTGATCCCGGCCGATGCCCTGCAGCGTGCCCGCGTGTTGGAAATCGCCAACCTGATTGGCTGCGATATCCACCCTCTGAACAACGTGCGAGTGCTCAATTACCTGCAGAAGATATTGGTGGTCACTGCCGAGCAAAAAACAGCCTGGTACAAACACTGGGTCGCCGAAGGCCTGAGTGCGGTTGAGGCGCTGCTGCAACGCCATGGCTGCGGCAACTACTGCGTGGGTGAGGAGCCTGGCCTGGCCGAATGCTGCCTGATAGCGCAAGTGGCCAATGCCGAGCGCATGGGCTGCGATCTTTCCAGCTACCCGCGGATCATGGCCGTGTATCGCCATTGCCTGGAACTGCCAGCCTTTCAGGCAGCTGCACCTGCGCGGCAACCCGATTTGATTGCATGACTTATCCGCAGGCTTCGCTGCCCATTCAAGAAGCCTGCACTGCAACATACTGGAGACTCGAATCATGACTGCACAAAACAAAAAACAGTCGATTATCGTCGTTGGCGGCGGCATCGGTGGCCTCGCTGCCGCTCAGGCGTTGACCCAGCAAGGTATCGCGGTACTGCTGCTTGAGCAGGCTGATCATATTGGCGAGATCGGCGCCGGCATCCAGCTTGGCCCGAATGCCTATGCAGCGCTCGACGCTCTTGGAGCGGGAGCGGCAGCCCGCAGTCGCTCGGTGTTCACTGATCATCTGATCATGATGGACGCAGTCGATGCCCACGAAGTGGCTCGCATCGAGGTTGGCGACGCTTTCCGCGAGCGCTTCGGTAACCCGTATGGCGTGATCCACCGTGCCGACATTCATCTGTCGATCCTTGAGGCGGTACAAAACAATCCGCTGATTCAGTTCAAGACGTCCGTGCGTATCGAACGAATCGAGCAGGATGACGATGGCGTCACCTTGACCGACAGCAATGGCAATTTCTACCGCGCTGATGCCGTGATCGGCTGCGATGGCGTGCGCTCTGTGGTTCGCGATGCCCTGCATGGTGAGCCGCCGCGTGTGACAGGGCATGTGGTGTATCGCGCAGTCGTGGATGAAAAAGACATGCCCGAGGACTTGCGCGTCAACGCGCCGATGCTCTGGGCAGGTCCGCGTTGTCACCTGGTGCACTACCCATTGCGCGGTGGCAAGCAATACAATCTGGTGGTGACCTTCCATAGCAAGGAGCAGGAGGAGTGGGGCGTTACCGAAGGCAGCAAAGAGGAAGTGCTGAGCTACTTCGAGGGTATCCACCCGCGTCCACGCCAGATGCTTGATCGCCCGACCTCATGGCGTCGATGGGCTACGGCAGACCGCGAGCCGGTGGAGAAATGGGGCGAAGGCCGCGTCACCATCCTCGGCGATGCTGCTCACCCAATGACTCAATACCTGGCTCAAGGTGCGTGCAGCGCACTGGAAGACGCGGTGGTACTAGGGCAGGCTATCAAACAATGCAATTTTGACCTGGCGTCAGCCTTCCTGTTGTACGAAACCATCCGCATCCCGCGCACGGCCCGGATCCTTTGGTCTGCCCGCGAGATGGGGCGGCTCTATCACGCCAAAGGTGTCGAGCGTCAAGTGCGCAATCAACTGTGGGACGGTCGTACGCAAGAGCAATTCTACGACGCCATGCAGTGGCTGTATGGCTGGGGCCTCGATAACTGCATGAAGCACTGACTCGGTCATTGCTTCCCTTGACGCCAGCGCGGGTCTCCTGCGCATCGCCACTTCATTGAAAAAAGGATACGTAGCCATGTCCAACCATGATGGACTTGAACAGGCCCCCGTACACAGCGTCATGACGCCGGACGACACACCCGAACTGCGTCAGCTGTATACTGACTTCGCGGCCGGGCACATGATGCCGCTGTGGACGCAGATTGGTAATTTGATGCCCAGACATCCTATGCCGCGCGCCGTCCCGCACATCTGGAAATGGTCCGACCTCTACCCCTTGGCCAAGCGCTCGGGCGACCTGGTACCGGTCGGTCGTGGTGGTGAACGCCGGGCCATTGGCCTCGGCAACCCTGGCCTCGACGGTCGCCCCTACATCAGCCCGACCCTGTGGTGCGCTATCCAGTACCTGGGCCCACGGGAAACGGCTCCCGAACATCGCCACGCACAAAATGCCTTCCGCTTCGTGATCGAAGGTGAGGGCGTCTGGACCGTGGTTAACGGCGACCCCGTGCGCATGAGCCGCGGCGACCTGTTGCTGACCCCGGGCTGGAACTTTCACGGTCACCAGAACGTGACCGACCACCCGATGGCCTGGATCGACGGTCTTGATATCCCGTTCGCCTATCAGAACGATGTTGGATTCTTTGAATTCGGTGCGGAAAAACTGACCGATCTCACCACGCCGCAATACTCGCGTGGCGAACGTCTGTGGTGCCATCCGGGGTTGCGTCCGCTGTCGGGTCTAGCGAACACCGTTAGCTCCCCCATCGGCGCCTATCGTTGGGAGCATACGGATCGTGCCCTTGCTGAGCAGTTGCGACTGGAAGATGAAGGCTATCCCGGTGTTCTCGAGAAAGGCCATGCCGCGGTGCGCTTCGTCAACCCAACCACCGGTGGCGACATCATGTCCACCATCCGTGCCGAGTTTCATCGCTTGCGTGCTGGTGCGGTGTCGGCCGAGCGTCGGGAAGTGGGGTCGCGCGTTTTCCAGGTGTTCGAGGGCCGGGGGCAGGTGGTGCTGGACGGCGTCAGCCGGAACCTGGAGAAAGGCGACCTCTTCGTAATTCCGTCCTGGATCACCTGGTCATTGCAGGCTGAAAGCCAATTTGATCTGTTCTGTTTTTCCGACGCACCGATTATGGAGCGTCTGCATTTAGACCGCACCGTGGTCAACGGCCAGTCGAGCTGATGGGATCGTCCGGGGGGCTGCCGCGAGGGCGACTTGCGGGCGGTTCAAGCCCACATCACCTCGTACTGGACCGTGAGCTAGCCTCGTTCATCCTCAGATCCGGCGCTTGCACGTAGAGATAAGAAACGTCGGACTATCGAAGAAAGAGAACGGGAAATGATCGACCTTGCCAGAGCTCATATTCTGGCGTGCGGCGACTTCCTTCAGGTCCAGGATTTGGCTCGCTGTCTGGGCGTCCACGTCGAGCTTCTGAGTTCTGCGATTAAGGAATGGGAGGCAGACCAGCGGATATTCTCGATCGATCACGACGGTTGCAGCTCTTTTCCAGTTTACGCATTCCCGCCGCAAGGCGGAGCCAGTCCAATTCCCGCCCTTAGAGATGTACTGTCCATTTTCCGTCCCATGAAGGATGGTTGGGGCGTTTCATTCTGGTTTATCTCGCCTAACGGATGGCTTGGAGGCAAGCCCTTTCCTCGAACGAGCAATATGCATCTTGGGCAGGTTGAAGATTCGGTAGTGGACGAGGATCGGCCTGTTACACCATCTTGCTGGGGATATTGCCCGGCGACAATTTTTACAAGTCCTACGGGCTTCTAAAGCCGGGCGCGCTGCGGATAGTCGCGGGCAATCAATGCGCTTGGGTTTTTCAACCGTAATCTCTCGCCGCCTGGGGGACAATGGTGGCACCAGCGCGGATAAAGTGAAGCCCAGTTAGGGGGGCTTCAGCGAGCTGATCCGCCACATCTCGAGGCAGCGATTGGACGATGGTGCATGACGTGAGATTCGGAGACGCTGCTCATTTCTTCAGTAGTATGCTCTGGGGATCTGGCTAGCGCGGAATCCGGAAAAAACGGAACCGGTCGACCGGTTTTGGCCTGTTCTTGCTTGTTACGTACGGCTGATGTCGCCAATCCAAAGCTGACGCCCATAATTACGCCCTCTCAACCCCGTCGCACATCCGCACACCACTGCAAACGAATCTGTACGTCTGGAAAGGGGCACGACCAGCAAGCAAAACTCAATCCAGTGAGTCGCCCCCAACCACCGATTCGTAACAACGAAGAGCGGACGAAAAATGTGCACGAGGCTGAGATTAGAGACGAAGTACACTCCGTAAAGACGAACGATCGTATTAAACATCAATGGGCTGTGGGCCCAACCCGTTCCATACACTTTCCCAAGGTGGCTGCACCATGAGCATCGTGAACCGGGTACGTGGTGATGTTGCACCACACCCGCTGGCCGTTGCGGTCATAGCCGAATTCCTGACCGTGATAGGCATTACCCTTTGTGAGCAGACGGCGGATCGCGGCTATACGCGATTGCGTGAAGTACGGCGCCAGCACTTCGATGGGCGTTTTGCTGATGACGTCCTGGACACTGTAACCGAACATTTGCGTGAAGCCGTCGTTGACGTAAATGATCGCCCATGACGCGTCAGTGATGATAATTGCGTTCTCGGTGGTATCAACCACCAAGGACAACAAGTACAACCGACGTTGCTCTTCATGTTGCAGGGTAATGTCTTTGATAAACGCGGCGTAAAGGATCTGCCCTTGCGCCTCGATTTTGGAGATGGACATCGACCCCCATCGCCGACTGCCATCCTTGCATTCGATCAACACATCTCGACTGGCACCGACAATTTTGTTGATTCCGGTGCGGCGGTTCGCTTCGATGTAGCTGTCGTGCAGAGGTCGAATCAGTTTCGGGACCAGTTGTTCAACATTGCGGCCCATAACCTCGGCACTGTCGTATCCCCAGAGCTTTTCCGAAGCCTCATTAAACAGAATGATCCGGTTTTGGCTATCGATGAGCACGACACTGTCAACGCTTTGCTCCAGGGTCTGGATGAAGACTTGCGAGAGATCGTTACGGTTCAACATGCCGGTGATCTACCGATTGCGAGGAAATGAGGGACTGGGTTCCTTCCCAAACATCAGACGCTCGGCGAAAGAAACTCAGACGCCTTTCGGATGCGGTCAATTCAAACGACATGAGGAGTTACTAGCGGGCTTGAAGGTGAGATTGGAACGGCACGACAAAAGGGCTGAGGTGTGCAGAAGGGCTTTTTGAGACGATTGGAGGATCAGCATGCGGCCAGTCTCTTTATTAGTAAAAGTACCGGTCTTCTGCCGAGATCAATATGCCTTTACAGCGACTCTAAAGGCTTGATTCAAATCAAAGGGGGGAGCTAAAAAAGGATAAGAAAATTGAGAAGCTGAATCGGAAGTGCGTAAGTGTCTGCCAACCAACCGAAGGGCAGCTCTGGGTTGTGGATTTCTGCCCTTTGCGACAGGCGGCAGTCCGCAGTCGGCCATTAGCGGTCCGTCGTGACCGTCTGCTGTTGGCCGATACCTCCACCGTCGTCACGATGTTTTTTGGAGTGGGCGACCAGGTTGAAGTAGGTTTGCTATAGCCATCACCAGATCTTCCATAGACCAAGGTTTCTCCAAGTACGTCGTTGAGGTGGGTACAGTTGAGGCATCCAGCGCGTAGCCGGAAGTGAGGATCGTAGCGATGGACGGCCATTTCACCTTCACCAACGCTATAAATTCGGCGCCTTGCAGTTGACCTGGCAAACCATGATCTGCGATCACAAGTGACCAATCATTCGGCCTGCTCAGCAGGTAAATCAAAGCCTCATCGGCGGTTTCAAAGTCCAAGGAGTGGAGACCAATCTCGGCCAAAATATCGACCATCAACACGCGAAGTATTGGGTCGTCCTCAACAACGATCCCCCATCCGGGTATGGGTGAGAGTTTTTCCCATTTTATGTTCACGCAATGGTTCCTTGCTCGAATGTCGACATATGCGGTTTTGACGCCTCCCGTATATGCATTTTTTGAGAAACTAACGATCAGGCGTCCGCGAAGACACGACTCTTAATTGAGAGAGACAAACGACACCTTTGAGTTGATCGCGGCCTTCTCGGTAGCCAGCGATCGGCCATTATTGATCTCTTCGGCAGCGCCATTTTTATAGTCCGGATCACTATTTAGCTAATACCACCGTGCCCGTCGCTTGGTGCGCTGCCATTTCAGAACGAAGCTCACCAATCAAATTTGCAATGGCCCGGCTGGACGTCAGTTCGCTGGTCGTGACCGCAGTGACCAGGAGATCGACCCGCCCAGAGGTCGAATCGAATACCCTGATCATCAAAGATCCATCCGGATTGGCTGTGCATGTGCAGGAGAGAGGCTGGAAACCACATTCAATAATGTGGCGAAGCTCTAGTGTCGAGATCATGACTCACGTCCCTAGGGTCAGATGAATGGAATCTAGCTTATTAATATTAGCTGCTGATCCTAGGTTTGGGAGGCTGGAGTCGCATCTCGTTGCATCTCTCCTGACCGCTACGGGTCCAGAGTGTGTAAAAACGCTTCGTCAAAATTGAAGTTTGCGCGTCTATGCAAAATCTGAAAATTATCGGCTGCTCAGCGGATCTGCATTTTGCGTAGAAACGCGATTTTCATTCCAGCAGTGGGCTCCAATCGCGCTGAAAAACGTTTTTACACAGCTTCGGTCGGTTTCAGCCGGTCGCGACAGGCAGAAATCGACCCATAGCGGCCGCTGGAGCGAAGGTGACGGATTGTCCATTGGGTTACATCAACAAGGAAATTAGGCTATGCACAGGAGGGGAAGGGGCTTAATAACTGAAAGCGGCCCTCATCCGGGCCGCTTTCCAGCTTGGGTTCTTTCAATATTTACGTGGATAAGAACCAAGTAGACGGACGTTATTATGAGTTTCCAGATAAGTTTTAACCGCTCCGACCTGGGCATGACCTTCGACTTCAATGATGTACTTGTGGCCATCAATTGATTTAAGGTTAGGCCGCTCGTACACGTCAATAATGATCAAGCCGCTCTTCAGCATGCCTTTGAGCAAGGGTGAGAACGCCTCGTCCTTCAACTCAACGAGCAGAGTGGTCTTGTCGTGCCCCGTTGGTTTGGTGATTTCATACCCCAAGACCCACCAACGCGTGACATTATGCGGTCCTTTTTCAATCCCATCCTTGAGCGACACTAAGTCGTAGACAGTCGTAGCGATTTTTGGCCCCATCGATGCGACTTCCAGCGACTTACCTTCTGCGACCTCTTTAGCGGCAGCACCACCCGTTACGGCGTTAACTCGCTGTACATTTGGCATCTCTTTGTCCATCCAAGGTTTAACCTCAGCGTGTGCGACGGGGTGGGCGAGCACCTTTTTGACTTCTTCGAATTTCGCGCCCGGCTTTGCCAATAGGTCATAGGAAAGCATCTTGGGATACTCAGCGATGATGATCACGTTTTTCAAAGCAAGCACATCATCCATGTAGGGCGTGATTCCAACTACAGAGGTGGTGACGGGAACGAGCAGCTTGTCGATCCGCTTTTCGTTGTAAGCAGCAATCCACTCTTCGCGACTCATGCCCAAAAGATTTTGGTCATTTCCGTAAAGGTCGACGCTTGCCTGGTGAGACCACGCGCCTGCGGGGCCCAGATAGGCGATTTTCTCTTTTGCAGCAAACACAGGGAAGTTGAACATCAAGCATCCAGCAAGCAAGGTAATGGAAATCAAAGCCTTCAAGCGTGTACCTCTTAACATTATTTTTATGGGTATGTGTTTTTCTGGGGTCTCTATCCGACCCTCTGCAAATTCAACCCGTACCATTCGGTGTCGGAACCCATTCAAATTGGTGTTCATCATGTTTCCTTCCCTATGTTCTATCATTGATCGGCGACTGGGCATGCGGGCGGGACGGAGAACGAGTTAGCGAGAAAGTCCCGGATCACGGTCGCCATTTCGGCTAGGCGTTCTTCCGCGGGGTAGTGCCCATAATGCTCAAGCAGTACATCTTGAACACCGCTCGCCACCTTGAGGATCGTCTACGCCGACTCAGCTCCGTATCCCCACTCAGCACCGATTGCGAGCATTGGCATGGAGAGCGGTATCTGTCCGCAGGCGTGGTTGTGCTCCCGGTCGATGGGTAATGTGCGGTAATAGCTGTAGGACGACCGCAGGGCGCCGGGTCGTGCGAACGCACTGGCATAGTGTTTTGATGTCGGCCAAACTCACTAAGTAGGGATCGAAAAGGCCGACTTTCTCGCGCCGTATGAACTGATCGACGAAGAGGAATTCTCTGCCTCGCTCCAGCTCTTCAGAAGTATTGCCAGCCATGTTCAAACCGAAGTGCCAGCTTCCGCCCTTTGAGGCGTCCATTGCTTCTTTCTGACCAAAACTGGGCTTCTTCCAGCCAGTGTGCGGCGTAGGCGGCGTGCCCGCCCAGATCGTGGCCGGCGAGCACGACGCGGGCGGGCCGAGCGCCTGCAAGAATTTCCTGAGACGGGGGGTAATCGTCTTCTTATCGAAACCATTCTCGGACATCGACGAGTAGGCGAAACTCGGCAAGTCCGGGGCGATGACATCGCACACCGGACTGAGGAGTAGTGTCACTCGGCGCCAAGCCCACGGAGTTTGAGGCCAACATTGCTGCAGAACGATCGGCACGCCGCAATGGCCTGCGTGGTGATAGGAAAACCGCATACAGGCGGAAATACAGCGAGCCCTGAGCGGCGCGACCTCGGCCAGTCAAACGGAGAACCCACGTTCGATCCATTCCAGACTGGTCACGCCGTCGGGCGGATTGACGCTGTCCGGCGGAAAACGCAGCACATCCGTCAGCGCGACCTGCCCGCTGCGGGCATCACGCTGCACCGTGCCGTAAGCTGCCTCGGCAATGGCTTGCCGCCCGTTGGCGCGTGCCATTGATATCGTCGATCCCATGCCTTCGAAACGCGAGCCGGCCAGTGCACGAGCGACCTCTGCCGTCGTCGCGTTCGCGCCCGCAGCCGTCCAGGCTGCTTGCAGGCCCAGCAGCGCGTTAGCGATGCCGTAACTCGGATAGATAGGGTCCACTTCATATCGATCGCGATAGCTGGCCTTGAACCAGCGATTGAGTGCTGTGTCGTGCGACAGCCAGCCGTGCGCTCCGCGGCCGCCGATGATGGTCCCTGCGGGGATGGTGCCCGACAGGCGGGCCAGGCCGCTCTCAGCAGCCACCAGAATAAGGCGTGTAGAAGGCAACCGCGCGCGCGCGACCTCCACCAGCCGGAACAGGTCATGACCCCAGTTGCCGGAATGAATGAGCTGCACGCCCGCAACTTTGAGGCTGTCGAGGGGATGCTCCACGGCCGCCGAATAGAGCGGTGCGAAGTGGCCGCCCAGGTCGCGCGCGTCAGGGCGAAGCCGTATCAAAGCCGCTCGGAACTCACTCCAGCTGTCGGTGCCCCAGACATAGTCTTGGTTGACGCCGCCGAATGCAATGTTATCGGCACCGGCTTGCGCGGCAAGATACCGCGCCGCGCCTACCGCGTCCGTGGTCGTCGTCGTCTGTGTGCGAAATACCCATTTCCAGGCATGATGCGCATACAGCTGGCTGGTACCGCCGCCGGCAATGACGGTCAGTAGCCCTAGTTCTTCGGCCAAGGGCGCGACGGCCATTGCCACTCCGCTACCGGCATAGCCGACGACGACATCTGCACCGTCAGCGTGAATTCGCCGGAACAAGTCGACCTGCTCCTGTGGCGAACCAACCTCGTCGTAGACCTTCAACCGCAACGTACGGCCCCCGAAGCCCCGGGAACCCTGCGGCCCTGGCAATTCGCCTCCCGTGTTGAGCGATTCCACCATCAGCTCAGCCGCATTCCGTGCGGGAAATCCGAAGGGGCCGGCGGCGCGCCCCGATACGTAGGTGACCACGGCCACGTTGATTGGTTTGTTGGCAAGCATTGGGAATTCCTCGTCGAGAGTTGGATATGAATGCACGTGGAGTTGCCTCAGCCCGCAGCCCCTTCGCTGCTCCGAGCGAAGCGTCTGCGTTGTCTGATGGCCTCGTGGGCGATGCACATCAACATCCCCGCAACGAGAGCCACACTCAAAAGCTCGCGCGGGAACAGCACGCGGGCGGCGACGGCAAAGACCGTTTGGAGCAAATCATAAGGTGCCACCTGCGTCATCGAGCGCCTCCTGATAAGCCCGATCCACAGCCCGAAGCTCGCGATCCCGCCCAGAAAGACGGCGTAGGCCAGGGCCCACCACGCTGCCGGTGAGGTGTTGCGCAGCGCAGCTAGCTGACCGTGCTTCATGGAGGCCGAGACCGCTAGCACCTGCGGCACCCACCCAAGAGATTCAGCGGCTCGTAGGGGCCATGGCGTTCGGTCAGCACGTTGCGGATCGCCATCGCCAGACCTCCGCTGATGATCAGCAAGATCGCGAGCTGCCGAACCGATGCATCTGAGCCGGCTGACGACAGCGCAACGCCGCCGAACGCAACAACCAGGCCGAGTATCACGCGCGGCGAAGGCCGCTCCCCGAGGAATGACCACGCCAGCAGCATCGTGAAGGGAGTGGACAACTGCTGAGCAACCGCCAGCATGCCTGCACGACCTAGGGCCCGTCCGATAAAGGTCAGTGCGCAGTTCAGCCCTCCCAGGAAGAGGGCGCGTAAGAAGAGCCCGCGCTTATCGCCAAAGGTTGCATACAGGCTCCCGCGCGATAGATTCGTCGCCTCAAACAGATCACAGAGTGATGTGTTGTGATAGCGGCACGGCCAGAAGACCTCCATGGCGTGCTCGACAGCGGTGTCCATATCGAACTCTAGAGGGCGGCCGCGCGGTATACGCAGTGAGGTTTGCTTTTCCATGTTTGTAAATATAGACCGAATGGTCGTCAAATGTAAGCATCAGTCTCCGTCTGTGCCTGGAAGCCTATTTCGTAGATCTCGCGACCTGCAAGTCCAAGGCTCAACAACGTGCTGATCAAACGCCATGCCTCTACGAGCCGCTGAAGCTCCTGGAGTGGGTGCTGCTTCTCACGGTGCCGCGGATGCTGGCGGTCTCGACCTCCGTAGAGCACGGTCAGCTAACAGCGCTGCGCAACGCCTCACAGGCAGCGAATAAGGTCCGTTTGACATACTTGACTCTTGGCCCTACCAGAAGGTAGGGTCCGGCTATGAAAAACTACTCCAACACCTTTTACGAAATTCTCAACTGTACTCGCTCGCTCATTATCGCAGGCGGGTACAACGGCTTCAGTTATGCGGATATATCCGAGTTTGTGGGTATTCGCAAAGCCAGCATTCACCACCACTTTCCTACCAAGGTGGATCTTGTGCGAACGCTTGTTATGCGGTATCGAGAGGAAGCAGAAGCTGGAATTGGCGAAATAGAGCGCCATTGTCCAGCCCCTGAAGACCAACTGCGCGCCTATACGGGCTATTGGCAATCCTGCATAGGCGATGTAACTAAGAGTTACTGCGTCTGCGCATTACTTGCGACTCAGATTCCAGTGCTACCGAAAGAGGTGGTGGTAGAGGTGCGAACCCACTTTCTATCGCTTTCCGCTTGGCTCACTTCCGTCCTCGAACGGGGGGCCAAACAAGGCGTTTTCATGCTGTCCGGCGAACCTCGCGCCGAGGCAGAGGCATTTATGGCGACCGTTCATGGTGCGATGCTCTCGGCTCGCGCATACGGCGATCCCGCGATGTTTGACATGATTACTCTCCCGCTAATCGACAGGTTGGTTATCAAGCAATAACTGAAAGGGCGCGTGGCGAGCTTCTGTTATGCGCGCCACCTCGCTGTTGTCATTTAATCGAAGATCATCAAGCCTCAAAACGGCCGATGTAATAGGCAGCTCATTGCGTCTTTTAAAGGTGATCCAGCTTCGCGTTGTGAATAACCCTGTGATCAGACCCAAACGCGCTTGCAATATCGTGGGCTTGTTGTAAGCCCTGCTCGCGATTGGCGCGTTATGATCATCTTCTGCATCGTAGATCAGGTGGTTTTCAACGTCCGTAATCCCGGAGTACGCGAAGATGCCTACGTCGATTTGGGTGCGCATGGCTTGCGCATAACCGTATTTTTCGTAAGTACGCTGACTAACGCC
>Ga0068830_1019527_pt1 | contig 14545 bp, 8 predicted proteins | sample Hof3ISUMetaT_23_FD_68490 | JGI IMG/M metagenome (GOLD analysis project Ga0068830, IMG submission 68490) | Enriched soil aggregate microbial communities from Iowa State university to study microbial drivers of carbon cycling -... | ecosystem: Environmental > Terrestrial > Soil > Agricultural land... | reverse complement strand
GGATGCCCAGCCGCGTGAAGGACTATCTGCTGATCATGACCGCAGGCTTGTGCCTGTATACCCCGCTGCAGGCCGCGCAAGCCCCTGAACAATACAGCTTGCTCAGTCGTTCGGCGCCCCTGCACCTCGAAGTCCGGCTGGATCAATCACAAAGGCAATGGGCCCGGGGTAGACACGAACTGATCCTGGGGACTTCAGCGCCAGACTATCCCCCCTTCGACCTGACCAGCAGCGGTCAGGAGTACGAAGGCTTTACCGCGGATTACGCCGGCATTCTCGGCCAGGTTTTGGGCCTGCCCATCAAGGTTCAGCGCTTCAGCTCCCGGGGCGCTGCGATCGAAGCGCTGGAAAATGGCGAGGTAGACCTGCTGGGCACCGCCAACGGCTTCGAGGCGAGCAATGTCGACATCGCACTGTCCAGGCCCTACGCGGTGGATCAACCGGTCCTGGTGACCCGTGAAGGCGAAACGCGGCCACTCAATGACGGGCTTTCCGGATTGCGCCTCAGCATGCTGTATCACTACTTGCCCCTGGAAGAGATCAAGGCCCTGTATCCGAAGGCGATCATCACGTCCTATCCCTCCTACCAGAACGCGATCAATGCCGTTGCTTTCGGCCAGGCCGATGTTTTTCTCGGCGACACCATTTCCACCCATTACATGATCAACAAGGGCTATCTGAACAACATTCGCATGGCCAGTTTCGGCAAGCACGAAGCCCATGGTTTCAGCTTTGCCGTGCACAGGAACAATCCGCAGCTGCTCGACATCATCAATACGACGCTTGCGGCCATTCCCGCCAGCGAACGGGAAAACATCGCCAAACGCTGGAGCGCCGGGAGCGATATCCTGCTCACCGATCAAAAACTGCAGCTCAGCTACAGTGAGGAGCGCTGGCTGGCGCAACACCCGGTGGTCAGGGTGGTTGTCAACGAGGCCTATGCGCCGCTGACGTTTTTCGACAGTGCCGGCAACTTTCGCGGCATTGCCGCAGATCTGCTGGAGCTGATCAGGTTGCGCACCGGCCTGCGCTTCGACATTCAGCGCAGCCGCAGCGACCGCGACATGATCGAGCGCATCAAGTCCGATCAGGCCGACGTGATCGCCGCGCTGCTCCCCAGCGCGCAACGGGATACCTTGTTGAACTTTACCCGCCCGTACCTGCAGAACTCCTATGTCCTGTTGACACGCAAGGCGCACGACAGCCCGACAAACCTTGCGCAGCTTCAGGGCAAGAGCCTGGCGATTGCCCGTGGCAACCCCCTGATCGACTACCTGCGCAGCGAGTTCCCGCAGATCAGGGTGATCAAGACCCCGGACACCTTCAGTGCCGTGGAAATGCTTGCCGAAGGCCGTGTCGAAGGCGCGGTGAACTCACTGGTGATCGCCAACTACTTCATCGCCTCGCAACTGTTTGAGACCGATCTGCAGATCAGCACCACCATCGGCACCCAACAGGCGGCGTTCTCCCTGGCCACCGGGCGCGAGGCCAAGGAACTCAACGACATCCTCAACAAGGCACTGTCGAGCATCGCGCCGCAAGAGCTGGGCGTGATCAACAGTCGATGGCGCGGTTACTCGGCTTCATCGCAAAGCACCTGGCGCAATTATCAACGGCTGTTCTATCAGATCGTCATCGGCGCCGGATTGCTGCTGTTGATTTCCGTGACCTGGAACGCCTACATGCGGCGCCAGATCAATCAGCGCAAGGCGGCCGAGCGGGCACTGAACGATCAATTGGAGTTCATGCGCTCACTGGTCAACGGTACGCCCCACCCGATTTATGTGCGTGATCGTCAAGGGCTGCTGCAAAGTTGCAATGACAGTTACCTGCAAGCCTTCAACGCCAAACGCGAGGACGTGATCGGCAAAAGCGTGATCCAGGGCACCATGAGCAATGCCTTCGAAGCGCGGGAGTACCAGGCCGATTACCAGCGTGTCGTGGCCGAGGGCGTGCCCATGATCCTTGATCGTGCGCTGCACATTGGCGGCCGGCGGTTGACGATCTACCACTGGATTCTGCCCTACCGCGACTCCAGCGGTGAGGTGCAAGGCATCATCGGTGGCTGGATCGACATCAGCGAGCGGCGGCAGTTGTTCGATGACCTGCGTTGTGCCAAAGAGCGTGCCGACGAAGCCAACCGCGCCAAGAGCACGTTCCTGGCAACCATGAGTCATGAAATTCGCACCCCGATGAATGCCGTCATCGGCATGCTCGAACTGACGCTCAAGCGCATCGAACACCACCATCCGGATCGTCCCGCCATCGATGTGGCGTACCACTCGGCAAAGGACCTTCTGGAACTGATCGGCGACATCCTCGATATTGCCCGCATCGAGTCCGGGCACCTGAGCCTGAACCCGGAACGGGTCGACCCGGAGGAAATCGTCGCGTCGGTGGCGCGAATCTTCGATGGGCTGGCCCGACAGAAAGGGCTGGAGTTGCAAGTGGAATTGAACCCGATCAATCCGGCCATCGACGTGTTGCTCGATCCGCTGCGCTTCAAGCAGGTGCTGTCGAACCTGGTCAGCAACGCCATCAAGTTTACCGAGCACGGCCAGGTGAGGATTGTTGTCGCCCTGCACCTGACCTGCGAACCCGACCAGGTACAGATGCTGCTACTGGTCGAAGACACCGGTCCCGGCATCAGCCATGAGGATCAGCAGCGCCTGTTCGAACCCTTCGCCCAGGCCGGCAATGCCGGGCAGTCGGCCAGGGGCGGAGCCGGGCTTGGCCTGGTGATCAGCCGCAGCCTGTGCGAGATGATGAACGGCAGCCTGCAGTTGAGCAGCCAGCCGGGCGTCGGCACACGGGTGAGAATTGCCTTGCTGTTACCCACACTGCCTCGCGAATCCAGGGCGCAAACCGTGGAGCCCCCTGTCCACTGCGCTACCGACCCCCTGAATGTGCTGGTGGTCGACGATCATGCGGCCAATCGCTTGCTGATGTGCCAGCAACTGGAGTTCCTGGGCCATCGATACAAGGTCGCGGCAGATGGCAAGGCTGGATTGGACGCCTGGAAATCCGAAGCCTTCGACCTGGTGATCGCCGATTGCAACATGCCAGTCATGAACGGCTATGAACTGGCCCAAGCCATTCGTCGACATGAACAGCACACGCAACAGCCGCGTTGCACCGTTTTGGGTTTTACCGCCAACGCCCAGCCGGAAGAGATTCAACGCTGCAAGCAGGCCGGGATGGACGATTGCCTGTTCAAGCCACTCTCCCTGGCTGCCTTGAGCCAATGGGTCAAGGGGATCCGGCCCACGGTCGTCGTCCCGGCCTTCAGCCTGCAAGGCTTGCATTCGTTGACGGGGGGCAGCCCGCTGTTGAACCGGCGTCTGCTCACCGAGCTGTTGAACAGCAATCGCCTGGATCGCCAGGGCCTGCAGGCGCTGTCAGGTACACGGGACCGACAGGCACTTCTCGACATGGCCCATAGAATCAAGGGCGCGGCCCGCATCGTCCAGGCCACCCGGTTGATCGACAGTTGCGAGGCGCTCGAGGCCACTTGCCAGGCCCGCCCGTCCCCCGAGAACCTGAGCGAATGCTGCGACGCCGTGGTATGCGCACTGCTCGAACTGGAGCAGGCATTACTGCAACAAATCGAGCAAAACGACCTCAGCACAATAAGCGAGCCTTAACTATGCTTGGACGCGGAGCAGTGTGTTAACCATCACGGAGTGACCTGCATGCCCAGCCCACTGCGTCCGGATCGACGGCGGTTTCCCCTGCACGTTCATATCAGCGTGATGTTCACTTGCCTGCTGTTGCTGACCGGGATCGTCCTGGGCATTTTCAACTACCAGCAAACCACGCGCATCATTCTGTCGAGCAGTGAAAAGCTGTTCAGCCGAATCGAGCAGGACGTGCGCCTGGACCTTCACGCCACCTATGAACCGATTCGACACCTGCTGAGCCTGCTGACGCATAACCGCGCAACCCAGGCGCCCGATCTGCCACAGCGCCTGGCGCTGCTCCAGCCCTTCAGTCAGTCGCTCAACGACAACCCCAACCTGGCTTCGCTGTACGTCGGGTACGACAGCGGTGACTTCTTCATGGTTCGCCCGCTGCGCACGCCAGACCTCAAAGCGCTGCTCAAGGCCCCGGATACCGCGGCCTTCCAGGTCTGGAGCATCGAGCGAAACAGCAGCGGCCAGGCGCATTCGCAATCACTGTTTTTCGATCAGGACCTGACCCTCATCAGCCGTCAGGACAACCTCGACGACACCTATGATCCACGTGGCCGCGCCTGGTTTACCAACGCCAGCCAGGACCTTGGCCAGATCACCACCGAGCCTTACGTTTTTTTCTCGACCCACGACGTCGGCACGACCCTGGCACGGCGCAGTGGCGAGCACGCCGTGATCGCGGCCGACCTGACCCTGGCCGAGCTCTCGGCCACCCTGGCCAAACACCTGGTAACGCCCGCTACCGAGATCGTGCTGTTCGATGCCCAGGGCAATGCCATCGCCTATCCCGACAGCCGTCGGCTGATCGTTGACGATCAAACGGCCCGCCTGAGCAAGGCCGCCGACCTGAGTCCCGCCCTGGGCGCACTGCTCGCCAATCCTGTGCAGGGCAATCGCCTGACAGCCCAGGGTCGTCAATGGATCGTTGCCCGCAGCAGCATGCAGGAAGGCGGCCCCCAAGGGCTGCAACTGGCGATGTTGGTGCCCGAAGATGAATTGCTCGTCGACGCCTACCGCCTGCGCTGGCAAGGCGCGCTGATTACCCTGGCGACCCTGCTGTTGTGCGTGCCACTGGGATGGCTCACCTCCCGGATCCTGGTCAGGCCCCTGCGCGCCCTGGTGCAGGAGGCGGATGCCGTTCGCAGTTTCGATTTCAACTTTCCCGCCGCGCGCCGATCACCGGTACTGGAGGTCGACCAACTGAGCGTGTCCATGACGCGCATGAAAGAAACCCTGGCGAGCTTTTTCCAGATCACCGACAGCCTGAGCGCCGAGACCCGGTTTGCCCCGTTGCTGGAGCGGGTGCTGTTTGAAACGGTAAGGATTGGCCAGGCCCAGGCCGGCCTGATCTACCTGCGCGAAGGGGATGGCGATCTGATGGAACCCCGGGGCCTGGTGATCAACGATACGGCACAGGCCCTGGCTTCATTCGACCTCTGCGCGCACGGGTTTCAGGACCCGCACAGCCCCGCCTGGCTGCAGCAGCTAGCGAAGGCCGATAATGTCGTCTCCCACCTGGGCTTCGAACAGGCGGGGGATTTGCAGAAAGTCCTGCTGGCGATGGCCTGCCCACGCGTTCACCTGATCGGTATCCGCTTGCACAATCGTCACAACGAGACCGTCGGCCTGCTGGTGTTTCTGCTGGCCGACAATGGGAATCAGGACGACCTGGACAACCTGCGTCCCGATCGCATCGCGTTCTTGCAGGCGGTGTCCGGCGCGGCCGCCGTGAGTATCGAAAGCCAGCGCTTGCAAGACAGGCAAAAACAGCTGCTGGACGCCTTCATCAAATTGCTGGCCGGCGCGATAGATGCCAAGAGCCCCTATACCGGTGGCCATTGCCAGCGGGTCCCGGCCCTGACGCTGATGCTCGCGCAGGCCGCGGCAGCCAGCCAGGACCCGGCCTTTCGCGGTTATCAACCCACGGACGATGAGTGGGAAGCGCTGCACATCGCCGCCTGGCTGCATGACTGCGGCAAGGTCACGACCCCGGAATACGTGGTCGACAAAGCCACCAAACTCGAAACCCTGAACGACCGCATCCACGAAATACGCACCCGCTTCGAAGTGCTCAAGCGCGATGCCTGGATCAGCTATTGGCAAGCCGTTGCCCAAGGTGGCGACGAGCAACACCTGGCGCAACAGCGCGATGCCACCCTGGCGGGGCTCGATGATGATTTCGCCTTCATCGCCCGTTGCAACCTCGGGGGCGAGACCATGGCCGAAGCCGACCTGCAACGCCTGCGCAGTATCGGTCAACGCACATGGATGCGAACCCTGGATGACCGCCTGGGCGTTTCCTGGGAAGAGAACCAGCGCCAGGCACGTACGCCGGCACCGACGCTACCGGTGCGCGAGACGTTGCTGGCTGACCGGCCCGAGCATCTGGTCGAGCGCGCCGAAAACGAACTGATTGCCCAGGACAATCCCTGGGGGTTCCAGCTCGATGTCCCGCACTACAAGTACAACCGCGGCGAGCTCTACAACCTGAGCGTTACCCGAGGCACCCTGACCGTAGAGGAGCGCTACATCATCAACCACCACATGGTGCAGACGATTCTGATGCTCAGCCACCTGCCCTTCCCCGAGCACCTGGGCAACATCGCGGAGATCGCCGGCGGCCACCACGAAAAAATGGACGGTACCGGTTATCCGAAACGCTTGAAGCGTGAACAGATGAGCCTGCCGGCGCGGATGATGGCGATAGCCGATATCTTCGAAGCGCTGACCGCCGCCGACCGCCCCTACAAGAAGGCCAAGACCCTGAGTGAGGCGCTGGGCATCATGGCCATCATGTGCCGCGATGCCCACATCGACCCACAGTTGTTCGAACTGTTCATCAACGCGCAGATTTACCTGCAGTACGCCCGGCGCTTCCTCGACCCAGAGCAGGTCGATGCAGTGGATGCGCCAAGCCTGCTGATCAAGGCCGGCTTGAGAGCGTGATCAGCAGTCGGTCAGGCGCAGGAAAATAGCGGCCAATTGCTCGATGCCCGCTTGATCCTGCGCAGTGAAACGCGCCAGTTGCGGGCTGTCGAGATCGAGCACGCCGATCAGGCGACCATCCTTGACCAAGGGCACGACCAGTTCGCTGTTCGACGCACTGTCGCAGGCGATATGCCCGGCAAACGCGTGCACGTCTTCGACTCGCTGGGTCTGCAAGGTCGCCGCCGCCGTCCCGCACACGCCCCGGCCGAACGGAATCCGCACGCAGGCGATTTGCCCCTGGAACGGACCCAGCACCAGCTCCCCATCACGATTGAGGTAGAACCCGGCCCAGTTCAAGCCCTCGAGTTGATTGAACAGGAAGGCCGAAAACTGAGCGGCGTTGGCAATGAAATCACGCTCATCCGCCAGCAAGGACTCCAGCTGCGCGTGCAGCATGCCGTAGCCCTCGAGGCCCTGGCCGCTCTTTTGTAAATCGATCATGCCTTGTGCTCCAACAGTTTCAACCCCACCCAATAGCGGGCAAATTGATACGCGCAACGTCCGTTGCGATTGCCCCGTCCCGTGGCCCAGCGCACCGCAAGGATGTCCAGCTCTTCGGTGCGTTGCCACGGCAGGCCTGCCTTGTCGGCCAATTGACCGATCCAGTGTTCGACCACATCGAGGAAGTGCTCCTGGGTGAACGGATAGAACGATAGCCACAAGCCGAAGCGATCCGACAGGGCGATCTTGTCTTCCACCGCCTCGCTGGGGTGCAATTCACCATCGACCCGTTTCCAGTTTTCGTTATCGCTTTCCTTTTCCGGCACCAGGTGGCGACGGTTGGACGTGGCGTACAGCAACACGTTGTCCGGTGCCTGTTCGAGCGAACCGTCGAGAACGCTTTTGAGCACGCGATAATCGCCCTCGCCCGACTCGAACGACAGGTCGTCACAGAACAGCACGAAACGCTGCGGTAGCTTGGCGATCTGCTCGACCACCCGCGGCAGGTCCGCCAGGTGATCACGCTCGATTTCGATCAGGCGCAGGCCAGCCTTGGCGTGCTCGGCCAGCAAGGCGCGCACCAGCGATGATTTGCCGGTGCCGCGCGAACCCCAGAGCAAGGCATGGTTAGCCGGCATGCCATCGAGGAACTGGCGGGTATTTCGCCCCAGTTGCTCCACTTGGCGGTCAACGCCTATCAGGTCGCTCAGGCGCATGTCCAGGCTGACCTGCAGCGGCAGCAGGAAACCGTTGCGCCCCTCGCGCTGCCAGCGCGCAGCCAGGCAATGAGTCCAGTCGATGGCTTGCCGAGGGGTAGGCAGCAGCGGTTCGATACGGGCCAGAACGGCATCGGCTCGTTCAAGAAAAGCATTCAATCTGGAATCCACGTCTTTTCCTCGGGCACGTTCACAGTAATGATGACGATACAGCGGCGAAACACAGCGTTCGATGAACGGTCAACACGCTCTGAAGCAGGGCTCGCGGGATCACCCTGCACGATCGACTATCCTTGAGCAGCGAAGGAAAACGGAAGTGATTCAACACCCCATGGACATCAAGTTCACCAACCGGTTGTCATACAAACAAGCGCGGCTCACCGTGCTGGTTGGTTTCGTCCTGGGCATGCTGCTGAGCGTGCTGCAAATAGGCATCGATTATGCCAGTGAAGACGCCTCCATCAACCGCGAAATACTGTCTCTGCTCGAAATCAGTCACAACCCCGCCTCGCGCATCGCCTACAACATCGACGCCGAACTCGCCCAGGAACTGACCCTGGGCCTGCTGCGCTCGCCTGCGATCATCGGCGCGAAACTGACGGACAACAACGGCAATATCCTGGCCAACGTCAAGCGTCCGGGCCTGCAAAGCGGCTATCGGGTGTTGAGTGACCTCTTGTTCGGGGCCAACCGGCAGTTCGAAGACCGCCTGTACCTGGACCATTTGCCCGCCGAATCCCTGGGTACCCTGCAACTGGATGTCGACACTTACTCGTTCGGCTACCGGTTCCTGCGGCGCGCCGAGGTGACCCTGCTCAATGGGTTTGCCCGCAGCCTGCTCCTGAGCGGCATCCTCCTGGCGCTGTTCTACGTGATGCTGACCAAGCCATTGGTGCGGGTCATCCGCGAACTCAGCAGCCGCGACCCGCGCAGCGCGGAGCCGACATCACTGGAATGTCCCGCGGGACACGCCAATGATGAAATCGGCGTGCTGGTGAAAGTCGCCAACCAGCAATTCGAAAACATCGCCACCGAAATCCAGCAGCGACGCAACGCCGAGAACCGCCTGACCGATTATCTGGGCCAGCTGGAAAACATCGTTTCGGCCCGCACGACCGAACTCAAGGCCATCAATGCCCGGCTCAGTCAGTCCAATCAGGAACTGGAAGTCGCCCGCAGTACCGCCCTGGACATGGCCGAAGCGCGCTCTGTGTTCCTGGCCAACATGAGCCACGAAATTCGCACGCCCCTCAATGGCCTGCTGGGCATGATCGCATTGTCGCTGGACGGCCCGCTGAGCGCCGAGCAACAGCAACAGCTGGCCATCGCCCATGACTCGGGCAAAGTACTGGTGGAGTTGCTCAACGATATCCTCGACCTCTCGAAGTTCGATGCCGGCCAGCTCGAGCTCGAGAACATCCCGTTTGACCTGGGTGCGCTGATCGAAGACACCGCCAACCTGCTGTCGCAGAACGCCGCGCCGAGTGTCGAACTGACCTGCCTGATCGATCCGGATTTTCCTGCGCTGGTGCTCGGCGATCCGACACGGGTCCGGCAGATCGTCAGCAATCTGCTGTCCAATGCACTCAAGTTCACTCGTTTCGGTCGAGTCGATGTGCGTCTTTCTACCTACCAGGACGGGGTAAGGATCGAAGTCTGCGACACCGGCATCGGCATCCCGCGGGAAGCTCAGGTCAAGATCTTCCAGCCTTTCACCCAGGCCGGTGCCGGAATTACCCGACAATTTGGCGGAACCGGATTGGGCCTGGCCCTGACCTACAACCTGTGCGAAGCCATGCAAGGCCGGCTCACCATCAGTTCCGAACCCGGTTTCGGCAGCCAGTTCTGCGCGCAACTGCCCCTGTCCAGTCACACCCGAGCACTGGCCCCGACGCCCCTGCGGGGCAAGGTCATTGCGATCACCGCTGCCAGCAGCGGGCTGGCGGAACTGCTGAGCAACGTGTTGCCCGGTTGGGGACTTGATTATCAACAGCGTTCGATCGATGACTCGTTGCTCGGCCTGGACCCGGATGTACTGATCACCGATTGCCCCGAGTGCCTGTTCAACCTGCGACCCACCTGCGGTGCACCGATCCTGCTGGTGACCGCTTACGGCAGTTTCCTGCCCAGCGAACAAGCCGCCGCCCTCGCGCCCCTGCAGCAGCAGGCGCGCCCCCTGGCACGCAATGCGCTGCACCAGACCTTGCGGCGAATCCTGCTGGCGCAAACCGACACCCCCAACGATACCCGAGTCGACGCCCGCGTTCCGCCGCGCCGTGCGCGGGTGTTGCTGGTCGAGGACAACCCGGTGAACCAACTGGTGGCCAAGGGCATGCTGGGTAAACTCGGATGCGACGTGGTCGTCGCCGCGCACGGAGCCGAGGCGCTGGATCAACTGGAGAGCCGCGACTTCGACATGGTACTGATGGACTGCAATATGCCGGTCATGGACGGTTATGAAGCCAGTCGGCAAATCCGTCGCAGTGGTCGCTGGCCGCAACTGCCCATCGTCGCCCTGACCGCCAACGCCATGTCCGAAGAACGCGAACGCTGCCGTGCGGCGGGCATGAGCGACTACCTGGCCAAACCTTTCCGTCGGGAAGAACTGGCCGCGCTGCTGGAGGTGTGGATACCCGCTACGACAGCGCCTTGATCTGCCCCAGCAGGTGATCAAGGCCGTCGCGCAACGCGTTCAGACGATCCAGGTCCACGCCGCTGTCGCACAACAGGCGGGCCTTGAGCGGCCCGACCCGATCGCGCAATGCGATGCCGGCCGGCGTCAGGCTCAGGTGGACCTCCCGCTCATCGCGCGCAGAACGCTGGCGCTGAACCAGGTGCAACTGCTCAAGACGCTTGAGCAACGGCGTCAGCGTGCCGGAGTCCAGCGCCAGGCGCTCACCCAGCGCCTTGACCGTCGGTTGTTCCGGGACTGTCGCCTGCCATTCCCACAGCACCAGCATCGCCAGGTACTGCGGATAGGTCAGGCCCAACTGATCGAGCATCGGCTTGTAGGCGCGAATGACCGCGCGGGACGCCGCATACAGTTTGAAGCACAGCTGGCTGTCGAGGCTCAGCGAGTCGACGGACACGCTGTTCATTTGAGCAGTGCTTCGATCTCACCGCTCAAGTCCTGCGGTTTGGTCGCCGGCGCGAAGCGCTTGACCAGTTGGCCGTCCTTGCCGATCAGGAATTTGGTGAAATTCCACTTGATGCCTTGGGAACCGAGCACACCCGGCGCACGCTTTTTCAACTGCACGAACAAGGGATGGGCGCCATCGCCATTGACTTCAATCTTTTTGAACAGCGGGAAACTGACACCGTAGTTCAGCTCGCAGAACTCGCTGATCGCCCCTTCGCTGCCCGGTTCCTGCTTGCCGAATTGATTGCAGGGGAAGCCAAGCACCACCAGGCCTTGATCCTTGTAGGTCTGCCACAGTTCCTCGAGGCCTTTGTACTGCGGGGTGAAGCCGCATTTGCTGGCGGTATTGACCACCAGTACGGCCTTGCCGGCGAAATCCGCCAAGGTTTTTGTTTCGCCCTTGATGGTGGTGCAAGGGATGCTCAGGAGGTTGTCGCTCATGATCGAGGCACTCGAAAGGAGGTGATGCGACAAACATAGCGAGCAATTGAATTGTGTGCAATGCAATTAATCAAACATGAACCCCTGTAGGAGCGAGCATGCTCGCTCCTAAAAGGCTCGCATTACGCGCGCGGCTTCAGGTCCAGGCACACCGAGTTGATGCAGTAACGCAGACCGGTTGGCGGCGGGCCATCCGGGAATACATGCCCCAGATGCGCGTCACATTTGGCGCAGACCACCTCGGTGCGGATCATGCCGTGGCTGACATCACGAATCTCGGTCATGGCACTGTCGCCGATCGGCGCATAAAAGCTTGGCCAGCCGCAGCCGGAATCGAACTTGGTCCTGGAGTCGAACAACGGCTCGTCGCAGCAGATGCAGTGGTAGATACCGTCGGTCTTGGTGTCATTGTACTTGCCGGAAAACGGCCGTTCGGTGCCCTTGAGGCGGCAAACGTTGTACTGCTCGGGATCGAGCATGGCTTTCCATTCTTCCAGGGTTTTTTCCAACTTTTCCATCATCACACCTCAGCAGCTGAAAAAGCCCGATCTGTACCTTTTCCACGGATCGGGCGGCACGTATGATTGCGCCTCGTCAAACGCCAGTCTGGCAGCCAGACCACGCGCATTCAAACGGATTTATGGGTGCTGCCTCTCAAGGCGTCAGGCCTGTGTGATTACGCAGGATTCCCAGCACGGTTGTTCACACGCCGCCTGGATCGTTCATTTTCGGGAACACATCGCCATGCAGGTCAGCAAATCGAACAAGCTCGCCAACGTCTGCTACGACATTCGCGGCCCAGTGCTCAAGCACGCCAAACGCCTGGAAGAGGAAGGCCATCGCATCCTCAAGCTGAACATCGGCAACCCGGCGCCCTTTGGTTTCGAAGCGCCGGACGAAATCCTCCAGGACGTGATCCGCAACCTGCCGACCGCCCAGGGTTACAGCGACTCCAAGGGCCTGTTCAGTGCGCGCAAGGCCGTCATGCAGTACTACCAGCAAAAGCAGGTCGAAGGTGTCGGCATCGAGGACATCTACCTGGGCAACGGCGTTTCCGAACTGATCGTGATGTCGATGCAGGCCCTGCTCAACAACGGCGACGAAGTGCTGGTACCGGCGCCCGACTATCCGTTGTGGACTGCCGCGGTGAGCCTGTCGGGCGGTAACCCGGTGCACTACCTGTGCGATGAGCAGGCCAACTGGTGGCCGGACCTGGCCGACATCAAGGCCAAGATCACCCCCAATACCAAGGCACTGGTCATCATCAACCCGAACAACCCGACCGGCGCGGTGTATTCCAGGGAAGTCCTGCTGGGCATGCTGGAACTGGCCCGCCAGCACAACCTGGTGGTTTTCTCCGACGAGATCTACGACAAGATCCTCTACGACGATGCCGTGCACATCTGCACCGCCTCCCTGGCGCCAGACCTGCTGTGCCTGACCTTCAACGGTCTGTCCAAGTCCTATCGGGTGGCCGGCTTCCGTTCCGGCTGGATCGCCATTTCCGGACCGAAACACCACGCCCAGAGCTACATCGAAGGCATCGACATGCTGGCCAACATGCGTCTGTGCGCCAACGTGCCGAGCCAGCACGCGATCCAGACCGCGCTGGGTGGCTATCAAAGCATCAACGACCTGGTGCTGCCGCCAGGACGCCTGCTGGAACAGCGCAACCGCACCTGGGAACTGCTCAACGACATTCCCGGCGTGAGTTGCGTCAAGCCGATGGGCGCGCTGTATGCATTCCCGCGGATCGACCCGAAAGTCTGCCCGATCCACAACGACGAAAAATTCGTCCTCGACCTGCTGCTCTCGGAGAAGTTGCTGGTGGTACAAGGCACGGCGTTCAACTGGCCATGGCCCGACCACTTCCGCGTCGTTACCCTGCCGCGCGTCGATGACCTGGACATGGCCATCGGACGCATCGGCAATTTCCTCAAGTCCTATCGCCAGTAAGCGGTCCGTCACCGTGCGATGCCAGCCACATCGCACGGTGATTCATTCTGCAACACATGCTTGCGCGCTACCCATGACCTCGGCCTCGATGCCCGAGCAATGACACATTCCCTGGTCACGTCGAGTAACGGCGGGCACTCAGCCGCCGGTGGCCTGACAAACTCTTCGCCATTCCATGTCGGAAATGCCCTGCAAACAGCTACGCTATGGCTGTAGGACACAGTTTGAAATAGTCACCCGGTTGAATACCCCGTTGCAGCACCTTATATACCCCGCAGTACGCTACATCTTTAGCATGAGGAGATTTCTACAACCATGATGCGCATCCTGCTGTTCTTGGCCACTAACCTGGCGGTCGTGCTGATTGCCAGCATCACCCTGAGCCTTTTCGGCTTCAACGGGTTCATGGCGGCCAATGGGGTTGATCTCAACCTCAATCAGCTGCTGATTTTCTGTGCGGTCTTCGGTTTCGCCGGTTCCCTGTTCTCGCTGTTCATCTCCAAGTGGATGGCGAAGATGAGCACCAGCACCCAAATCATCAGCCAGCCGCGCACGCGTCACGAGCAATGGCTGCTGCAAACGGTCGAGCAACTGTCCCGCGAAGCCGGGATCAAGATGCCCGAAGTCGGGATCTTCCCGGCCTACGAGGCGAACGCCTTTGCCACCGGCTGGAACAAGAACGACGCACTGGTCGCTGTCAGCCAGGGTCTGCTGGAGCGTTTCTCGCCGGATGAAGTGAAAGCCGTACTGGCCCACGAAATCGGCCACGTGGCTAATGGCGACATGGTCACCCTGGCCTTGATCCAGGGTGTGGTGAACACCTTCGTGATGTTCTTCGCACGGATCATCGGCAACTTTGTCGACAAGGTGATCTTCAAGAACGAAGAGGGCCAGGGCATTGCCTACTACGTGGCGACCATCTTCGCCGAGCTGGTCCTGGGTATCCTGGCCAGCGCCATCGTCATGTGGTTCTCGCGCAAACGCGAATTCCGCGCTGACGAAGCCGGTGCACGCCTGGCCGGTACCAACGCGATGATTGGTGCACTGCAACGCCTGCGTGCGGAACAGGGCTTGCCGGTGCATATGCCTGACACCCTGAATGCCTTCGGCATCAACGGTGGCCTCAAACAGGGCTTCGCCCGCATGTTCATGAGCCACCCGCCGCTGGAAGA
>Ga0068830_1170234_pt1 | contig 14701 bp, 13 predicted proteins | sample Hof3ISUMetaT_23_FD_68490 | JGI IMG/M metagenome (GOLD analysis project Ga0068830, IMG submission 68490) | Enriched soil aggregate microbial communities from Iowa State university to study microbial drivers of carbon cycling -... | ecosystem: Environmental > Terrestrial > Soil > Agricultural land... | reverse complement strand
CGAGAACACCTTGAGCACGTGGCCGATGCCGTCCGCGACATACAGGGAGCCGAACGCCGTCCCCTGCACGCCGGAGATCAGCTCCGACAGGCTCAACCAGGTCAACGCCGCAAGGGTCGTCAACGACAGGTAGTGCGTGAGTTTGCGCTCCTCGTCTTTGCTGAATGCGTCGATCAGCAAAATCGCAGACGTCAGCACCAGGAGAAGAATCTCCGGCAAGACGAGGGGCAGGTTCAGATTGGCAAAGTCCATTGCGTTAAGCGTCCCGCGACTTACAGTTTTGAAACAGCGACATGCTTGAGCAGCGCATCGACCGAGACGTGCATCACATCGGTGAAGGGTGCCGGATAGATACCCATGTACAGCACGGCGATGGCCATGATCGCCAGGATCGCGAATTCACGACGGTTCAGGTCGGTCAGGGCCCGCACGTGGTCATTGGCGATGGGGCCGTAGATTACGCGCTTCACCATCCACAGCGAGTACGACGCGCCAAGGATCAGTGCCGTGGCAGCCAGCAGGCCGATCCAGAAGTTGTATTCGACCGCGCCCAGGATCACGAAGAACTCGCCCACGAAACCGCTGGTGGCCGGCAGGCCGCTGTTAGCCATCGAGAACAGCACGAAGAACACGGCAAAACGCGGCATCACGTTGACCACACCACCGTAATCGGCGATCTGGCGCGAGTGCATGCGGTCATAAAGCACACCGATACACAGGAACATGGCGCCCGAGACGAAGCCGTGCGAGATCATCTGGATGATCGCGCCTTCGGTACCGGCGGTGTTGAACATGAAGAAGCCCAGGGTCACGAAACCCATGTGGGCGACCGACGAGTACGCCACCAGTTTCTTCATGTCGGACTGCACCAGCGCGACCAGGCCGATGTAGATCACGGCGATCAACGACAGGACGATCATGAATCCCGACAGGCTGTGCGACGCATCGGGCACGATGGGCAGCGACAGACGCAGGAAACCATAGGCGCCCAGCTTCAGCATGATCGCGGCCAGCACCACCGAACCGCCGGTAGGCGCTTCCACGTGGGCGTCGGGCAACCAGGTGTGCACCGGCCACATCGGCACCTTGACGGCAAACGCCATCAGGAAGGCGAAGAAGATCAGGATCTGTTCGGTGTAGCCCAAGGGGAGCTTCTGCCACGTCTGGATGTCGAACGAGCCGCCCGATGCATGCCAGAGGTAGATAAAGGCCACCAGCATGAGCAGCGAGCCCATGAACGTGTACAGGAAGAACTTGATGGCTGCATAGACGCGGTTCGGGCCGCCCCACACGCCCACGATGATGAACATCGGGATCAGCGTGGCTTCGAAGAAGATGTAGAACAGCAGACCGTCCAGCGCGACAAACACGCCGATCATCAGGCCCGACAGGAACAGGAAGGCGCCCATGTACTGCGCCACGCGGTCGGTGATGACCTCCCACCCTGCCAGCACCACGATGACCGTGATGAAGGCCGTCAATGGCACAAGCCACAACGAGATACCGTCGATGCCCAGGTGATAGTAGATGCCGAACTGCGCGACCCATGCGGTGTTCTCGACGAACTGCATGTCGGCGGTGCCGGCGTTGAAGCCCGCGATCAGCGGAATCGTGACGATCAGCCCGGCGATCGAGCCGATCAGCGCCAGGACGCGCGAGACGTTCGGATTGTGTTCACGGCCAGTGGCCAGGACCAGCAGCCCGAATACGATCGGCGTGAAGATCGCAAGCGTGAGCCACGGAAGAGAAGATTGAGCCATGTCGCTTGCCATCAATTATTCATCAACACAAAGAACGTCACGAGCGCCATGATGCCGATGATCATGGCAAAGGCGTAGTGATAGATATAGCCGGATTGCAGGTGGCGGACCACCGAGGCGATCCAGCCCACCGACCGAGCGCTGCCGTTGACGATCAGGCCGTCGATCAGCTGGCGGTCGCCGAACTTCCAGAAGCCATTGCCGATCACGCGGGCGCCACGGGCAAAGACGACTTCGTTGAACTTGTCCATGTAGTACTTGTTGTCCAGCAAGGTGTAGATGGCGCCGCTACGTGCCTTGATCGCCGCCGGAACGGCCGGGTTCACAAGGTAGAAGTACCAGGCCACCACCACACCGGCCACGGCCAGCCAGAACGGCGCGGTCGTGAAGGCGTGCATGCCATACGCGGCCCAGCCGTGGAAGTGCTCGGCCAGGTGCGCCATGACGTGGTGGTCGGGCGACACGTAGATCACATTCTTGAAGAAGTCGCCGAACAGCAGCGGGCCGATCGCGATCGCACCGATGATGACCGACGGGATGGCCAGCAGCACCAGCGGCACCCACACCACGGCGGGCGACTCGTGCGGCACGCCGCCGTGACCGTGGTGGTCGTCGTGGCCGTGCACATCGTGCGCATGGTCGTCGTGCGGAACGGCTTGCGAGTCGTGCGATCCGTGCGCCGCGTGTGGCGCATGCGTCGTGGCATGTGCAGCCGCGTGGTCGTCATGACCATGCGCATCCGCATGGTGGCCGCCGTCCGTCGCGAAACGTTCCTTGCCGTGGAAGACCAGGAAGTACATGCGGAACGAGTAGAACGCCGTCACGAACACGCCGATCAACGTGGCCCAGTACGCGAAGCCCGCGCCCGGAATCGTCGACAGCTTGGCCGCTTCGATAATGTTTTCTTTCGAGTAGAAGCCGGCAAAGAACGGCGTGCCGATCAGTGCGAGCGAGCCCAGCAGCGACGTGATCCAGGTGATCGGCATGTACTTGCGCAGACCGCCCATCTTGCGCATGTCCTGTTCGTGGTGCATGCCGATGATGACCGAACCGGCCGCCAGGAACAGCAGCGCCTTGAAGAACGCGTGCGTCATCAGGTGGAAGATGGCGACCGAGTAGGCCGACGCGCCCAGCGCCACGGTCATGTAGCCGAGCTGCGACAGCGTCGAATACGCGACCACGCGCTTGATGTCGTTCTGGATGATGCCTAGAAAGCCCATGAACAGCGCGGTGATGGCGCCGATCACGATGATGAAGGACAGCGCGGCAGGCGACAGTTCGAACAGCGGCGAGAAACGCGACACCATGAAGATGCCCGCGGTCACCATCGTTGCGGCGTGGATCAGTGCCGAGATCGGGGTCGGGCCTTCCATCGAATCAGGCAGCCAGACGTGCAGCGGAAACTGCGCCGACTTGCCCATGGCGCCGATGAACAGGCTGATACACGCGACCGACAGCAGCATCCAGTCGGTGCCCGGGAAGGTCATGCCGGCCAGCTTGGTCGACTGCGAGAACACTTCGGCGTAGTTCATCGAACCGGCGTAGGCGAACAGCAGGCCGATACCCAGGATGAAGCCGAAGTCGCCGACACGGTTGACCAGGAAGGCCTTCATGTTTGCGAAGATCGCGGTCGGACGGGTGTACCAGAAGCCGATCAGCAGGTACGAAACCAGGCCCACTGCTTCCCAGCCGAAGAAGAGCTGCAGCATGTTGTTGGACATGACCAGCATCAGCATCGAGAAGGTGAACAGCGAGATGTACGAGAAGAATCGGGCATAGCCCGGGTCTTCCTTCATGTAGCCGATGGTGTAGATGTGCACCATGAGCGACACGGAGGTGACGACCACCATCATCATGGCCGACAGGGTGTCGATCATGAATCCGATTTCGAGCTTGATGCCGCCAATCGCGCCCCAGGTATACAGGGTGCCATTGAAGGTGTAGCCCGCCAGCGCGTCTTGCAACGCGATGACCGCACCGATGGCGGATATCAGGACACCCAGAATGGTGACGGTATGCGCCCCTGCCCTTCCAAGCCAGCGTCCGAGGAAGCCGGTGCCGAACAAGCCGGCCAGGAGGGACCCGATCAACGGGGCGAAAGCGATAATGAGATAGAGCTTAGGAACGCTCGACATGTCTTGGTTTTCTCGTTTACTGGACCGTCAGCCCTTGAGCCGGTCAAGTTCATCAACGTTGATCGTGTTCAGGTTGCGGAACAACACAACAAGAATCGCAAGGCCGATGGCCGATTCAGCGGCTGCCACCGTCAATATGAAGAAGACGAATACCTGACCGCTGATGTCGCCCATCCAGGTGGAAAAGGCGACGAAGTTCATATTGACCGCCAGCAGCATCAACTCGATCGCCATCAGCAGCACGATGATGTTCTTGCGATTCAGGAAGATGCCGACGATGCTGATGGCGAACAGGATCGCCCCCAACACCAGGAAGTGGCCCAGGGTGAGCGTCATGCTTTGGCTCCATTCGAATCGGATGCAGTGTCCAGGGGCGTCGGCTCCGGCTGCTCGGTCTGCGACGTCATCTTGACGATGCGCACGCGATCCTTGGCGCGAACCCGGATCTGGTCGGACGAGCGCGTGACCTTGACGTCGGAGCGGCGGCGCAGCGTGAGCGAGATCGCCGACACCATGCCCACCAGCAGCAGCACGGCGGCGACTTCGACTGCGAACACGTAGTCCGTGTACATCGCGATGCCGATGGCGCGCGTGTTGTTGAAGTCGGCGGCGACGGGCGCCGGGCCGGCTTCGGGCACCCAGTAGGCACGCGCCAGCACGAACGACATTTCCACCACCATGATGGCGCCGACCGACAGGCCCACCGGCAGGTAGGACTTGAAGCCTTCGCGCATCTTGCTGGTGTCGATGTCGAGCATCATCACCACGAACAGGAACAGCACCATGACCGCGCCGACATACACCAGCACCAGCAGGATGGACAGGAATTCGGCCTTCAGCAGCATCCAGATCATGGCGGCCGTGAAGAACGCCAGCACCAGGTGCATCGCGGCCGTGACGGGGCTGCGCGTCGTGATGATCCGCAAGGCGGCCAGCACGAGGATCGCGGCAAACAGATAGAACAGAATGGCGGTCATAGTTTGAATGTCAGGTGCCGGCCCGAAGGGACGGTATGAAGGGCGGAGTCGACAGGCACGCGGGTCACCGGTACTTCGCGTCCTGGGCACGGCGTTGCGCGATCTCCGATTCGTACCGGTCGCCCACTGCCAGCAGCATTTCCTTGGTGAAGTACAGGTCGCCGCGCTTTTCCCCGTGGTACTCGTGGATGTGCGTTTCGACGATGGAGTCCACCGGGCAGCTTTCTTCACAGAAGCCACAGAAAATGCATTTGGTCAGATCGATGTCGTAGCGGTTGGTACGGCGGGTGCCGTCGTCGCGCACTTCGGATTCGATCGTGATGGCGAGCGCGGGGCACACGGCCTCGCACAGCTTGCAGGCGATGCAGCGTTCTTCGCCGTTCGGATAGCGGCGCAGCGCATGCAGACCACGGAAGCGGCCCGACATCGGCGTCTTTTCTTCCGGATACTGCACGGTGATCTTCCGGGCAAACATGTACTTGCCCGTCAGCCGCATGCCCTTGAACAACTCGGTCAGCAGCAGGCTGCCGAGAAAATCCTTGATTGCGTTCATGATTCTGTCCTACCTATTTGATTGCTCGGCCGAAACCGGCATCACTTCCAGATGTTCCAAGGCGTCTGCATCCAGACCGCAATCACCAGGAGCCACACCAGCGTCAGCGGGATGAAGATCTTCCAGCCCAGACGCATGATCTGGTCGTAGCGATAGCGCGGGAACGACGCACGGAACCACACAAACAGCGACACCACGAAGAATGTCTTGAAGAACAGCCAGACCCAGCCCGGGATCCAGGTGAACGGCGCGAAGTCCAGCGGCGACGCCCATCCGCCCAGGAACATGACCGACGCCAGGCACGACAGCAGGATCATGTTGGCGTATTCACCCAGGAAGAACAGCGCGAACGCCATCCCCGAGTATTCGACCATGTGGCCTGCAACGATTTCCGACTCGCCTTCCACCACGTCGAACGGGTGGCGGTTGGTTTCGGCCACGGCCGAGATCACGTAGATCACGAACAGCGGCAGCAGCGGCAACCAGTTCCACGACAGGAAGCTCAAGCCCTTGTCGGCAAACCAGCCGGCGTTCTGCTTCAGGACGATGTCGCTCATGTTCAGGCTGCCCGACACCAGCAGCACCGTGACCAGTACGAAGCCGATCGCCAGTTCGTACGACACCATCTGTGCCGAGGCACGCAGCGCGCCCAGGAAGGCGTACTTGGAGTTCGATGCCCAGCCGGCGATGATCACGCCGTACACACCCAATGAGGTGATGGCCATGACATACAGCAGACCGGCGTTGACGTTGGCCAGCACGGTTTCCGGACCGAACGGGATCACGGCCCAGCCGGCCAGCGCCGGCATCAGGACCATGACCGGTGCGATCACATACAGCACCTTGTTGGCGCTGCTGGGAACGATCACTTCTTTCGTCAGCAGCTTGAGCACGTCGGCGAACGGCTGGAGCAGACCGAGCGGACCCACGCGGTTCGGACCCACGCGCACGTGCATCCAGCCGATCATCTTGCGTTCCCACAAGGTGAGGTAGGCCACACCGATGATGACCGGCAGCAGGATGCAGACGATCAGCACCAGATTCCACACCACCGACCAGGCGCCTGCACCGATGAGTCCGGTTCCCCAGGCCTGAAGGGAGTTAGTCCACGACATCAGGCACGCTCCACGCTGATTTGTTCAAACGCGCCACCCAGTGCCACGGTCGTTGCGTGGGCGGCCGAAATACGGACGGCCCCATCGGCAACCGTGTCGTCTTGTTGAATGAAAAGCTCGATGACACCGGACGGCGACGTGACGCGGACGCGGTCGCCCGCGACCATGCCCAGGCGTTCGAGCGTGGCCGAGTGCGCACGGGCATCGGGCGCGTCGGACGCCGGATGGGCCTGCAGGCCTTCGGCGCGGCGAGCGATGGCGTCGGTGCGGTAGATCGGCACGTCGGCCACACGTTCCAGGGCGCCGGCGGCCACCGAGGTACCGGCCTTGCCCAGCGACACGCCGACGTTCAGCGTGTTCGACAGGCGCGAGGCGATGTCGCCGGACAGCACGCTGTCGCGCACCGATTCCGAGGTTTCGTCGTCGAAGTTCGTCAGCTGCAGGGCATTGCCCAGCACGCGCAGCACCTTCCAGCCCGGACGCGTCATGCCACGTGGGCGGACCGTGCCCTTGAAGCCCTGGACGCGGCCTTCGGCATTGACGAACGTACCGGACGTTTCCGTGAACGGCGCGACCGGCAGGATCACGTTGGCCCATTCCTTGGCGTCGGACACGAACGGCGTCAGCGCGACGTTGAAGCTGGCCGACTTCAGTGCAGCCAGTGCGGCCGGACCGTTGTCGCAGTCGAACGTCGGTTCGGCGTGCAGCACCACGTAGGCCTTGAGCGGCTCGGCGATCATCGCAGCGGCGGTCTTGCCACCCTGCTGCGGCACGGCTTCGGCCAGATAGCCGCCCACCGAGTTGCCGCCTTCGGTCAGCACGCCCAGCTTGGCGCCCGACGTGGTGGCGATGAACTGCGCATTGGCTGCAATGGCGAGTGCATCAGGATGCTGGATCGCCAGGTTGCCCAGCAGCACGGCGGAGTTGGTGCCCGTGCGCAGCAGTTCGGCGATGCGGGTCGAGGCGTCGTCGGCTTCGACCTGACCGAGTTCAGCCGGCACAGCCACTTCCTTGGCGCCTGCCACCGCAACCGCCAGCTTGGCCAGCACGCCAGCCAGTTCGCTGGGCTTCACGGTGATGCGCTGCGTGACGGGCAGCAGCGGATCGTCGCCGGCCACGTCGATCAGCACGACACGCGTGCCTGCCTTGGCGGCCTGACGCAGACGCTGGGCGATCAGCGGATGATCCTTGCGCAGGAACGAACCGATGACGACGACACGGTCCAGCGTGGCCAGGTCGGCCAGCGGCATGCCGAGCCACGGTGCGCCCGTGCGGGCGGCATCGACGTCCGTTGCGGTATGGCGCAGGCGGAAGTCGATGTTGTCGGAACCCAGGCCGCGCACCAGGCGGGCCAGCAAGGCAAATTCTTCGGTCGTGGCGTACGGTGCCGACAGCGCGCCGATCTGGTCGGCGCCGGCGCTGGCCTGCACCTGCTTCAGACCGGCAGCAGCGAAGTCCAGGGCTTCGGCCCAGTCGGCTTCCTTCCAGACGCCGTCGTTGCCGCGGATCAGCGGTGTGGTCGCGCGATCGTCGCTGTTCAGGCCTTCGTACGAGAAACGGTCACGATCGCTGATCCAGCATTCGTTGACGTCTTCGTTTTCGAGCGGCACGACACGCATGACGCGGTCGTTCTTGACCTGGACGATCAGGTTCGCGCCGACGCTGTCGTGCGGGCTGACCGACTTGCGGCGCGACAGCTCCCACGTCCGGGCGCTGTAGCGGAACGGACGCGACGTCAGGGCGCCCACCGGGCACACGTCGATCATGTTGCCCGACAGTTCGGATTCGACCGCGCGGCCCACGAACGAGGTGATCTCGGCGTGTTCGCTGCGGTTCAACATGCCCAATTCCATCACGCCGGCGATTTCCTGGCCGAAGCGGACGCAACGCGTGCAGTGGATGCAGCGTGCCATTTCCTCGGCCGACACCAGCGGGCCCAGGCTTTTGTGGAACACCACCCGCTTTTCTTCGCTGTAGCGCGAGGCCGAGCTGCCGTAGCCGACGGCCAGGTCCTGCAGCTGGCATTCGCCGCCCTGATCGCAGATCGGGCAGTCGAGCGGGTGATTGATGAGCAGGAACTCCATCACGCCCTTCTGGGCATTGATGGCCTTCTCGGATTGTGTGTGCACGACCATGCCGTTGCTGACCGGTGTCGCACAGGCAGGCAGCGGCTTGGGCGCCTTCTCGACATCAACCAAACACATGCGGCAATTGGCCGCGATCGACAACTTCTTGTGATAGCAGAAGTGCGGCACGTAAAGGCCGACTTTCTGGGCGGCATGCATGACCATGCTGCCCTCCGCCACCTCCACCTTGTTGCCGTCGATCGTGATTTCAACCATCTTCTTTCCGTATGTCCCGTCAAGGGCCAGTCGTGATCATTTATTAAAAACCTTGCGGTCGCGCGCCCTGCTTCGCCGTTCGGCTACAGGTAGTGCGGCACCACGCAATGTTTGTGTTCGATATGGTGGACGAACTCGTCGCGGTAGTGCTTCAGGAAGCCCCGCACCGGCATCGCCGCGGCATCACCCAGCGCACAGATCGTGCGGCCCATGATGTTGCCCGCGACCGAGTCCAGCAGGTCGATGTCTTCCGGACGGCCCTTGCCGTTTTCGATACGGTTCACCACGCGGTACATCCAGCCCGTGCCTTCACGGCAAGGGGTGCACTGACCGCAGCTTTCCTCGTGATAGAAGTACGAGAGGCGCAGCAGCGACTTGACCATGCAGCGGGTCTCGTCCATGACGATCAGCGCGCCCGAACCCAGCATCGATCCCGCCTTGGCGATCGAGTCGTAGTCCATCGTGCAGTCCATCATCAGGTGCGCAGGCAGCACCGGCGCGCTCGACCCGCCAGGGATCACGGCCTTGAGCTTGCGCCCGCCGCGAACGCCACCGGCCAGTTCCAGCAGCTTCGAAAAAGGCGTCCCCATGGGGATCTCGAAGTTGCCTGGACGCTCCACGTCGCCCGACACCGAAAACAGCTTGGTGCCGCCGTTGTTCGGCTTGCCCACGTTCAGGTAGGCTTCGCCGCCGTTGCGGATGATCCACGGCACCGCCGCGAACGTTTCGGTGTTGTTGATCGTGGTCGGCTTGCCGTACATGCCGAAGCTGGCCGGGAACGGCGGCTTGAAGCGCGGCTGGCCTTTCTTGCCTTCCAGCGATTCGAGCAGCGCGGTTTCTTCGCCGCAGATGTACGCGCCGTATCCGTGGAAGGCGTGCAACTGGAAGCTGAAACCCGAACCCAGGATCTTGTCGCCCAGGAAACCGGCCGCGCGAGCTTCTTCCAGGGCTTCTTCGAACCGGTCATAGACCTCGAAGATTTCGCCGTGGATGTAGTTGTAGCCCACGGTGATGCCCATTGCGTAAGCGGCAATGGCCATGCCTTCGATCACGATGTGCGGGTTGTAGCGCAGGATGTCGCGATCCTTGAAGGTACCCGGCTCGCCTTCGTCCGAATTGCAGACGAGGTACTTCTGGCCCGGGAACGTCCGGGGCATGAAGCTCCACTTCAGGCCGGTCGGGAAACCCGCACCGCCACGGCCGCGCAGGGCCGACGACTTGACCTCGGCAATGACCTGCTCGGGCGTCATGCCCGACGTCAGGATCTTGCGCAGGGCTTCATAGCCGCCACGCTGCACGTAGTCGTCAATGCGCCAGTTGTTGCCATCCAGACCCGCCATGATCTGGGGGTCGATATGGCGGTCGTGGAACGCCGTACTGATAGGCAGAATTTCGGTCGTGCTCATTGGGCACCTCCTGCAGTCGCGTCCGAACGCAGCTCGGCCACCAGGGCTTCCAGGCGATCGTCGGACATCTGAATGCACATACGCTTGTTGTTCACCAGCAGCACTGGAGAATCGCCGCACGCACCCATGCACTCGCCTTCGACCAGGGTGAAGACCCCGTCGGCGGTGGTTTCGCGGTAGTCGATGCCCAGCTTGTCTTTCAGGAAATGCGCGGCGCGTTCGCCGTCACGCAAGGCACAGGGCAGGTTGGTGCAGACGGAAATCTTGTACTTGCCGGTCGGCTTGAGGTTGTACATGTTGTAGAAGGTCGCGACTTCCTGCACGGCGATCGGCGCCATGTCCAGGTAGATCGCGATTTCTTCCATCACCTCGGGCGACAGCCAGCCCTTCTCGTCCTGCGCGATAGCAAGCGCAGCCATGACGGCGGACTGTTTCTGGTCGGCCGGGAACTTGGTCAGTTCGCGGTCGATCTTCTTGAAGGCCTGTTCGGAAAGCAGCATGGTGTGATCCGGTATTGACTCGGTAGTGTCGTGAATTAGCGATCGATCTCGCCGAACACGATGTCCTGCGTGCCGATGATGGTGACGGCGTCGGCGATCATGTGACCGCGCGCCATTTCATCCAGGGCCTGCAGGTGGGCAAAGCCCGGTGCACGAATCTTGAGCCGATAAGGTTTGTTGGCGCCGTCGGACACCAGGTAGATGCCGAACTCGCCCTTCGGGTGTTCGACCGCCGAATAGGCTTCGCCCGGCGGCACATGGAAGCCTTCGGTAAACAGCTTGAAGTGATGGATCAGCTCTTCCATGCTGGTCTTCATCTCGGCACGCGATGGCGGCGCCACCTTGTGGTTCGAGGTGATGACCGGACCCGGGTTGTTCCGCAGCCATTCCACGCATTGTTTGATGATGCGGTTGGACTGGCGCATTTCTTCGACGCGGACCAGGTAGCGGTCGTAACAGTCGCCGTTGACGCCCACCGGAATGTCGAACTCCATCAGGTCATAGACTTCGTAGGGCTGCGTCTTGCGCAGGTCCCACTCGACGCCCGAACCCCGCAGCATCGGGCCGGTAAAGCCCAGCGCCTTGGCACGGTCGGCCGTCACGATGCCCACGTCCACCAGACGCTGTTTCCAGATCCGGTTGTCGGTCAGCAGGGTTTCGTATTCGTCGATATAGCCCGGGAAGCGGTTGGTGAACGACTCGATGAAGTCCAGGAGCGATCCCGACCGTTCGTCGTTCATCGCGCGCACTTCCTTGGCGCTGCGGTACTTGCTGTCGCGGAACTGCGGCATGGCGTCGGGCAGGTCGCGGTACACGCCGCCCGGACGGTAGTAGGCCGCGTGCATGCGCGCGCCCGAGACCGCTTCGTAGCAGTCCATCAGGTCTTCGCGTTCACGGAAGGTGTACAGGAACACGGCCATTGCGCCCACGTCCAGCGCGTGCGAGCCCAGCGACATCAGGTGATTCAGGATGCGCGTGATCTCGTCGAACATGACGCGGATGTACTGCGCGCGCAGCGGCACTTCCAGACCCAGCAGCTTTTCGATCGCCATGACGTAGGCGTGCTCGTTGCACATCATCGACACGTAGTCCAGACGATCCATGTAGGGCAGCGCCTGCAGGAAGGTCTTGTGCTCGGCCAGCTTTTCGGTCGCGCGATGCAGCAGGCCGATGTGCGGGTCGGCACGCTGGATGACTTCGCCGTCGAGCTCGAGCACCAGGCGCAGCACGCCGTGCGCAGCCGGGTGCTGGGGGCCGAAGTTCAGCGTGTAATTCTTGATTTCTGCCATGATTTACCGTCCTGCTCCGTAGCCGTCTTCGCGGATCACACGCGGAATGATCAAACGCGGTTCGATGGTCACGGGCTGATAGATGACCCGGCGTTGTTCCGGGTCGTAGCGCATTTCAACGTTGCCGGTCACCGGGAAGTCCTTGCGGAACGGATGGCCGATGAAACCATAGTCGGTCAGGATCCGGCGCAGGTCGGGATGGCCTTCGAACAGAATGCCGAAGAAGTCGAACGCTTCGCGCTCGTACCAGTTCACGCCAGGCCAGACGTCGACCAGCGACGCGACCACCGGCAGGTCCGGATCGTCGGCAAAGGTGCGCACGCGCAGGCGCCAGTTGTTCTTGTAGGACAACAGGTGCAGCACCACGCCGAAGCGCGGACCTTCATTGACGTCGTTGCCGTACGCCGAATAATCCACGCCGCACAGGTCGACGCAGCTTTCGAAACCCAGGTCGGGGTTGTCGCGCAGGGTCAGGCACACCTGCATGTATTGCGCAGGCGGCACTTCGAGCGTCAGCTCGCCCAGGGCAGCGCTGACACGGACCGTGTCGCCGAACAGGCTCAGCAGGCGTTGATTCAGGGTTTCAAGCTTGGTCATGAAGCGTCCGAGCGAAAGATGGCAGCCCGCCCGGTGGTGGGGCGGACAAGGTCAAACGAAACAGGGGCGACACGCATCGTCCGGTCAACGGGCGATCGTGTTCGTGCGGCGGATCTTGTTCTGCAGCTGGAGAAGCCCGTAGATCAAGGCCTCGGCCGTAGGCGGGCAGCCCGGCACGTAGACGTCGACTGGCACGATGCGATCGCAGCCGCGGACCACCGAGTACGAATAGTGGTAGTAACCGCCGCCGTTGGCACAGGAGCCCATCGACAGCACCCAGCGCGGTTCGGGCATCTGGTCGTACACCTTGCGCAGTGCCGGACCCATCTTGTTGCACAGCGTGCCGGCCACGATCATCAGGTCGGCCTGACGCGGGCTGGGGCGAAAGATGATCCCGAACCGGTCGAGGTCATATCGCGCCGCGCCGGCGTGCATCATTTCGACCGCGCAACAGGCGAGGCCGAATGTCATGGGCCAGAGCGAACCTGTCTTGGCCCAGTTGATGACCTTATCCGCCGTGGTGGTGATAAAGCCTTCGTTCAGAATTCCGTCGATTGCCATTGCTAAAACCCAGTGTCCTTCGGTATGCCGACGGGATCATTCCCAGTCGAGCGCGCCTTTTTTCCACTCGTAGATGAAGCCCACCACGAGGATGGCGAGAAAAACCATCACCGTTCCGAATCCGAGCAATCCAACTTGGTTGTTGGCCATGGCCCAGGGGAAGAGGAAGGCGATTTCCAGATCGAACAAGATGAACAGGATCGCCACGAGGTAGTAGCGAACGTCGAACTTCATGCGCGCGTCTTCGAAAGCTTCGAAGCCGCATTCATAGGGAGACAGCTTTTCCGCGTCGGGGCGGTTGGGGCCGATGGTCGACCCCAGGAACAGCAACGCAAACCCGACGACACAGCCCATGACGATGAACAGCAGGACGGGAAGATAACTCTCGAGTTCCATCAGGAGACCTGTTTGCTGGACCGCGTGGCCAGAGGGGCCGGCGCGATCGGTAATTGGCAGGAATACACGTTATGACTGGCCAACAGGCCGGGCAGGCGGTACGGTAAAACAGGGCAAGGGCACTACAGGACTACACGAGACGGCAGCCACCGTCGCAACACGTAGCGCGGGTTACCAGGATACATACAAGGGTGAATGTTTGCGGACGCAATGGGCGGGACAACTACCCCACAACTATCTTTACGGATATCCCATTACGCCGACAGTCGCGGCCTGTCGGTACTGCTGGCTAGGGAACCACAACGCGGATCCAGCTTGGTCGTTGTTGCGTGGTCTCTATCGCTTCGTCTTTATTGCTTCGTCTTGATTTCTTCGTTTTATTCTGGCGCGGGCCTGATGGCATGCAGCCAAAAATTAACGTTTACCCGACCAAGAGTATAGCGCAATCCGGCGGCCGACCCAAAGCCGGAAACCACTCTGGTTACGAGGAGAACCCACCGCCAATTCCCCTTACGCGACCCTGAACAAACGCAGCTGCTCATCCACTTCGCGGGCCGCGTCGCGCATGCGCTGGGCGCAGCCGGCGGTTGCCTCAGCCGCAGCGGCGTTATGGCCCGCCATGGCGGCGACCGTGTCGACGTTGGCAGCCACTTCGCCGTTCGCGTCGGCCTGCTGGCGCACCAGCACATGAATACCCGCCACGGTCACGGCGGCCTGTTCGGCCCCGGTGCGCAGCAACTGCATGAAACCGCCCGCCTGCCCGGCCAGTTCACGGCTCGCGCCGACTTCGGCAACGACCGCCTGCATCACGGCAATCGCCGACTGCGTGTCGGCGGCCACCTGTTCGACCGTTGCGGAAATGACGCGGCTCGACTGTCCGCTTTGCTCGGCCAGGCGGTGCACCTCGTTCGCAACCACGGCAAATCCGCGCCCTTCATCGCCAGCGCGGGCGGCCTCGATCGCGGCGTTCAGCGCCAGCAAGTGGGTCTGGCGGGCAATGTCGGAAATCAGCCCGGACACATCCCGGATGGTCTTGCCATGGGCATCCAGGGCCGCCAGGGTGTCGGCGG
>Ga0068830_1011591_pt1 | contig 14872 bp, 29 predicted proteins | sample Hof3ISUMetaT_23_FD_68490 | JGI IMG/M metagenome (GOLD analysis project Ga0068830, IMG submission 68490) | Enriched soil aggregate microbial communities from Iowa State university to study microbial drivers of carbon cycling -... | ecosystem: Environmental > Terrestrial > Soil > Agricultural land... | reverse complement strand
AAGAATTTCGCGAAAAGGGTTGCGGGATTCTTTTTCCTTGTGTATAATGTTGAATGTTGGTCTTTGACTGCGATGAAGCGGGAGGTTGCCGACACACCCGGCCGCTTTGCCATGGCATGTGTGTGGGAAATTTCCGTGGAGAATGTCTAGAAAATAGGCGAGAAGGAGGGAAAGTAATGGCAAAACAGAAGATTCGTATCCGTTTAAAAGCATATGATCACAGAATCCTTGATCAGTCAGCTGAAAAAATTGTAGAAACAGCAAAACGTTCAGGTGCAAGCGTATCAGGTCCGATACCACTTCCAACTGAAAGATCTGTTTATACAGTACTTCGTGCGGTACATAAGTACAAAGATTCGCGCGAGCAGTTCGAAATGCGTACGCATAAACGTCTTATCGATATCGTCAACCCGACACCACAAACTGTCGATGCATTGATGAAACTCGATTTACCATCTGGCGTTGACATTGAAATCAAACTTTAATCGATAAAAATAAAACTTACTAATTTCAGGAGGTGTGACAAATGACCAAAGGAATCTTAGGGAGAAAAGTCGGCATGACGCAAATTTTTGCTGAAAACGGCGATCTCATTCCAGTGACTGTGATTGAAGCTGCTCCAAACGTTGTTCTTCAAAAGAAGACGAACGAAACTGACGGCTACGAAGCAATCCAGCTTGGATTCGACGACAAACGTGAAAAGCTTGCAAACAAACCTGAAAAAGGACACGTTGCAAAAGCTGAAACGGCACCTAAGCGCTTCATTCGCGAATTCCGCGGAGTTGATGTAGCTGGGTATGAAGTTGGTCAGGAAGTCAAAGTCGATACATTCGCGGAAGGCGATATCGTCGATATTACAGGAGTATCAAAAGGTAAAGGGTTCCAAGGTGTTATTAAACGCCACGGATTCTCACGCGGACCAATGAGTCACGGTTCCCGTTTCCACCGTGCACCAGGTTCACTAGGTGCGGTTGACGGACAACGCGTATTCAAAGGTAAAAAATTGCCTGGACGTACTGGTGGAGACACTGTAACGATCCAAAACCTTGAAATCGTACGAGTTGACGCTGAGCGTAACTTGTTACTTGTTAAAGGTAATGTTCCGGGAGCACGCAAATCACTTATCCAAGTGAAAAGCGCAATCAAAGGGAACTAATTCTTAAAGGAAGGAGGAAACATAATGCCTAAAGTATCCGTACTAAGTCAAACAGGTTCTTCAGTTGGCGACATCGAATTGAACGAAGCAATCTTCGGTATCGAGCCAAATGAAGCTGTCCTATTCGAAGCATTGGTTCAACAACGCGCTTCATTGCGCCAAGGTAACCATAAAGTAAAAACTCGCGCGGAAGTTGCTGGCGGTGGCCGTAAACCATGGCGCCAAAAAGGAACTGGACGTGCTCGTCAAGGGTCAATCCGTTCACCACAATGGCGTGGAGGCGGTATCGTATTCGGTCCTTCTCAAAGAAGCTACAGCTACAAACTTCCTAAGAAAGTTCGTCGTTTGGCACTTCTTTCAGCGCTTTCAACAAAAGTGCGCGATGAAGAAATCATCGTATTGGACGCTCTTACATTCGACGCTCCAAAAACAAAAGAATTCACAAAGGTCCTTACAGATCTTTCAATCGATAGAAAAGCATTGTTCGTAACAGCTGATCTTGACGAAGCGGTGGCATTGTCCGCTCGCAACATCCCTGGAATCAGTGTTGTTACAGCAAACGGCATCAACGTTCTTGACCTAATCGCTCACGATAAGCTTGTCATTACAAAAGATGCAGTTCAAAAAATTGAGGAGGTGCTTGGTTAATGGAAGCACGTGATGTACTAAAACGTCCGGTCATTACCGAGCGTTCTTCAGAACAAATGGAATACAAAAAATACACTTTCGAAGTTGATACACGCGCTAACAAAACGCATGTAAAACAAGCTATCGAAGAAATCTTCGGAGTGAAAGTGGAAAAAGTCAACGTGCAGAACTACAAAGGTAAGTTCAAGCGTATGGGCAAACATGCCGGTTACACAAACAAACGCCGCAAAGCGATCGTAACTTTGACTGCTGATTCAAAAGACATCGAACTTTTCGAAATGTAATTGACTCGTAAATAAACGAAGGAGGGAACACAAATGGCGATTAAGAAATACAAACCTACCTCCAACGGACGTCGTAACATGACTTCTTCAGACTTCTCTGCTATTACAACAGACAAGCCGGAAAAATCATTGCTTGAACCACTTAAGCGTAAAGGCGGACGTAACAACCAAGGTAGAATGACTGTTCGTCACCAAGGTGGAGGCCATAAGCGCCAATACCGTGTCATCGACTTCCAACGTCGGAAAGATGGCATTCCAGGACGCGTTGCTACGATCGAATACGATCCAAACCGTTCTGCAAATATTGCCCTAATCAACTATGCTGATGGGGAAAAACGTTACATCCTTGCACCAAAAGGATTGGAAGTAGGAATGACAGTAATGTCAGGTCCAGAAGCGGATATCAAAGTAGGAAACACACTTCCACTTGAAAACATCCCAATGGGTTCTACTATCCACAATATCGAATTGAAACCAGGTAAAGGCGGTCAGCTAGTACGTTCTGCAGGTACTTCTGCACAACTTCTAGGTCGTGAAGGCAAATATGTCATCATCCGTCTACAATCAGGTGAGGTTCGTATGGTCCTTTCAACTTGCCGTGCAACTATCGGTCAAGTCGGTAACGAACAACACGAATTGATCAAAATCGGTAAAGCAGGTCGTTCTCGCTGGATGGGCAAACGTCCAACAGTACGTGGATCTGTCATGAACCCTAACGATCACCCACACGGTGGTGGTGAAGGACGTACTCCAATCGGTCGTCCGAGCCCAGTTACACCTTGGGGTAAACCAGCTCTTGGCTACAAAACTCGTAAGAAAAACAACAAATCCGACAAACTTATCGTTCGTCGCCGTAAAAAATAATGTGATGACACTGCGGTTCGGTAAGAGGACCGTAGTACAATCATCACGGAGGGAGGTTTTTCCATGGGCCGCAGCTTAAAGAAAGGACCTTTTGCAGATGATCATCTAATGAAAAAGGTCGACGCTCAAAAAGATGCACAAAAGAAACAGGTCATTAAAACTTGGTCTCGCCGTTCCACAATCTTCCCATCCTTCATCGGATTGACGATTGCAGTATATGACGGACGCAAGCACGTACCTGTTTATGTGACTGAAGATATGGTTGGTCACAAACTCGGTGAATTCGTACCTACGCGCACATACAAAGGTCATGGCGCTGACGATAAGAAAACAAGACGTTAATTGAGAGGAGGTTAATCTGATGCAACAAGCAAAAGCTACTGCCCGCACAGTCCGTATTGCTCCTCGCAAAGTCCGTTTGGTCGTTGATCTTATCCGGGGCAAGAAAATCGGTGAAGCTGTCGCGATTCTACGCCTGACGCCGAAAGCGGCATCGCCGGTTGTAGAAAAAGTATTGAAATCAGCAATCGCTAATGCTGAACACAACTTTGAAATGGATGTTGAGAACATGATCGTCAGCGAAGTATTCGTTGATGAAGGTCCAACAATGAAACGTTTCCGTCCACGCGCACAAGGTCGTGCAAGTGCGATCAACAAACGTACTAGCCACATTACAGTAGTGGTATCCGAAAAGAAGGAGGGGTAATTCGTGGGTCAAAAAGTACATCCTAATGGTTTACGGGTTGGCATCATTCGTGATTGGGATTCGAAATGGTATGCAGAAAAAGACTATGCGAATCTTCTACATGAAGACTTGAAAATCCGTGAATACATCGAAAAACGCCTTGTTGACGCAGCAGTTTCCAAAGTGGAAATCGAGCGTGCTGCAAAGCGTGTCAATATCACAATCCACACTGCGAAGCCGGGAATGGTGATCGGTAAAGGCGGTTCTGAAGTCGAAGCACTTCGTAAAGCGTTGAACGACATTACTGGCAAGCGTGTACACATCAACATCGTAGAAATCAAACGTGCTGATCTTGACGCGAAATTGGTTGCAGAATCAATCGCACGTCAATTGGAAGGCCGTGTATCATTCCGTCGTGCTCAAAAACAAGCTATCCAACGTACGATCCGTTCTGGTGCAAAAGGAATCAAAACACAAGTATCCGGACGTCTTGGCGGTGCTGACATCGCTCGTGCGGAACACTACAGTGAAGGTACTGTTCCTCTTCATACACTACGTGCAGACATTGACTATGCACACGCAGAAGCTGACACTACATATGGTAAGCTCGGCGTAAAAGTATGGATCTATCGGGGAGAAGTCCTTCCAGTGAAGAAGAACTCTGAGGAAGGAGGCAACTAATTATGTTAATGCCTAAACGCGTTAAATATCGTCGTGTATTCCGTGGTAAAATGCGCGGAACTACAAAAGGCGGAGCATCTGTGCAATTTGGTGAGTTCGGCCTGCAATCAACTGAATCAGGTTGGATCACGAACCGTCAAATCGAGTCTGCCCGTATCGCAATGACACGTTACATGAAACGTGGCGGTAAAGTTTGGATCAACATCTTCCCACACAAGCCATATACGAAAAAGCCTCTTGAAGTCCGGATGGGTTCCGGTAAAGGTGCTGTAGAAGGCTGGGTTGCAGTAGTAAAGCCAGGTCGTGTAATGTTTGAAATCGCAGGTGTATCAGAAGAGGTTGCCCGTGAAGCACTTCGTCTCGCATCTCACAAACTGCCCGTGAAGAGCAAGTTTGTAAAACGTGAAGAAATTGGTGGTGAATCTAATGAAAGCTAAAGAAATCCGTGACTTAACAACTGCAGAAATCGAGCAAAAAGTGAAATCACTGAAAGAAGAGCTTTTCAACCTTCGCTTCCAATTAGCGACAGGACAATTAGAAAACACTGCACGCATCCGTGAAGTTCGCAAATCGATTGCGCGCATGAAAACTGTAATACGTCAAAGAGAAATCAGTGCAAATAACTGATGAAGGAGGTTGCAGCCATGACTGAGCGTAACCAGCGCAAGGTATATACAGGCCGTGTCGTATCCGACAAAATGGATAAAACAGTTACTGTAATGGTAGAGACACATAAAAAGCACACTTTATACGGCAAACGTGTAAAGTATTCTAAGAAATTCAAGGCCCATGACGAACTGAATGAAGCGAAAATTGGCGATGTTGTTCGCATTATGGAAACACGTCCACTTTCAGCTACAAAGCGTTTCCGCCTCATCGAAGTAGTCGAAAAAGCGGTCATCATCTAATATCGTTCGGAAAGTATATTCCGAGAGGAGGTAGCCTCAATGATTCAACAAGAAAGCCGTATGAAAGTTGCCGATAACTCAGGTGCACGTGAAGTTCTTACAATTAAAGTTCTTGGCGGAACAGGCCGTAAAACTGCAAATATCGGTGACGTCGTTGTTGTAACAGTGAAAAAAGCAACACCAGGTGGCGTTGTCAAGAAAGGCGACGTTGTCAAAGCTGTTATCGTCCGCACGAAAAGCGGAGTACGTCGTAAAGATGGCTCCTACATTACGTTCGACGAAAACGCATGTGTTATCATCCGTGATGACAAGAGCCCACGTGGAACACGTATTTTCGGACCAGTTGCACGCGAATTGCGCGACAGCAACTTCATGAAAATCATTTCACTAGCTCCAGAAGTTCTTTAATCACATGACAGTGCCAATCAAGGAGGTGCGATGAAATGCACGTTAAAAAAGGCGATAAAGTTATGGTCATCACCGGAAAAGACAAAGGTAAGACCGGAGTAATCTTAGCTGCTTACCCAAAGAAGGATCGCGTGCTTGTAGAAGGCATCAACATTGTTAAGAAACATACGAAGCCAAACCAAGCAAATCCTCAAGGCGGAATCGTCAGCCAAGAGGCAGCTATCCACGTATCCAACGTCATGCCAATCGATCCTAAAACAGGTGAGCCTACTCGCGTAGGATATAAAATCGAAGATGGCAAAAAGATTCGTATTGCTAAAAAATCCGGTGAAGCGCTGGACAAATGAGTAATGGATGAAAGGAGGTCCAACTGATGAGCCGATTAAGAGAAAAGTTTTCGAAAGAAATCACACCTGCTCTCATGAGCAAGTTTGAATATACTTCAGTAATGCAAGTACCAAAAGTTGAGAAAATCGTCATCAATATGGGTGTTGGTGATGCTGTTCAAAACTCTAAAGCGCTAGACGCGGCAGTAGAAGATCTAACTACTATTTCCGGTCAAAAGCCAGTTGTAACAAAAGCGAAAAAGTCAATCGCTGGATTCCGTCTTCGTGAAGGAATGCCAATCGGAGCGAAAGTTACATTACGCGGAGAACGTATGTATGAATTCCTGGACAAGCTGATCTCAGTTTCACTTCCACGTGTTCGTGACTTCCGAGGTGTTTCGAAGAAAGCATTCGACGGTCGCGGAAACTACACGCTTGGCGTGAAAGAACAGCTGATTTTCCCTGAAATTGACTACGATAAAGTATCTAAAGTACGTGGAATGGATATCGTCATCGTTACGACTGCTAACTCCGATGAAGAAGCACGCGAGTTGCTAACGCAGTTCGGCATGCCGTTCCAAAAGTAAACTAAAGGGAGGCGAAAACGTGGCTAAGAAATCAATGATCGTTAAACAGAAACGTACGCCAAAGTTCAAGGTTCAAGAATATACACGTTGCGAGCGCTGTGGTCGTCCGCACTCCGTATATCGTAAATTCAAACTTTGCCGTATTTGTTTCCGAGAACTCGCATATAAGGGACAAATTCCTGGCGTCAAAAAAGCAAGCTGGTAATCCCCTAACTTGGGAAGGAGGTTAATGTAATGACAATGAGTGATCCGATTGCAGACATGCTTACACGCATCCGTAACGCGAACATGGTTCGCCACGAGAAGCTTGAGGTACCTGCTTCAAACATGAAAAGAGAAATCGCTGAAATCTTGAAGCGTGAAGGTTTCGTCCGCGATGTTGAATATGTGGAAGATAGCAAACAAGGCATTATCCGCATTTTCCTTAAATATGGTCAAAACAATGAGCGTGTTATCACTGGTCTTAAGCGTATCTCAAAACCTGGTCTTCGCGTTTATGCAAAAACGAACGAAGTTCCTAAAGTTTTGAATGGCCTAGGTATCGCCCTCGTATCCACGTCAAATGGTCTCCTTACTGATAAGGAAGCTCGTGCAAAACAAGTAGGCGGAGAAGTAGTAGCTTACGTTTGGTAATCTGTAACAATTGAATGGAGGTGCAATAGGATGTCCCGAATTGGTAAACGTCCGATCGAGGTTCCTGAAAACGTGACAGTTACTATCGCTGATAATAACCACGTCACTGTTAAAGGCCCGAAAGGCGAACTTACAAATACATTTAATGCTGATATTAAAATCGAGCAAGAAGGCAATGTCATCACTTTGACTCGCCCATCTGAATCGAAAGAACACCGTTCCATCCACGGAACAACTCGTTCCCTTCTGGACAACATGGTAACTGGTGTTTCTAAAGGTTTCGAACGTACACTAGAATTGGTTGGGGTTGGGTACCGTGCTCAACTTCAAGGTACTAAACTAGTATTGAACGTTGGTTACTCTCATCCGGTTGAATTCACACCGGAAGAAGGAATCGAAGTTGAAGTTCCAGCTAACACGAAAATCATCGTTCGCGGTATTAACAAAGAACGTGTTGGTGCATTAGCGTCGAATATCCGTAAAGTACGCCCACCTGAGCCGTACAAAGGTAAAGGTATTAAGTACGAAGGCGAAGTTATCCGTCGTAAAGAAGGAAAAACAGGTAAATAATGCCGCGTAAAGGCATTCGGAAGGAGTGACCACGATGATCACGAAACAAGATAAGAACGCTGTCCGCAAAAAACGTCACGCACGTGTTCGTACGAAAATCAGCGGATCTCCAGCGCGTCCACGCTTGAATGTTTATCGTTCAAACAAACATATCTATGCACAACTAATCGACGATGTGAATGGCGTTACGATTGCTAGTGCTTCCACTATGGATAAAGGGTTCGATTTGGACTCTAAGGCGAATGCCGAAGCAGCAGCTAAAGTCGGCGAGTTGATCGCGAAGAAAGCCGTTGAAAAGGATGTCAAATCGGTTGTTTTCGACCGTGGCGGATACCTATTCCACGGCCGTGTGAAAGCTCTTGCAGACGCAGCACGCGAAAATGGACTGGAATTTTAATTAAGAAGGAGGGACATATTTCATGCGTCGTAATGATCAGAATAGAAGTGAATTCGAAGAACGCGTAGTAACGATCAACCGCGTAGCGAAAGTGGTAAAGGGTGGACGTCGTTTCCGCTTCACAGCACTTGTCGTTGTCGGAGATAAAAACGGTCGCGTCGGTTTTGGAACAGGAAAAGCGCAAGAGGTTCCTGATGCAATCCGTAAAGCAATCGAAGATGCGAAGAAGAACTTGATCGAAGTGCCAATGGTTAAAGGAACGACTCCACACGAAATTATTGGACGTTTCGGTGCAGGTCAAATCCTTATCAAACCGGCAGCACCTGGTACAGGAGTAATCGCCGGAGGACCTGTCCGTGCGGTACTTGAACTTGCAGGAATCACGGATATCCTTTCAAAATCCTTAGGATCAAGCACGCCTATCAACATGGTACGTGCAACAATTGAAGGGTTGAAGAATTTGAAACGCGCTGAAGAGGTTGCTAAGTTGCGCGGCAAATCCGTAGAAGAACTGTTAGGTTAAGGGGGGAAACACAATGGCAAACAAACTTGAAATCACCCTTACGAAAAGTGTAATCGGCGCTAAGCCGGCACAACGTAAAACAGTTGAAGCTCTAGGTCTGCGTAAGTTGAATCAGACAGTTGAACATCAAGACAACGTAGCAATTCGTGGCATGATCAACAAGGTTAGCCACTTGGTCACTGTTAAAGAACAATAATGCACATTTTCGAAATAAGGAGGTGCCGATAAGATGAAATTACACGATATGAAGCCAGCTGAAGGCGCACGTAAAGCACGTAAACGTATTGGTCGTGGAATCGGTTCCGGTACAGGTAAAACTTCCGGTAAAGGTCATAAAGGTCAAAACGCTCGTTCCGGCGGCGGTGTTCGTCTTGGATTCGAGGGTGGTCAAATTCCACTTTTCCAACGACTTCCGAAGCGTGGATTTACGAACATCAATCGTAAAGAATACGCAATCGTTAACTTGGACGTTCTAAACCGTTTTGACGAAGGTACCGAAGTTACACCTGAATTGCTAATTGAAACTGGAATCGTGAGCAATGAAAAGTCAGGAATTAAGATTCTTGGAAATGGGACTCTTGAGAAAAAGATTACTGTCAAAGCTCATAAATTCTCTGCTTCTGCTAAAGAAGCTATCGAGAAAGCGGGCGGGCAAGCAGAGGTGATTTAATGTTTCAGACAATCTCCAACTTTATGCGCGTTAGAGATATTAGGTCTAAAATCATTTTCACACTAGTAGTGCTCATCGTATTCAGACTTGGTACGTTTGTCCCGGTCCCGAACGTTGATGCATCAGCTTTGCAACAATCAAACAACCAATTCATTGGATTTCTAAACATATTCGGCGGTGGCGCGTTGTCGAAGTTCTCTATTTTTGCAATGGGGATCATGCCATACATCACCGCTTCCATCATTGTGCAATTATTGCAGATGGATGTTGTCCCGAAATTCACTGAATGGGCAAAGCAAGGGGACGTCGGAAGACGGAAGCTTGCACAATTCACAAGATATTTCACAGTCGTCCTTGCCTTTATTCAAGCGATCGCCATGTCATTCGGCTTTAACCAAATGTTTGGCGGCACGCTTATCATCGGCGAAGGAATCTCCACATATGTGGTGATTGCAATAGTCTTGACTGCCGGTACATCATTCCTGCTTTGGTTAGGTGAACAGATTACCGCAAAAGGAGTCGGTAATGGGATTTCCATTATCATCTTCGCGGGGATCGTTGCAGCTATCCCGAATGCAGTGAACCAACTCTATGCAACACAAATTCAAGATGCGGGAGACGCTTTGTTCATTCGTCTTGCTACGATGGCATTATTGTTGATCGTTATCATTGCGATCATCGTCGGAGTCGTTTATGTACAAGAAGCGCTTCGTAAAATTCCGATTCAGTACGCAAAACGTATGACAGGCCGCGGACAGACAACGGCCGGACAACAAACGCACTTACCGTTGAAATTGAATGCTGCTGGGGTTATTCCGGTAATCTTCGCTGTGGCGTTTTTCATAACACCTCAGCAATTAAGTGCATTTTTCGGTGATAATAGTGTTACAAAATTCATCACACGGACGTTTGATTACCATCATCCGGTCGGATTGATCATTTATGTAGCATTGATTCTCGCTTTCACATATTTTTACGCTTTCATCCAGGTGAATCCGGAAAATATGGCAGATAATCTGAAAAAGCAAGGCGCGTATATCCCGGGCATCCGTCCAGGACAAAACACGCAAAACTATTTGACGAGCACTTTGTACAGACTGACTTTCGTCGGCTCGATTTTTCTAGCCCTCGTTGCAGTCATGCCGATTTTCTTCATCAGTTTGGCTAATCTTCCACAATCGCTTCAAATTGGAGGAACGAGCTTGCTTATCGTAGTCGGGGTTGCACTTGAAACGATGAAGCAACTTGAATCACAACTCGTGAAAAGGCATTACAAAGGGTTCATGAAATAATATTCCTAATAGGCGCCCCCTATTTCGAATAAGGATGGAGGGCTAGACGTATGAATATCGTATTAATGGGTCTGCCGGGTGCCGGCAAAGGCACACAAGCAGATAAAATTGTCGAGAAGTACGAAATCCCTCATATTTCTACAGGCGATATGTTCCGTGCTGCTATCCAGGAAGGCACGGAACTTGGAGTCAAAGCAAAATCGTTCATGGATCAAGGTGCTCTTGTTCCTGATGAAGTGACAATCGGCATCGTTCGTGAACGACTAAGCAAATCGGATTGTGATAACGGATTCCTACTAGATGGTTTTCCGCGTACAGTTCCTCAGGCAGAAGCATTGGATGCACTGCTTTCGGAGATGGACCGGAAGATTGAGCATGTCCTCAACATTAAAGTGGAAAAAGATGAACTTATCGCAAGATTGACCGGTCGCAGAATTTGCAAAGTATGCGGCACATCCTACCACTTGCAATTCAACCCGCCAAAGGTTGAAGGTGTTTGTGACAAGGATGGCGGAGAACTTTATCAGCGAGCGGATGACAATCCGGAAACTGTCACGAACCGTCTGGAAGTAAATATGAATCAAACGGCACCGCTATTGGCGTATTATGACGACAAAGGTGTGCTGACGAATATAAATGGACAAAAAGACATCAATGATGTTTTCAAAGATCTGGACACTATCTTACAAGAGAGTGGCCAGTGATCCTTTCCGGACGCAATTCATGCACGCCATATTGCGGGCAGCATCACACTGTTGCACGGAAAGAGCGTATGATTAACGAGCTGCAAAAGCATATGGTGCCCGGTATAGGAACTGGTGATAATCCATTGGTGACACTGTTTTGGGACGTTGTAAATGCAAATATCCACCGAGGTGGGTATAATGTAAAAGATGTCCGGAACCGTGTGGCAAGGATGGAACGCACCAACGGCAATCCTGTCGTTTGTGTCTTTTCCGATGCGATTTTCCACAACAAAAGTCGGGGACTGACTTACGGGAAACGAAGTGTGACAGACGTCTTTCGAACATCACTCATACAATCCGGACATATGTTGAAGGAAGCTTTGAAGGCGACTGTTGCCGCTCGATGGTTAAGACCTTTATTGGATATAGAAGGGAGACAGGATTGATGGCGAAGGACGACGTAATTGAAGTTGAAGGTACCGTAGTCGAAACGTTGCCGAACGCGATGTTCAAGGTGGAATTGGAAAACGGTCATACGATTCTTGCACATGTTTCAGGCAAGATCCGCATGCACTTTATCCGTATCCTGCCTGGCGACAAAGTGACGATGGAACTCTCACCTTATGATTTGACACGCGGTCGTATCACATACCGTTTCAAATAAACTTTTGCAACTCCGGAATATTGAAGGAGGTTGGGTAAGATGAAAGTAAGGCCATCTGTAAAACCGATCTGCGAAAAATGTAAAGTTATTCGCAGACGCGGCCGAGTAATGGTAATCTGTGAAAATCCAAAACATAAACAAAGACAAGGCTAATACAAAGGGAGGTGCACAATCTATATGGCACGTATTGCTGGTGTAGACGTACCGCGCGATAAGCGCGTAGTCATTTCATTGACATACATTTTTGGGATTGGTAAAACAACTGCACAAAAGATCTTAGCTGAAGCTGGTGTTTCTGAAGAAACTCGCGTTCGCGATCTTACTGAAGCAGAACTTGATAAAATCCGTGAGCAAATCGACGGCTTGAAAGTTGAAGGGGATCTTCGTCGTGAAACTTCTCTTAACATCAAACGTTTGATGGAAATCGGAAGCTTTCGTGGAATCCGTCATCGTCGTGGATTACCTGTTCGTGGGCAAAACACGAAAAACAACGCACGTACACGTAAAGGTCCTAAACGGACAGTCGCTAACAAGAAGAAATAATAGGTAAAGGAGGTTTTTCGTAGACATGGCACGTAAACAACAAACTCGTAAACGTCGTGTGAAAAAGAATATTGAAACTGGTATTGCACATATCCGTTCGACGTTCAACAATACAATCGTAACGATCACTGATAGTCATGGGAATGCCCTTTCTTGGTCCAGTGCTGGTGCACTAGGATTCAGAGGATCCCGTAAATCAACTCCGTTTGCTGCACAAATGGCTGCTGAAACTGCTGCCAAAACTGCTATGGAGCACGGCTTGAAGTCTTTGGAGGTTACTGTTAAAGGACCGGGTGCTGGTCGTGAAGCTGCAATCCGTTCACTACAAGCTGCAGGTCTAGAAGTAACTGCAATCAGAGACGTAACACCGGTTCCGCATAACGGATGCCGCCCGCCGAAACGTCGTCGTGTATAATGGTTTGTTCTCCAATTGATTGAAAAGCACAATTTTTGGCAAAAATGAATTGTGTGATTGCATTTTGATTTATATTGATAATCGATTTCAATATGGAACGGCCTATATACTAGACGTTTTGAAGGAGGGTAAATGAATGATCGAGATTGAAAAACCGAAGATTGAAACAGTTATGATCAGCGAAGATTCCAAGTTCGGTAAGTTTATTATTGAACCATTGGAGCGTGGATACGGAAACACTTTAGGGAATTCCTTGCGCCGCGTGCTTCTTTCCTCATTGCCAGGAGCTGCCGTGACATCTATCCAGATCGACGGAGTTCTTCATGAATTCTCTACAATTGAAGGTGTCGTTGAAGACGTTGCAACAATTATTTTGAATGTGAAGAAACTTGCTCTCAAAATCTACTCAGATGATGAGAAAGTGATTGAAATAGATGTAAAAGGCGAAGGGACAGTAACTGCCGCAGATATTACCCATGACAGTGATGTCGAAGTGCTGAATCCGGATCTTCAAATCGCTACACTAGGCAAGAACGGTCATTTGCGTATGCGCATGTATGCTGTTCGTGGCCGAGGGTATGCACCTTCCGATCAAAACAAACGTGAGGATCTTGCGATTGGTGTTATTCCGATCGACTCTATTTACACTCCAGTTTCACGCGTCAATTTCCAAGTTGAGAATACTCGTGTAGGTCAAAGTACGAACTTTGATAAGTTGACGTTTGATATTTGGACAGATGGCAGCATCGGTCCGAAAGAAGCTGTTTCGCTCGGAGCAAAAATCCTGACGGAGCATCTGAATATATTCGTCGGCATGACTGACGAGGCACAAACTGCTGAAATCATGGTGGAAAAAGAGGAAGACCAGAAAGAAAAAGTGCTTGAGATGACTATCGAAGAGCTTGATCTATCTGTGCGATCTTATAACTGCCTGAAACGCGCAGGCATCAATACAGTACTCGAACTTGCTAATAAGTCCGAAGACGAAATGATGAAAGTGCGCAACCTTGGCCGTAAATCACTTGAAGAAGTGAAGGCGAAATTGGACGAGTTGAACCTCGGTTTACGCTCGGAAGATTAATCAACTAGATTGAAGGAGGGAAACTTCTATGGGTTACAGAAAACTTGGACGTACAAGTTCACAACGTAAAGCAATGCTTCGCGACTTGGCGACAGACCTAATTGTGCATGAGCGCATCCAAACAACTGAGGCGCGCGCGAAAGAATTGCGTTCAGTCGTTGAAAAGATGATTACTCTTGGCAAACGCGGTGACTTGCACGCACGCCGTCAAGCTGCACAATTCATTCGCCGTGAGCTAGTTACTACTTCGGATGAAGAAGGCAACGAGAAGGAAATCTTTGCAATTCAAAAATTGTTCGATAACGTTGCACCACGTTACGCAGATCGCCAAGGCGGTTATACACGTATCATGAAAATGGGACCTCGTCGCGGAGACGGAGCACCTGTTGTAGTTATCGAGCTAGTTTAATAAAGCGGAGGGCGCCTGCCTAGACGCGACAGGCATAAGACGGATTGGCGAAGCGGCGATTTTTGCCGCGCACTGCCAAGACGGCTTATGACCCGAGCGACTGGCGCCCGGAGCTGGAATGTAACGACATTAGGGTGTGTCTGGCATACGCACAGCCACGCCCTTTTGTTATTAAATGATTTATACGACAATATTAAAAGCTGAGTGTTACGATCGACGGTTCGGCCGATCGGTCTAGCTCTACGCATCTCATCCGCTGATCCGGATTGAGCACCCGGCATCAGAATAGAATGGAGCGCATTTCTTCGGATGAGGTGCGCGCTTTTTTTATTTGTACGGAGAAAAAATTGTAGAATTCAGTTGTTTCATACATAATCAGAAAAACCCGGAGGTGAAAGATGTGAAGGAAATTTTGTCGTTGGATCATGTGTCCTATTCTTAC
>Ga0068830_1023529_pt1 | contig 15338 bp, 16 predicted proteins | sample Hof3ISUMetaT_23_FD_68490 | JGI IMG/M metagenome (GOLD analysis project Ga0068830, IMG submission 68490) | Enriched soil aggregate microbial communities from Iowa State university to study microbial drivers of carbon cycling -... | ecosystem: Environmental > Terrestrial > Soil > Agricultural land... | reverse complement strand
GCCCGAGTTTCTGGTTCCAGTTGTACTGGATGGGCACGCTGTAGAGCGCGGCCACCGGATTCAATGATTGCTTGGCCAGCTCCGCCTGGCTGTCGGCCGTTCGACCGATGTCGGGCCAAAGAGTCGCCAGCGCCACGGGAATAAGGTGAAGGACTTTGCTCATCAGTAGCTCCTTCTCGATATCGAGAATGTGCACTACCACTCCGGTTGGACCGCCTCGATACGCAGCGGCCCCGAAGAGCTTAGTTCAGTTTTATTGACTAGTATCAATTCGACTTGAGGAGACGCGTGAAGTACTTGGAGTTACACCATGGATAAGTGTGCGTCCACTTGTTGATTCGAAAATGGATAGTACCGGGGTTAACCATGCCAACCAAAACCGCTGCCCTGCCAACTTTTACACTCCTCGCGCTGTGCTGCCAGCAAGTCTGGGCCGGCGGCATCATGCTATACGAAATCGGCACCGATAACGCCGGCCTCGCCAACGCCGGCGCCGCCGCCCGGGCCCAGTGCCCCTCGACCATCGCCAGCAACCCGGCGGGCATGAGTTACTTGCCCGGCACACAAATCACCGCTGGCTTGCAGGTGTTGTATGGCGATCTGAGCTTCGACCGCGACTCCGGCACCAACGTCCCGGGCAGCGGCAGTGGCAACGTGCTCGATCCGATTCCCGGTGGCAGCTTCTTCATCAGCCATGAACTGAACGAGCATTGGAGTGTCGGCTTTGGCCAGTACGGTGATTTCGGTCTGGCGGTCAATTACGACAACGACTGGTCCGGGCGCTACTTCGCGCAAAACTCCAGCCTGCTAGGTTTGTCCCTGGTGCCCAGCGTAGCGTATCGCTTCAACGAGCAATGGTCGATGGGTGTCGGTATCAAGGCCATGTACGGCATGTTGCAGGCACAAACCGCCATCGACCGCTCTCCCTTTGGTTTCACCGATCGCGCAGACGGTCAGTACAAGTACAAGGACGGTGCGTGGGGTTATGGTGCCAATGTCGGGGTGATCTATGCCCCGCAACCCGGCACGCGCATCGGCCTCACCTACACCAGCAAAGTCGACCTGGACTTCGAAGACCGCCTGGATGTCAAAGGCGACGGCCGCCTGCTGGAGCGTATCAACGACACCACCACCAAACTCGACACCACTGTGCCGCAGACCGTGACCCTGAGTCTGTTCCAGCAACTGGACCGGCAATGGGCGCTGTTGGCCTCAGCCAACTGGCAGGACTGGTCGGAGTTCGGCGAGATCGGTGTACAGGTGGACACCACGGCATTTGGCGCGCAATCGAAGTCAGTCGATGCGGGATTCAAGGACACTTGGCACCTGTCCCTTGGCGCACAGTACCAGGCCACCGAGCAATGGCTGTGGAATGTCGGTGTGGCCTACGACAGCAGCGCCGTCTCAAACAGCAAACGCAGCGTGATCGTGCCCATGGGCGAATCCTGGCGCATCGCCACGGGCGCTACCTATGCGCTGAACAAAGACACCGACATCAACATCAGCTGGGCCATGGTCTGGCTTGGCGACATGCCGGTGGACCAGACCAAGTCGATCTCAGGCAATCAAGTCTCCGGTGAGTTCGACAACGCCTGGATCCAGGCCCTGACCGGCAACATGACCTGGCGCTTTTGAACCGTTACCACCGAGAAATACGACTTAGCCCATTGGAGTACCCACCACTATGAATCTGTCCCGGAACCTGTTCGTCGGCGCCGCACTGGCCGGTTTTATGCTCAGCGGTTGCACCTCGCAAGTCACCGAAAAGGACCAGTACTCAGGTTTCCTATCCAACTACAACAACCTGGAAGAAGTGACGACCACCAGTGGCGAGAAAGCCATGCGCTGGATCAGCCCGTCATGGAACTCGAATGCGTATGACACGGTGATCTTCAACAAGCTGGAGCTGTATCCGACGCCCAAGCCTAACGAGCGGGTCAACCCGCAGACGCTGGACGAATTGCAGAGCTACATGACCAGCAAGGCCAAAGGTGTGCTGGGCCAGAAATACCGAGTGGTGTCGACGCAGAGCGTAACCCCGGCTGGGTCACGTCCCCTGCTCCTGCGTGCAGCAATCACCGGAGTGAGTGCCTCCAACGAAGGCATGAAGTGGTACGAAGTGGTGCCGATCGCGGCTGTGGTCGGGGCTACTCAGGCCGTCACCGGTCACCGGGATCAGGACACCAATCTGTTCATCGAGGCAGAGTTCATCGACGTAAGAACCAATCAAACTGTGGCCAAAGTGGTGCGCAAAGTATTTGGCAGCCAGCTGTCGAACGAGAGTCAGAAAATCACCACGCAAGACTTCAAGGCCGCCATCGACAAAGTGAACGCTGATCTCTGGGCGTTTATCCGCAGCTGAGTGCTTTTACACCCGCCAACACAGGTTGGTGGGTGGATAAACTTGAAAAAGTGGACGGCTACCATGTGGACTTGTTTGGGGTTTCTATTTCCAAGATTGCCAAGGGCGCTGCTCACCGCGGCGCTCATGGCCAGTGTGCTAGCGCTGGTTGCCTGTGCGACGGTCGATGCACAGACTACCGCATACGTCGGGGTTGAACATCCCGCGCCAACCCTGGCCAGCGAAGTGCAGATCATACGCGTACCACCCACCCGACCTTTTGTGCGAATCGGTGAAATTCTGATCGACGCCAGTGTTGACCCGGCGCCACCCATCACTCAAGTCGAAGAGAAACTGCGTGAGCAAGCCGCGACGCTTGGTGCTGACGCGGTAGTTGTGGTTTACGACCAGATCCAGCCCGTGGCCGCATATGTGTCAGGGCCTCTATGGAGCCGTGACATAAATACGATCCAGGGACGCAAACTCAAAGGCATTGCCATCAAATATCAATAATGAGGTCCGCAACAATGAAGCTATCTTGTCCTGGCTGACGATTACGTTGGCAACTGTACTGATCAGTGCCTGCTCCGCCGTGGGATCCACTGATGGCGGTGCCGGTGAAACCGAAATTCGCTCCGGCAAGATCGAGCAGATATCGCTGACGCAGATGCAGACTAATCACGACAGTGGCGTAGGCGCTGTACTCGGTGGCCTTGGAGGGCTCGGACTCGGCAGCCTGATCGGGAGCGGCACCGGACGCGATGTTGCCATGGTAGCAGGCGCGCTGGCCGGTGCCGTGGGTGGCAATTATGCAGAGAAGAAAAAGTACGACCAACCTGTCCAGGCACAACAGATCATCGTGCGGGTCAAAAGTGGCGTGCTTGTATCGGTGACCCAGCCTATCAATCCGTCTCTGGGTAAAGGCATGAACGTTTATATCGAGGGCTCAGGTAACGATGCCCGGGTGGTACCGCAAGGCGGTTAAAAAGGCGGGGGACATAGCCGATTTCATTTGAGCAACTGACGGCGCCTGGCGCCCGGCGACGTAGAGAACCAACGCTGGCAAGCGCGATTGAACACACTCTGTTCGCTATAGCCGAGAAGGCCGGCAACCTGAGACATAGGCATGTGTCTTTCCGCTAGATAGTGATCGGCACGCTCGCGGCGCAGCGTCTCCACCACTTCGTCGAAGCTTCGCCCCTCCTCGGCCAGCCGGCGTTGCAACATACGCACGTGCATGCCGAGTTGCTCAGCAATTAATGGCAACCGGCACCGCTGTATCGGCATCATGCGCAGCACCAGACGCTCGACTTGATGGAGAACGTCTGATGTTGCTTGCAAATCAAACTGGTCGAAATAGCGCTCAAGTGCATGATGCAGGTAAGGGGCCTGCTGCTCGATGCGTTGACTCAGTTGTTCGGCACGCAGAACCAGGGCGTTGCAGGATTGACCGGTGTACACCTGCGTTTTGAAATAACGCCTGTAACGTGCCTGCGCGAGTGAGTGATGCGCAGAAAATAGCACCGATTGGGCAACGAATTTGTCGCCGTACAGCACCTTCATACCGTTATGCGCCACCCCCATCGCCAGCTCCTCCATTTGCCGTCGCGGGCTGGGTCCCGATAGCCGGATATCGATCACCAAATGCGGCGCCTTAGCCTCACTCAGGTCAAGATCAAGCCGAATGCCCGGACTGTGGTAGCCGATGAAACGGATGATTTGCGCCAACGCTTCTCCCGCTGTCGCGCATGTTCGGGCAATCACCGCAATTGGCCCGAGAATATGCAAGTCCTGATACTCGGCCATGCGTAAACCAAAATCAGGGCACTCCAGCTCTCGCGCAGCAAACTCCAACAACCCTACCAACGAACGTAGCGGCACTCGCGCTTCCTCGTCCATCAGCAGGGTCGGATTGATGCGAAAGCGTTCAAGCATAAGGTCAGCATTCCCGCCGAGCTGGCTCGTCACTTCACGGAATCCAGTAAATGAGGTTGTTCTGATCAAAGATGTCATGTCATCAAAAATCAAATAAATGTCACGAAAGGTCAATAGCTTTAAGAGCGACATAGCCAACAATCCATCCAGGGAACCACTGTTGCTGCATTGCGAAGCAACATCCTGTTAACTCGCTCGGGATTGTTCTGTGATGGAATTCGACTACGTAATCATCGGTGCCGGCTCAGCGGGTTGTGTTCTGGCTAATCGCCTGAGTGCAAACCCCAATGTCACGGTCTGTTTGCTGGAGGCCGGTCCCGAAGACAGCTCGCCTCTGATCCATGCACCGGTTGGCGTCGCTGCGATCGTGCCGAGCCGACACGTCAACTGGGCGTTCCAAACCGTACCGCAACCTGGTTTGAACGGTCGCCGAGGCTACCAACCGCGCGGCAAGGTCCTGGGTGGCAGCAGTTCTATCAATGGCATGGTTTACATTCGTGGTCATCACAGCGATTTTGACGACTGGCAGGCCTTGGGAAATCCCGGATGGTCGTTTTCCGATGTCCTGCCGTACTTTCGCAAGAGTGAAATGAACCATCGCGGAGCTTGTCATTTTCACGGAGCAGAAGGCGAGCTATATGTCGGCACGAACCCGCTACACCCGGTCACCCAAGCCTTTATCGAAGCGGGGAAAATGGCCGGGCACCGGCATAATCCCGACTTCAATGGCGCCGACCAGGAAGGCATCGGTCAATTCGACGTGACGATTCGCGACGGTCGACGCTGGAGCACGGCCACCGCTTTCCTTAAACCGATTCGACGTACGCGCAAGAACCTTACTGTGCTGACTTCGGTCGCCGCCGAGCGGATCGTGCTGGAAGGCAAGAAGGCCGTCGGCGTTGCGCTGCGCATAAGGGGCAACCGTCGGACGATCAAGGCTCGACAGGAAGTCCTGCTCAGTGCCGGATGCTTTGGTAGTCCGCAATTGTTGATGCTCTCGGGGATTGGCCCGCAAGCTGAACTCAAGCCTCAGGGCATACCGGTGCAGCACGAACTTCCCGGCGTTGGCCAAAACCTGCAGGACCATCCGGATGTCGTACTCAGCTATAAAAGCCATGACACGTCCTTGATGGGCCTTTCCCTGCGCAGCAGCGCGAAGATGGGCAAGGCAGTGATCGACTATGTCCGGCATCGACGGGGGCCTTTGGTCAGCAACTTCGCCGAGGGCGGGGGCTTTCTGAAAACCGACGCAAGTCTTGCGCGTCCTGATATCCAACTGCATTCGGTCATCGCGATGATTGACGACCATAACCGTAAGCTGCACTGGGGACACGGGTTCAGTTGCCACGTCTGCGTGCTGCGGCCCAAGAGCGTCGGTAGCGTGGGCCTGCAATCGAATGACCCGAGCGCCGCTCCGCGCATCGACCCCAACATTCTTGGGCATGACGATGATGTGGAGACCCTGCTCACCGGATACCGAATGACTCGGGAGATTATCCGGCAAGCGCCTATGGCACGTTACGGACTCAAGGATATGCACAGCGAAGGAATCTATGGAGATGAACAACTGATCGAGCTGTTGCGCCAGCGCACTGACACCATTTATCACCCGGTCGGCACCTGCAAGATGGGTAACGACGAGCAGGCCGTGGTGGACAGCCAGTTGCGGGTGCATGGTATCGAGGGGCTTCGCGTGGTTGATGCCTCGATCATGCCGACCCTCGTGGGCGGTAATACGAATGCTGCCTCGATCATGATCGCCGAACGTGCCGCCGACTGGGTGTCTGCGAGCGGATGATCCTCGATTGTTCATTAAAGGAGGCGGTTCAGGCGCACTTTGCAAAAGACCGCCATGGGTCGATAGCAATTAAGCAGGAACGACCGTAATCAGCCAAAGCGGACGTCGATTCCGCCGATTAATGGCGCTGATAACCCAGCGCGCTGATGCTCTCTGGCAGGCCACTGTCCCTATAGCTAGCAAAATTACAGTGAATAATCTATCGCAAATGGCGCTAAAAGGACCACCATGAACGCAGCACTGAAAAAATATTTCTTGATCGTCGCATTCTTCACTGTGGGGAGTATTGCCCTGATCTATGGTGTAAGCCCCACTTGGTTCGCTAAAATTTTTCTAGACATGGATGGTCTGGACATTAACTTCACACACATACTTCGAGCTGTCATGTGCCTTTATCTCGCACTGGGCCTGTTCTGGATTGTCTGCGCCTTTAATCCGAGACTCCACAATATCGCCATCTTGACCGTACTGATTTTTTGCACTGGGCTAGTTCTTGGTCGCATGCTTAGTTTCATGATCGATGGCTTACCGTCAATGCTGCTGCAACTCTACGCAGTCATAGAATTGTCGGTTATCCCGATTGCCTATTGGCTGCTACGACTTCGTGAAGTCGATCAAGTCAAAACACAATAAAGCTGCTTTGCCTGCCTGCGCACTTGAATCGACAGTCCCGGCGTTGCGCCCTCCGAAGGAGCATTTCATCAGCTACCACGCCGCTGCACCTGTCTTGCGGGGCTGGAAGCTATAGAGTTGTCACATCATCATTCTCGTCATGTTGCAGTCTCCTTGCTCTGGCGGGCGCAATGGGTCGAGGGTCTACGTAGCCCACTGGGGTCTGCTATTCGGGGCATGGCGTGCCACTTGATGCGCATGGCAACCAACAAAAAGTGCCCTCGAAGGGCCCTTTTGTACTGAAACCAAAATCACTTGGCGAGCCACGACTCTACAGTGTCGGCGCCGTATTTCGCTTTCCACTCTTTCAGGGTTCTGTGATTGCCACCCTTCGTCTCAACGACTTCGCCAGACTCTGGATTTTTGTAGACCTTCACTAGGCGAGGCTTACGGGTGGCGGTTTTTGATTCAGCAGCTGGAGCGCGACGACCAGCTTGTGGGTCGAGCAGGTTGATGATGTCTTTCAAGCTGTAGCCATACTTGGCTAGCAAAGCGCGCAGTTTCGTTTCGAATTCGATTTCTTGCTTCAGGCCAGCATCACCCTTAAGGGCTTCAAGTGCTTGAAGTTGTTCAGCGAGGTGTTTTTCGAGCTGACGAAATTCTGCGAGCTTAGACATGGGGGATCCCTTTTAGATAGCTGCCTTACAGTATATTGCAAATCGATCATCGCAACGGGCGCTGCTTGTGACAGTTAAACTGGTAGGGGGCAGTTCAAAATCATGGCTCAGAAATAATTTATGGCTGAGCCATGATTTGGGATAATTCAGTTCTGCATTCCCCGAGCGCCTCTGTCGATGGCTCGAATCACCTGCAGTACATCGTCCATAGCTGATCAAACCGCGTCGTGAAGCTCTGGCTCATCATCTCCCGCCGTGTTCCCTAATCCAGATTGGTTGGGACACTCGCCAGATGCATCGTACTCCGCCCTCTCGGCCATTGATGGCATCCAAACCCCCCATCACTTTCCCAGTCGCTTCGGGCATAGAGAATGAAAAGAGGTCTTTGGTGTACCCGCCTTTTTGACAAAGATTGTACAGAAGCACTTCGACCTTGCTGTACTGAAAGCCTGGTTGGGAAATTCGATCCACCACGTCCTCGGCAGCCTTTGTCATCAAGCGCGCGTCGTTGGCTGAAGAGTCGCATCTTCGCGTAAGCGCCTAACCGCTCACTCGAACCGTGATGAACGAGGGACAGACCGACTGCGTTGCCTGTCCGATGAAAACCAAGTGCTGCCCGAACACTGCGTTCCGCAAGATCGCTCGCAGCGTCCAGGAAGCCGCTCGTGATGTGGCGCGGCTCATTGCAGCATCGGCGGCATGTCAGCGCTCTCGCTACGAATGTAAGAAGGTCGAAATGTTGTTTGCTCACCTCAAGCACATCCTGAAACTGGATCGCTTACGATTAAGTGTCATGAGTGGCGCAACTGATGAATTCACGATGGCCGCTGCGGAACCTGCGACGGCTGACCAAATTTACATCCCAAGGTCCACCAGTCACGGGATCGGTGCGCCTGCGCTAAGCAAACAACCTCAAACTAACCCAATAACAAAGCAGCAAAGGTCACAGAAGGGGCCGAGAAACCACTCAATATGGTGAGTAGGTGCTCCGGTGGCGGCCGTGCCTGAGTTCAGGTGATCTGAAAATCCGACTTTTTCAACAGTATCGGCCAGAAGCTGCCTTTCGCTAGTGGTAGCGATGTGTCGCGACCCGAAATTGTCGTCACTGAAAAGTGGTCGTGGCAGTTCGATGAGGTCACAAAGACGGGGTTTGAAGCAGGCAGCATCAATACTTGATGTGCCTATTCCCTCGATCTGAATTGCTTGAGCTGATACTCAAGGGAGTCAAAAAGTTGAAGAATCTCGTCGCCAGTGACATCCAGTCCGCACTCGAAACACTTCAATCTCAGTAAATCTTTAAACGAGGCGATCCGATGCACGGCAGGCTGAAGATCAGCGCCGCAATTTGGACACGTCAGCGTACACGGGTCCACTTCTAGCATTGTAGCCACCACTCTCTGGTTCGTTTCAGATATTAAACGATATCTAGAGCCTCCAACTTTGAGAAAAATCAACAAGCTGTCGCATCTGGCCACGGAGAGCGGCGCCTGTCGCGACCGGCTGAACGGCCAAATGCGGACGTTGAAGGGTTGCCTTCGGCACAATAAGAACATCATCGGCTGAGGCGCAGTCCACCACCCTCAGATCACGCAGCGATATGGCCTCAACTGTCGGGCTACGCAGGATTTCGTCATCTTCTACGATCAGCACTATTGAAGTCATGGTACGGGTTCTCGAATACCTGTCTGTTAATGCAACTACCGATGTTGGCATTTGAGCCATCTGATCAGCGGTGTCTACCGCACCATGAATTGCCGATTTTTGTCATTCCGCTAATCTGATTTTGTCGGGCAACCTACAAGGGCCTGATACCTTCACCAGAACAGTAGGTTACAGGATCGCCATGCGACTATCGGATTTTATCCTCGACAACCTGGAGCCAATCCTGCAAGCGTGGGAGGACTTCGCCAGGTCGGTAGAAACCCCATTGCCTACCATGGATGCTACAGGCCTGAGAAACCATGCCGAGTCTATGTTGCGGGCGGTGGCGCTTGATCTGCGTACCGCTCAAACCGAGCAGCAACAGATTGACAAGTCCCTTGGCCTCGCCCCGATCGCGGCGAATGAGACAGCGGCTCAAAGCCATGCATTGACACGCCTGGTAGCCGGTTTTTCTTTAGACCAGTTGGTCTCGGAATACCGTGCGCTGCGGTCGAGCGTACTCAGATTGTGGTTAGCGAAAGGGTACGCTTCTGACGATGATCACATTGTCGACATGCTTCGTTTCAATGAAGCGATTGATCAAGCGCTGGTCGAATCGATTGCCGCCTACGGACAGGCGGTGGAGACCACCCGAAAAACGGTGCTCGGCGTGCTGGGCCATGATCTGCGAACGCCTCTCGGCGCCGTGACACTGTGCACTGACTTGCTCAAACAAACGGAAGAACTGGGCAGCCGCGGAAAGAAAATCATCTCGCAGATCTCGACCAGCGTGCAAAGCGCCAACCAGATGGTGAATGATCTGCTCGATCTCGCACGCTGTAACCTAGGCACAGGTATACCGGTACGGCCAGAAAACACCGACCTGACTGCCGTGTGCCAAACCGTCGTAGATGAAATCACAATCGCCCATCCTGAAGCGCAGATCCTGTTCAGCAATACGGGCACCATTACGGGTCGGTACGACCCTGCGCGCATGGCCCAGGTGTTCTCAAATCTAATCGGTAATGCCGCGCGACACGGCAGTCATCAACACCCAATTAACGTCTCTTTGAGTCGGGACGGCAGCACCGCCAATTTTTGTGTGCTAAATCATGGGGAGCCCATTCCGTCCAGTGCGTTGCCCTCTCTCTTCAATCCAGAGGGGCGTTACTCCAGATTTCCTGAAGGTGTACCCGGAAAAGCATCCGGTCTAGGACTTGGACTATTCATAGCCGCTCAAATTGTTGAAGGCCATGGTGGGAAAATCGAGGTCGAGTCGACGCTGGAGCAGGGAACAATTTTCCGTGTGAGCTTACCTACACATCAATAAGTAGTACCTGCATCGCAAGTATCTCGCACCTGATGGGCCAAAAGTGAATGTCCGTTATGGGTCGACTGCGGCCCTTCGCGACAAGCAAAAATCGGCCAGAAGCGGTCAGTCGCCAAAGACAAATAAAAACCAACGATTGCTAAGGCAACCCGGCACTTTTTTCAGGATAGGCTGGCTTATATTGCGTTCGACGAGAAGCGCGCCCTGAAAATGGCATTTTCATTACAATTCGATGACAAGCGATTCGGGCAAAAAGATGAAAGTCAGAGCTACTGTCATATGCGAGAGAGATAAAGAGATCTTGTTCGTTCGCAAACCTCAAGCAAAATGGTCTTTGCCTGGTGGCAAGGTGGAGTCTGGCGAACCTATCGCAGCAGCAGCTGCCGTGCGAGAACTCCAAGAAGAAACCGGGCTAAATGTTGATCAGCTCCTCTACGTTTTTGAGTTCGATGCAGGCGGCACCCGCCACCATGTTTTTGAGGCCTCTGTTCCGGATGGTGAAAACGCCGTACCACAAAACGAGATTGCTGAATGCATATGGCATTCCTTGAATACGTTTCAAGACCTGGACACAAGCGAAGCTACGAAATCAATTATCAGATCATTTCTACGGCGACTTTAGTCCCCCGCTGGATCATCCCCAGGATGACGCATGCCCTATCACATCATCTTACTCATACTTTTTGCAGCGCTCTTGCATGCTAGCTGGAATGCCGCGTTGCGAGGTGGCACCGACAGACTTTGGTCGATGACGATAATGTGCGTGGCGGTTGCCATTGCCAGCGTCGTAATTGCCTTGTTTCTGGAAGCTCCGGCCGAAGCGAGCTGGTTCTATGCAGTGCTTTCAGCGGTTCTGCACGTTGGCTACAACTTGTTCCTGGTGCGCAGCTACAAGGTTGGAGACCTTGGCCAAACTTACCCTATCTCGCGAGGCTCCTCGCCTATCCTGATCACCCTCGCCGCCTCGGTTTTTGCCGGGGAATCGGTCGGGGCAGTCGCGATGTTCGGCATTTTTCTGGTGTCAGGCGGAATCATCTCGCTGGCGTTTAGGGGGCGAAAGCTGGCCGTTCCCAGTCTGCCTTACGCCTTGGGAACGGGTTGCTTCATTGCGGCTTATAGCGTGACGGATGGCATTGGCGTTCGCCTGTCCGGTGCACCGATGGCCTACACGGTATGGATGTGCGCCTTGTGGGGCGTTTTGATGCCATTGGTGTATGTAGGCATGCGCGACGCGAAAAGTTTATTTACCTTCCGGCCCGGGTTCATGACGGCTTTCTTCGGAGGCCTTGTTTCACTGCTGGCCTATGGAATCGTCATCTACGCCATGTCCGCCGCACCCATGGGAGCGGTATCGGCATTGCGCGAAACCAGCGTATTGTTCGCGGCATTGATCGGATATTTTTTCTTGGGCGAGACACTGACTGTCCGAAAAATACTGGCATGCGCGGTGATTGCCATCGGCACGATCATCATTGGCTGACGACAGGGGCGCAAACGATGGTCAGCTTTGGGTCGATGGCAGCGGGGATGTGATCATTGATCTCCCTCCAAATGCCCTTGCAACAATTAACGTCGGACTCGGTGACTTATTGCCCATCGAGCTGGTTGAAGGATCGATAGTGCTAAAGCCAATTCGTGACTCTGATACGAATTCCTAAGGCTAAAATCGGCGAGAGGCGAACGCTCAAAAGTGTCTACGAACCTTAGGTGCCCATTGCGAGCTTACATTCAAGACGTATAAATTCATTGGCCAGCACCCCGGCCGATAGACCAGCCCCAGATCAGAAAACAGCAGGAAGGAAACTGCTAACTGCAGCACCTTCAAGGAGTTTCATATGCAGGTGTTCAACTCAAGCACAAATCAGCAGTGGCTGCAACAATTGCCACACCTGCCTTTCCCCGGCGTCCCTGCTGGACACGAACCTCCCCAAATGGAGGACAGAGCTTTAGCGGAAGCCAAACGGGCGCTTTCGGATATCCTCCGTTGCAACAATATGGTTGTGCTCTCCGGACTGGGAACTTCGTTGTGCGTACCTCCGTTTCAGCAGAACGGCTCCAAAGCTCCGACCATGTGGGATTTATGGCAGCAGGTGAAGCTTAAGCAGGATGCTGCCTCGGCGATTACTACTCCTCCTGGCCCCAATTTCGATCAATTGCTGGAAATTGTTGGGCATCCTCAGGCGAAAACGGATATTGAGGCTCTTATGTCCCGGTGCCGTCTCGCCGAGTCCTTCTTGACTGGCCCAGTTAAGGATGAGGTCGTAAAGTTCGTTGCGCTCGCCGAAGCTCACATCATTGCCGCAACAAATTTCGTCTATCCAAATCACTCTCTTCCCGTGCACACAGAATTTCTTCGCAGAGCGGCCCGACGGCCGCAACGCAAATCCCGAACTAAGATTTTCACCACAAACTACGACCGTTGTTTCGAGGAAGCAGGCCGGCAAGGCCGATACGTCGTGGTCGATGGTTTTTCCCATACCGTACCGCCAACATTCGATGCCGTTCACTTCAGCTATGAGACAGTGACACGACTCGCTGACACTGAAGCTTTTGATCCCATCCCTAACTCGTTTCATCTGTACAAGCTGCATGGCTCAGTTGATTGGCAGCGGCAGGAACAATCAGGCGAAATCACTAAGTGGACAACGACAGGCAGGCCAGTCCTGATTTATCCCCGAAACTCAAAGTACGAGCTCGCGTTTGAGCAGCCATACCTTGAGATGATCAGCGCATTCCAATCAGCATTACGTGCTCCTGACACGGGTGTCTTGGTGGTGGGTTTTGGATTTAACGATACCCACCTCGCCGAACCCATTATGTCTGCCATACGATCCAACCTATCGCTCAGGATCGTGGCAGTCAGCCCCGGTCTCGCTCCCTGGGACAGGGATGGGCAACAAGGGCCTGGAGAGTGCGGAACCAATAAGTACCTCGGGCAACTTCGCAGCCTTGCAAGTGCGGGAGATGCGCGCATTACCCTACTAAATTGTGGTTTCGAGGATATGGTTTCACTCGTGCCAGACCTGGCGGCGGAAACAGATCTTGAACGTCATGTCGCACGGCTCCGCAGCATTGGTGCCGTATGACTGGCCTTGTCGTTTCTCCTTATGACCGCCTGCGATACATAGGCTCTGTCGCCACAGTGCGGCCTGCATCGGTCGAAGTGAACCTGCCTCTTGCTCCTCTTCCGGGAAGCACGCACGTTGCCGGGTATCCTTTACAGCGCGGCCAAGTGGGCGAGTTTGTTGTCATCGAAGGCGAAGAACACGCTGTACTCGGGCGACTTGTCGAAACTCGGTTACCGGAACGCGATCGCCTTTCCGTAGAGCCCACCCGCGACCATGATGCAAAGCCGAATCCGTTGGGGGTGGTACAGCTTCTCACTGCCATTGATCTTGAGACAGGCCAAGCGCTTCGGGGTGTTCCTTTATCGCCAAGGATCGGCCAACACGTTTTCTCAGCACATCCCTTGATCGTTAAACAGGTGATCGAATCGGGCCCAACACCTGATCAACGACGCATTCAGCTCGCAAATTTCCCCCATGCCCGCGATACATCAGTCTCTCTTTCCCCCAGTAATCTGCTGGGACGACATTGCGCGATTCTGGGAGCCACCGGCGGCGGCAAGAGCTGGACAGTGGCTTTGCTGACGGAGGAAATTGCGCGCCTAGGTGGCAAAGCAATTCTGTTCGATGCGACAGGGGAATTTCATACCCAAATCGGCCCTGGTATTAGACATACGTACCTCGGGGGACGGCGCATTGATCAGAACGACCCAAGATTGTTTCTCAGCTTTCCGTACTGGGATTTGACGGAATCAGACTTGTTTGTCTTGCTCAGACCCAGCCCCGGAGTTCAGGCACCTAAGCTGAAGGAAGCACTGCGTAGTCTCAAGATAGCGCATTTGGCTCCACACCTCGGCAATGGTGGACTGATTCGAAAAGCGAATCAGCCCCGTCAAAACTTTGAAGCAGCCTGCGTGCAACATGCTCAAGCATTGAGTCGACCCGGCACTCGTTTCGAAATCGCTCAACTGGCAAACCAAGTTTGGGAAGAGTGCGTTTATCCAACTGGATTCAACGCTCAGCAGGGAAACTGGGGTGGCGCCACCGCCAATGAGCAGTCCGCCTGTGTAACCCTAATTTCGCGCATCGAAGCTGAGCTGGCGTCCCCCAACCTAGAATGCTTGTTCTCTCCTGAAGGGCTCATACCACTGCCACAAGTCATTGCCGATTTTCTTGCTGACCCGAATCAGCGGGTTTTACGTATTAGTCTTGAGTTTCTGTCGTTTGAGCACAATGCCAGAGAAGTAGTAGCGAACGCTGTCGGACGATATTTGCTAAGTCTTGCACGTCAGGGCAGATTCCTAGGCATGCCTCTGGTCGCCATGATCGATGAAGCACATCAGTTCCTGGACAAGTCGGTAGGTGATGAATTCACGCGAACCGATTTGGATGCCTTTGGGTTAATAGCGAAGGAAGGTCGCAAGTATTCGTTAACCTGCGTGCTTGCGACGCAACGCCCTCGAGACATCCCTGAAGATGTTCTCAGCCAAATGGGGATGTTCATTGTTCACCGCCTTATCAATGAGCGAGATCGGCACATCGTAGAGAAAGCTTGCGGAGACCTAGATGCATCTGCGGCATCGTTCCTTCCAACCTTGGGGCAAGGCGAGGCTATGGTCGTAGGTGTAAATTCACCTATACCGCTACCTGTGTCGATTCGCCGTCCAAGCCATCCGCCATCATCGCGTTCTGCCGACTACGAACGGTTTTGGGGCTAACTCTTTGCGAGAATGCGGACTCATGTGCGGAACGGCATGAATCACCGCATTTTTCACCTAGGAAAAAGTGGAAAAGTGTGTTCGCCGGACAGTTATGATCAGACGTCCTTCAAAAGGCGAGAATCATTAACTTGCTTGGCGAAGTGCGACCTGCATCCAGACGGGAATTTCACTATCTACGAGCTGCTTGAATTCAGATGGGGTCATCTTGGCTTTGATAC
>Ga0068830_1021670_pt1 | contig 15443 bp, 10 predicted proteins | sample Hof3ISUMetaT_23_FD_68490 | JGI IMG/M metagenome (GOLD analysis project Ga0068830, IMG submission 68490) | Enriched soil aggregate microbial communities from Iowa State university to study microbial drivers of carbon cycling -... | ecosystem: Environmental > Terrestrial > Soil > Agricultural land... | reverse complement strand
CGACTTCTTCCGATGGACGCACTGTCATGCCGTAGTTCGCGCGTAGTTGCTCCGCTGCCATCCTCATTGATCCGTGAGGACGCGACATGAATCAAAAGACCACTTCCGATCCCATGGCCACGCTTTACCAGGAAGGCCGCCATACGTTTGTCGAACTCGTACCCGATGGAGGGGCCAGGCTCGACGCCTTGTTTCATACAGTTCCCGCATTGGGCCAACTGGCCGTCGGCGTGGTGTACGGACATTTACACTCACGTCCCGGTCTTGATCCGCGATTACGCGAAGCGGTGTCGTTTGCCTGTTCAAGGGCCAATGAACGGTTTCATGGTTATGGATCGGGGCGGCTTTATCGCCAAACGATAGAGCCAACCTGTCAGATCTGACAGGCGACAAGCGCTGCGTGTCGGCTCACAGTAAGCCCCAAGGGATCCATCGTTCCCGGGGGGACGATCATGAAAGGGACTTCACCTTTTTGTCCGATGCACGGTGCCGAACAGACGCACGCCGAGCAACTCGCCATCGCGCTCTTCCAGTAAAATCGGCGCCGTGCCACCTGGCATCACCACCTGCACTTCTCCCGCCGACACCCAGCCCACCCGCCACGCTGCACTCGCCACCGCACTGGCGCTGGTGCCGGAAGACGCCGTCGGCCCCTCGCCCCGTTCGAATACCCGCGCCACAATGCGTTGATCACCGGCGCGCATCGCCCATTGCAGATTGACCCCGGCCGGGCACGGCTGGCCGGCGCCGGTGGGCATGGCGTAGGCGATGGCGGTCAGACTTTCCGCCAGCGGTGCTTCAAGCATCTGTGCGTTGCTCGGCAATGCGGCTTCATCCTGCACCAGCGTCACGCAATGCGGATTGCCGATGCGCACGAACTGGCTGTGTGCCCACGCGGGATCGAGTTGCGCCAGCGGTCGAACACCGCTGACTTCCACGCCATTGAAAGGGTGCGACTCAACCCCGAGCGCACCGACCGCCGCCGGGCCGAAACCGGGCTGGCCGAGGTCCAGCCAGAAGCCCTGCACGCCCGCCACTTGCGCCGGTTTCACCGAGGTCGGCACGGGCGATAGTGCGTCCTGTTTGTCGTGATGCACCCGCAGCGTCGCGCCCTCCTCCGGCATCACCCCCTGTTCGAGCAGCGCCTGGGAGAAGATCGTCAGGCCGTTGCCACTGCGTTCAGCCAGCGTGCCGTCGGTGTTGACGATCAGCACATCAAAGGGTGGCGAGGATTGAAACGGGCCGATCAGCAAGCCATCGCTGCGATGGGACTTGCTGCCGACAGGTCGCTGACCGTCGGGCCAATCGCAGCACAGGGCGATCGCGGCGCGGCTCCACGCCAGTCGAGACAAGGCACACTGCGTGGCACTGGCGGGCAGATCGATACCCGAGTCCCGCAGCGCCTGCGGTGAAATCACCCCGTAGATATTGCCCCGTACATCGTAGAACTGCGTCATGTACTGACCCTTGTTTTCGAGTTGCCAAAGACGTCACTGTAAAACGCAATTCCTTGTGGGAGCGAGCCTGCTCGCGATGCCGTAGTGTCAGTCGAACTTTCATTGTCTGATACACCGCCATCGCGAGCAGGCTCGCTCCCACAGAAGAGCTGTGCAAGGATGTCCGCTGCTGAAACGTTTTTTGCCAAGGATCGTTATGACCAGCCTCACCCCTCAAGACACGTTCGTTCCCGGACGCCTCGAACAGATGTCCACGCGCATCGCTTTCTTCATCGCCGGGCTCGGCATCGCCGCGTGGGCGCCGTTGGTGCCCTACGCCAAGGCGCGGGCCGGGCTCGATGAAGGCACCTTGGGATTGTTGTTGCTGTGCCTGGGCGTCGGTTCGATTCTGGCGATGCCGCTGGCGGGGATTCTGGCCACGCGGTTTGGCTGCCGCAAGGTGGCTACCGGCGGCACGTTGCTGATCTGTGCAGCATTGCCGTTGCTGGCGACGGTGTCGTCGATTCCGGCATTGATCGCCACGTTGTTCATGTTCGGCGCCGGACTGGGCACGGTGGATTCGACGGTGAACCTGCAAGCGGTGATCGTCGAGCGGGCCAGCGGCAAGAACATGATGTCCGGGTTCCACGGCCTGTTCAGCCTCGGCGGGATTGTCGGCGCGGCGGGCGTCAGTGCCCTGCTCGGTCTCGGGTTGTCGCCACTGGCGGCGATGCTGGTGGTGGTTGTAGTGCTGATCGCGGCGCTGTTCAAGGCCGTGCCGCACATGCTGCCTTACGGCAGTGAAAGCTCGGGGCCGGCGTTCGCGGTGCCCCACGGGATCGTGCTGTTCATCGGCGGCATGTGCTTCATCGTATTCCTCACCGAAGGGGCGGCGTTGGACTGGAGCGCGGTGTTCCTGGCGCAGGAACGCGGGATCGACACTGCCTATGCGGGGCTTGGTTACGCAGCATTTGCGTTGACCATGACGGCGGGTCGCTTTACCGGTGACCGGATCGTCCGCGCACTGGGCGCAACCCGGATCATTCTGTTTGGCGGTCTGCTGGCAGCGGCGGGATTGTTTCTGGCGACCTTTGCCCCGAGCTGGCAAGCCGCGCTGCTGGGTTATGCGCTGGTCGGCGCCGGGTGTTCGAACATCGTGCCGGTGCTGTACACGGCGGTGGGCAAGCAGACGGTGATGCCGGAAAGCATCGCCGTGCCGGCAATCACTACGCTGGGGTATGCGGGGATTCTGGCGGGGCCGGCGGTGATCGGCTTTGTCGCCCACGCCAGCAGCCTGAGTTTTGCCTTCGGGTTGATGGCGACGTTGCTGGTGGCGGTGGCGATTGGCGGCAAAGCGCTCAAAGTCTGAAAAACATCATCTGAACGCCCCCGAAGCGAACCCGCTCCCACAAGATACAAACGTTCCCTGTGGGAGCTGCGGTTCGACGATTCGACTTGCCCGCGATGAAGCCACCTCGGTCTATCAGAAACCGACGCTGGCCTGCACGAAGAACGTCCGCGGCGTACCCACGTAGATCCCCGAGTTGTTGTCGCTGGAGCGGGTGAAATACTGCTTGTCGAAGATGTTTTTCACCCCGGCGCCGAGCTTCAGGTTCGACAGCTGCGAACCAAAGTCATAGCCGCCGCGCACGTTCCAGGTCACGTAACCCGGAATGTCGCCGTACTGCCCGTCCGCCGTGCCTTCGGTGATGTAATTGCCATTAAAGCTGCCATCAGCATTCACGCCGGTGCCCGGCGAGCGCTGTTTGGACTGGGCGAAGCCGTCGATGTTGTAGGTCCAGCGGTTGATGTCGTAACGCAGGCCGACGGTGGCCACCTGACGCGAATAGAACGGCAGGTCGCGGCCCTTGAAGCCCGGGATCTCGCCTTCATAGGTCGCGCGGGTGTAAGTGAAACCGGCGTTGGCCGTCAGGCCATCAAGGCGCGGATCGAGCGCCGCCATGTCGTAGTGGACCGACGCTTCGATACCCTGGTGCTTGGTCGCGCCGAGGTTGGTCCAGCCCACGTCGTTGCTGATGTATTGCAGTTCGTCATCGAAGTCGATGTAGAACAGCGTCACTTCTCCGCCCCACACGTCATCGTTGTAGCGCGTGCCGATTTCGTAGGTCTTGGCTTTCTCCGGCTCCAGACCATTGGCGGTCTGGTCACCCGAGCCGCCCTGACCGAGCTGGAAGTACTGAAGGCTGCCGAACGACGTCTCGTAGTTGGCGAACAGCTTCCACGCATCGGACAGGTGATACATCACGCTCAGGGCCGGCAGCGGCTCGTTGCTTTCGATGCTGCGGTTTTTCTCCGGGACGCGTTTGCCGGCGGTGTCGAGCACGGCGCGATCATGCCAGTCAGTGCTGATGTGCTCGAAGCGAATGCCCGGGGTCACGGTCCAGTTGCCGACATCGATCTTGTTGTCGATGTAAACCGAGTTGGCCTCGGTGCCGCCGGTGCGGTCCTGGAACACATGACCGTCGGAGGTCTTGGTGACCACCGGCACATTGTTGACCAGCGCCAGACGGCTCGATTGCTCGTGCATCGCCTCTTTCAGATAACGGTAACCGACGCTGACTTCCTGGGTGGTCGGGCCGACGTCGAACACACGCGAAACGCGCGGTTCGATGCCCAGCGTGTAATAGGAACGCGGAAACGAGCTGAGGGTTTTCTGATCGCGGGCGGCGATGGTGCTGCCGCGAAAACTGTCGGAATAGTAGGTCAGCACTTCCGCCTGGGTGCGCTCGTCGATCTGCCGGATCCACTTGAACGACACGTCCTTGCGGCGGCCGCTGAAGCCGTCGTAGTCGCGGTCGGACTGGAACGGTTTGTCGTCGTACTGCTTTTGCGTCAGGCCACCGGGCATGTCGGCGCTGGCGTCGTAGTAGTGGAAGTTGAGGCTGAAATCGTCCTGATCGGTCGGCGCCCAGTGGGTCTTGAGGATCACGTCGTCGATGTCGTTGCCGTTGTTGCGCTCGCGGTAACCGTTGCCGTTGACGCCCGAGTACAACAGCGCCATGCCGATGCCGTTGTCGGCAGTGCCGCCGAGAAACGCGGTATCGATGTGTTTCCAGCCACCGTGCTGGGAGGTTTCCAGGGTGGTGCCGATTTCACCGGTGGTTTTTTCCGGGATCGCGCGGGTCACGAAGTTGATCACGCCGCCGACGTTCTGCGGCCCGTAACGCACGGAGCCGGCACCACGGACCACGTCGATGCTGTCGAGGTTGCCGGAAGAAATCGGCGCCATCGACAGTTGTGGCTGGCCGTACGGAGCAAACGCGGCCGGCACGCCGTCGATCAATACGGTGGAGCGTGGCGACAGACGCGACGTCAAACCCCGCACGCCGACGTTCAACGAAATATCGCTGCCGCCGGTGCCGTTGGCTTCCTGCACCTGTACGCCCGGTACGCGGCGCAGCACGTCGCCGACGTTCATCGCGCCCTGCTCGACCATCGCTTCACGGCGAATCACCGTGCGCGCGCCGGGGTGGTTCTGCACCACGGCGGCGTCGGCGTCGCCGAGCCAGTCGCCGACCACCTTGATGTCGGTCACGCCCAGTTCCAGCGGGCCGCTGGCAGCGGAAGTCGGGGCCGGTGACAAAGTCACCGAGCCTTCATTGATCTGATAATCCAGACCGCTGCCTTGCAGCAATTGGCGCAGGGCCTGCTCCGGAGAAAGATTGCCATCCACCGCCGGCGCCTGTTTGCCGGCGACCAGGTCCGGGCTGAAAAACACCTGCAACGACGTTTGCTGGCCCAGTTCGCTCAGGGCCTGACCCAGCGGCTGGGCGCGGATGTGGATGGCTTCGGCGGCGAAGGCCATCGGCACGGCGGCGTTGACCGCCAGCGCAAGTGCCAGCGGCAACCAAGGTGATTTTTTGTTTTTGGCGGTGGAGTTTTTCACGTCGAACGGAGTCCTGTGGATCGCAAGAGTGTGCGGCTGTTAATGCAAACCAGTTGCAGTTGAACAGGAAGACGACGAACTCGAAAAAAACCTGAATTTTATTTTGAAATTATTTCCTGGCTGCCGTCGGCAAGGGTGCGCACGGCCACCGGAAGGATGTTCGGCAAGGCCTTGAGCAAGGCATCGGTGTTGTCGGATTTGAACACGCTGGTCAGGCGCAAATTGGCCACGGCGGAGTTGGCGACTTTCAGCGGCTTGTCGCGATAACGCGACACTTCCTCGGCGACTTCGCTGAGGCTGGCGTTGTTGAACACCAGTTTGCCGCTGCGCCAGGCCGTCAGCTCCGCCGGGTTGACCGCATAAGCTGGCGCCACTTTGCCCTGGGCATCGATCCGCGTGCCGAGGCCGGCGGTGAGGCTGATGAAATCGGCATCGGCCGCATCACGGCCCTGTACCCTGACCGTGCCCTGCTCAACGGCGACCCGGGTCTGAGTTACGTCGCGGCGCACATCGAAGCGGGTGCCAGTGACCGTGACCTTGCCGCTGCCCGCCTCGACCACGAACGGACGGGACGCGTCGTGCTCGACGCTGAACATCGCTTCGCCTTCGGTCAGCTCGATGAGCCGCCGATCCTTTTCGAAACGCACCTGCAAGCGGCTGCGGCTGTTGAGGTCGATCACCGAGCCGTCCGGCAACGCCACATGCTTGCGCTCGCCGAGCGCGGTGGCGAATTCGGCGCTGTAACCCGTTGGGTGATTCAAGCCGCTGAACAGGCCGAGCCCGAGCGCCACCGCGACCACGCTGGCCGCCACGGCATAACGCAACAACGGTCGGCGCTCGCGCCGCGCCGGCGGGGTTTCGCACAGGGCCTTGAGCCGTGGCGCCGGCAGCAGATCCGCCGCCGTCCACAAGCCTTGCAGCAACTGGAATTCGTCACGGTGCTGGGGATGTTCGTTCAGCCAGGCGTCGAAGCGCTGCTGTTCGTCGACGCTGACGGCCGGCTCCTGCAAACGCACAAACCAGCGTGCCGCGTCATCGCGCACCGTTGTTTGCCCGCACGCGCAATCACGAGTATCCATCATGGAATGTCCTGTTTGGCTGGGGATGAAAAGGCGCCACGGCTCATGATTGCGCCCCGTCCAGGCGATCACGCAGATGCCGCAGGGTGCGGATCATATACTTTTCCACCATGTTCTTGGACAGGCCCAGGCGTTCGGCGATTTCCGCCTGGGTCAGGCCTTCGATCTTCTGCCAGACGAAGATTCGTCGGCAATTGACCGGCAGCTCCGTGAGCGCGCGTTCGATGGAATCGGCCAGCTGGATCGCATGCATGTAATGCTCCGGGTCGCCGGTCGGCGCCTCACTGAGATCGATCGCCTCCGACTCCATGGCGCCCCGCCGGTCCTCACGCCGATAGCCGTCCACCGCGATGTTGCGCGCGGTCTGGTGCAGATACGCCCGGGGTTGCTGCACCGCCGACGAATCGGATTCGAGCACCCGCACAAAGGTGTCGTGCGCCAGATCCTCGGCCTGCGAGCGATTGCGCAGGCGACGGGTCCAGGTGCCGATCAACTCTTCGTAATGCTCGAGAAAGCCGGGTCTGCGGGGCAGCATGGGGGTCATTGCGGCGTGCTGAGGAAAGGGGAGCGAATGGTAATACTTCCCATTAAGACGAAGCAATGGATTCCTCGGGAATGCCGACGAAGCTGTTTTCCTCTATCCCTTCGGCGCTCTAATTCGCGGCAGTCCCTGCCTTGCGTGGGCAGAACCACCCGCGTACCAAGCCCCCTGGTATTCACCGTCCATGGTTCTAATGAAAAGCACCGCGATAGTCGCGGTGCAGTTTCCATCCCGCCAGGCTGCCAAGCCACTCTGGCTGAACAGCCCTTAATGCATGGCGGCTCAGCCTTTTTCGTCAATACCCGCTTGAAGTGACTGACTGTCGAAATGACCGCTGACGGTCACCGGACCAACTTTCAGATTGCCGTTTTCAAGGGACACCTTCGGTGCGTTTTCTTCGGTTTTGTGTGGCAGCTCCAGGCCGGCTTTAACGCCGTAGTCGCGGTTGCTCAGGTCGCTGCTGCTGACCTTTGAACCGCCCAGATCGACTTTGCCTTCGGTGGCGGAAATCCGCGCGCCGGTTAGCTGGGTAGTGCCGCCGACAGTGAGATTCACACCCTGACCAGCGCTAATGCCGGAAGCCTGTTTCACGCTGTCCTTGTGCGCGTATTCGCCTCCGGCTTTCAGCGTTGGCTTGTAGTCGGTGCCCGGCAGTTTGCCCTTGTCGTCGGCCGGGGTCTTCTTGGCGGTCAGGCCCAGATCCACGTCAACCTTGGCGTGAGTGCTGGAGTCCTGACGGCTTTCGACCGACAGATCACCGGCCACGTTGCCGCTGACATTGCGCGCATCAATCCGCGCACCGCTCAGGCTCGCATCACCGGCGCTGTTCAACACCACCGTGTCAGCCTTGATCTGACTGTTCTGCCGGGTGGTGCCTTGCAGGTAGTCCACGCCGACCTTGGCCCCGGCATTGAAGCCGTGGTCGCTGCTGACTTTTTCATCGGCGGCGGTCGGTGTGCTTTTGCTCAGATTGCCGCCGGCATTCAACGCCACATTCCAGTTGTTGCGGTTGTCGGTGGACTGCGCGGACTCCTGAGCGAAACCGCCCTTTTGCGCGTTGATGCCTACGTTTGGCGCGCTGACCTGAGTGCCTTGCAGGCGCACCGAATCGCCGCTCAATGCGATGCCGTTCTGGCTGTTGAGCTGGCCACCGCTGAGGGTCTGCGTGTTCTCGTTGACCCGACCGATGTTGAAGTTGCCGCTGAGGTTGCCGCCCTGATCGCGGCTCTTCTCGCTGCTGGTCTTGCTGCCGCCCGCCTTCAGGCCGCCGCCGAGATTGCTGCCGGTGGCGACGTGCGAGTCGGTGGCCGCTTGCAGGTCGAGCTTGCCGTCAGCTTTGAGGTCGATAGCACCAGCGCTGTCGATCTTCGTGCCCAGCTGCACCTGATTGCCGCCGCTGCTCAATTGCACCGGGCCGTTGCCGCTGAGGCTGGCGACGTGCGCCTGGCTGTCGGCGGTCTGGTTGCCTTTGTGATCGAGCTGGAACCCGGCGCCGAGATCGACATTGGTGCCGTCGGTGCCCGGCAAGGTGCCGACGGTCAGCGAGCCGTTGCCGCGCAGGCTGGAGCTGTCGCTGCTCTGGCGGTCGTTGGCCTGATTGAGTGCCAGGTCCCCGCCGGTCTTGACGCTGACACCGCCCTGCCCGCCGTCGAAACGGCTGCCTTCGAACCGGGCATCGCCGCCGACATGGATGTTCACACCCTGATTGCCAGCGTAATTGCCAACCACCGCCGTGGAACTGTCCTTGCTCGACTGGCTGCTAGCACCCGCGCCGCTGCCGGCCACGTTCACGTCTTCGCCGGTCTTGGTGTAGACGCGCACATCGACCTTGGCATCCACCGACTTTTCGGTATTGCTGTGGGTGTTGTTCGCGGCATCGGCCACCAGTTTGTCGGCGCTGATGTTCACTTGGCCGGCGCTGGCGTTGTACTGGGTGCCCTGATCGTGCAGCGTGCCGCCGACCTTCACGTCCACGGTCTGGCCGTCGAACCGACTGACCACGGCATTGCTGCCCTGTTCGGTTTTATCGGCGCTGGCATGACCGATTGCCACGTCGATACCGACGTTCGGCTGACCGAGATTGGCCAGTGCGTCCTTGTCCGGCACTTTGCCGTCGAGCACATCTTTCACCGCGCCGGCAATCGGCCGGGCGATGTCTTTGTACTCGACGTTGGCGCCGATGTCCGCCGACCAGTTGCTCTCGCTGTGGGTGCTGCTTTCGGTGTGGCTGGCGGCACGGTTGTCGACTTCGTTGGCGGTGACGTTCAGACCGTTGCCGGACTTCAGTTGCGCGCCCTCGGTGGCGAGTTTGTCAGCGTTGATGTTCAGGCTGCCGCTGCTCTGCACGCCGGTGGTTTGCGCGGTGGTTTTGCCGGTGGTGTCTTGCGAGGTGCTGTGCGAGAAATCCACGCCGCTGCCGGCGCGGTCGAGGCCGCCGGTGTAGTAGAAACCGCCGCCGGTGCTGCGGGTTTCGGTCGAGGTGCTGTGGCTGTCCTGCTCGGCCAGCAGCGAGACGTTCTTGCCGCTCAGGCTGGTGTCGCCGGCGGTGGATTTCACCTCGGCGCCCTTCAGCGTCAGATCGCCGCCCGCGTTCACTTGCACGCTGCCGCCGCTGAGGCTGGAGCCCTGCTGGGTGACGTCGTTGGTGGTGACGGTTTGCGCCTTGTCTTCGTAATGCACGCCGGCGCGATACTGCTCCGCCGTCTGCTCCTTGGCATAAGCGTCGAAGCCACGGGTTTGTGTGCTGTTGCTGGTGTCGTGGGTGTTCTGCGTCGAATGCACATTCACATCACTCGCCGCATCCGCCGTCAGCGAACCACCGGCCTTGACCGTGGAACCGGCGACTTCGATGTCCTTGGCGCTTTTGAGCTTGAGGTTGCTGTCGGAAGCGAGCTCGCTGCGCACCGTGGTGCTGTCCTTGCTGTTCTGCCGGGACTCGTCCTTGGTGATGCCGAAGAACTTGCTGTCCTTGTCGTGGTTGTTGCTGTGCGAGGTGTCCTGCACACCGTCGATGGTCAGCGAACCGTTGTCGCTGATCACGCTGGCGTCCTTGGCGCCACGCACCTGGCTGGCGCTGATGCGCACGTCGTCAGCCTTGACCACCAGTTTGCCGGCCGCGTTGATCTTGCTGCCCTGATGCTGGGTCTGACCCTTGTCGGCGTCGCCGGTCTTGCCGAAGAAACCGCCGCCGACCAGATCACCGGAATAGCGGTTATCGCTGCTGCGGTTGGTGCGGGTCGCGGTGGTGATTTCCACTTGTTTGCCGGCCAGTCGCAGATCGCCGGCGCTGTTCAGCTCGGCGCCTTCGGCGCGCAACAGTGCAGCGGTTTGCAGGGCGATGTTGCCGGCCTTCAACTGGCTGGTGACGCTGCGCTGTTCTTCGCTGCTGCTGTCCCAATCGGCTTTCCACAGGTGTTTGCGGTGCTTGCCCTGATCGGTCCGGGTGTGGCTTTCAGTGGCGGCGGTCAGGCGCAGGTCGCCACCGCTTTGCACGCTGAGGTTGTTCTTCGCGTCGACCTTGGCGGCTTTCAGCTCGGTGTCTTTGCCGGACGACAGCTGCGCGTCGCGGCTGGCGATGATCTGGCTGCCGTGCTGGCGCGAATCGCTGTCGGTCTTGGTCCGCTCGTAGGTTTCCCACGTGATGCCGATGGTGCTGTTGTTCCAGTTCTCGCGCTGCTCCTGGAGCTTGCGGCTTTCGACGGTGGTCAGGGTCAGGTTGCGTTTGGCCTCGACCTTCACGTCGCGACCACTGACATCGGTGGCGGCCAGCGTCAGGTCCTTGCCGCTGTGCAGGCCGACGTCGCCCTGGCTGCTGCGGATACCGGCTCGGGTCAGGTCGAGGCTGTCCGGGATCGCCTGACCGCTGACGTTCAGGTCGCCCGCCGAACGAATCTGCACACCGTCACGCCCGGCGACTTGCACTGCGCCGAGCTTCACGCCCGCGCCTTCAGCGGTGCTGACGATGTTGATGCGCCCGGCCTGCATCGCGCCGAACAGGCTGGCGTCGATCCGCTGATCGGTGGTGTTGCCCGCCGGGTCCACAGCTTTCACCTGACCGCTGGCGTAGTCGATCTGATTGCGTCCGACGGTGAGGTTCAGTTGATCGCGTGCAGTGATCGCGCCCTGGCTGTCGATGCGCGGGGCGATCAGGTTGATCGAACCTTCGCCGTTGCGCAGGCCGCCGCCCTGGATCTGCAACTGACCGGTGGCGTCACGGGTGCTCAGGGCTTGCAGCTTGCCGTCGTTCAGCTCGGGACGGCCGACCAGCAGATTGGCGTTCGGCGTGTTGATGAAGCTGCCGCCATTCACCGAAATGCCGTTCGGGTTGGCGAGCACGTAGTCGGCGGCGCGACCGAAGATTTCCTGGGCGCCGTTGATGGCCGACGGGTTGCGGCTGATCACTTCGTTGAGGATCACGCTCGCGGCCTGGCCCTGCAATTGCGGGTTGGACGCCAGTTGCCCGGCAAGCTGCGATTGCCCGGCCTGCAAGGCGTTGTTCAACACCAGGCCCTGTCGGTCGACGTTGTAGTCGAGGAACTGGTTATGCGACAGGCCCTGTCCGTTGGGCGCGACGATGTTGACGATCGGGACGCCGCCCTGGGTCTGCAATTGCGCGGTGCCGCCGGGGCCGGGCGCGACCACCACACCGCCGGCCATGGCGCCCGGCAGGTGAGCGACCAGAAACAGGCTGGCAATCGCCCAGCGCAATTTGCCCCGTGGGGAAAGATGAAACGCAAAGGTGTTCATTGGCATAAAAAACTCTCCATGTAGTGCGGCATCACGTTGCGCGTTGAGTTGAAGGCCACGGCTGTCGCGCTCAGGTCCGATGGCTGTTGTTCACTGACGTTCATAACTGCAATCCGACCCGCATCAGCCAGGTTTCAGGCTCGCGGTGCAGGCCGGTCGGGGTGTTCAGGCTGCGTTGGTAATCGACATCCACTTGCAGGTTTTTCCAGCCCAGGTTGAGGCCGATGCTGGCGCCGCTCAGACGTTGAACCGGAGCACCGTGATCGGCCTTGATCCAGCCGTGGTCGAGACCGACGCGCGGGGTGAGCAGCATCGGCAGATCGCTGCGCAACGGCAGGCGCAAGGTGTTGCGCCAGATCGCGCCGCTGGCGCCGGACGCGCTGCTGACCCGGTAACCGCGCACGGCGGAATCATCGGTGCCGAGCAGTTGTTCGATGGCTGGCAGCGGATCCGGGCTGTACTGCAAATTGAGTTGGCTCTGCCATTGCCAGGCTTGCGCGCCGAGCTGGCCGTTGCGCCACTGGCTGAGGCCGGCGCGGTACTTGCGAAACTGCGCCTTGGGTAGGTTGTTGACCTGGCGATCGGCATCGTCGTCGGCGCCGAACCCGCTTAAACCCTGGGCGTAATTGACGTCGAGATTCCACACCGCGCGGTCGAGCCAGAACAGATTGAGCCCCGCTTCGGCCACAGTCAGAGTCGGGCTTTGAATACCGAGGCGGACGTTTTCCAGATAGCTGTCGACGTCCTTGTGCGCCAGTTGCAGGTTGGCGCTGAGCTGATGACTCTGGTCGCGCCACAACACCCGGTCAGCGCGCAGGCTGAGTTGATCGGTGATGCCAGTGCTGTGGAAGGTCAGCGTGCTGAGCTTGAACGGCGCGCGATATTCAGCGTGGCTGGCGAAGGTGCTGAACGTCCAGTAACCGTAGGGAATCGCGTAATAGAGGCTGGCGTTGCGGCTGTAGCGGTCGCCCTGATTGAGGGTGTCGCTGGCGCTGAGGCTCAGCAGATCGTTGAGTTCGAGCGGACTGTCGAGGGTCAGGCTCAGCGTGTCGCGATCACGACCGGTGCTGGCGCTGCCGAGGTTGTCCACGCCCAGGCCCAAGCTCCAGCGCGACTGCCCCGAGGTGCGCGAACGCAGGATGATTTTTGATGCGCCGGGCTTACTGCCGGGGGCGATGTCGGCGGTCAGATCGAGCGAGCGCAGGCGGTTCAACTGATCCAGCCCCTGCTCCAGATCCCGCAGGTTCAGCGGTTTGCCGAGCATGCCAGGGAACGCCCCGCCGAGTGACACCGGCAGGCTTTGATCCGCCAGTTCGATGGACTCGATGTAACCTTCGTCGATCAGGATATCCAGCGACTGCCCCGCTGCCGGCGCGCTGCTCAGGTACGGCCGACTGGCGATGTAGCCCTTCTCCACGTACAGCGCAGTGATGGTCGCCAGCAAATGGTTGATCTGGCCGACGCCCATGCACGGCGCCAGCAGCGGTTTGATCCGGGCGTTGAGTTTGTCTTTATCGATCAGCGTGACACCGCCGATGCGCGTGCCGCTCAAAGGCCAGCAGCGCGCGTCGGGTTTGATCGATTCAGGAATGGCCGGTGTGGCCGAGGTCGGGCCGAATGCGCCGCGCTCCAGTTGGCGCTTGCGCTGTTCGAGTTGCAGTTGTTGCAGATCACGCTGTTGCAGTTGTTGCTGGCGCAGCACTTCCTGGCCAGGGGCTGGCGCTTCGGCGGCGAGAACGCTGGGCGCACACACACTCAACAACAAGGCCGACAACAGCGGGCGCGGCAGGGAACGACTACGAGAAACAGCGCAAAGCGAATACGGCACTCAACATCCTTGCAATCAACTGGCGTAATGCCACCCCATCAATTGCGGTGATAGTCAGAGCCTTCCTACACAAATGCAAGACGCTTCCTACAGCGCTTACATTTCTTAAACAAATGGTCAGCTTCTTCTTTGAACAACCTTCATCTGACGACCGGCGATAAAAATCAATTGCCACAAAATATTACTCGCGTCATATTACGGTCGTAATAGCCATTCCGCTTCTTCAGGTATTACGCCATGACCAGCATGCCCACCGTAGAACCCGATCTCGCCGCTCCGGTCAGTGCTCCAAAACCTCCCCTGCTCAAACGCCTGCTGTTGCCCACTGCGGGTTTGGCCTCGCTGGTGTTCGCCGGCCTGTATGCCGTGCATTGGTGGGGCACGGGGCGATTTCTCGAGGAAACCGACGATGCCTACATCGGCGGCGACGTGACGGTGATCGGACCGAAAGTCGCCGGTTACATCGAGGAAGTGCTGGTCAGCGACAACCAGAAGGTGAAGGCCGGCGACGTGCTGATCCGCCTCGATGCCCGCGACTACCGCGCCAATCTGGCCAAGGCTGAAGGCGCGGTCGCCGCCGAAGAGGCGCTGCTGGCTAACCTCGACGCCACCGAACAACTGCAGCAAGCGGTGATCGGTCAGGCCCGCGCCGGCATTGATGCCGCCAGCGCTGAAACCGCCCGTTCGCGGGACGACAACGCCCGCTACAAGCGCCTGGTGACCACCAATGCAGTCTCGGTGGAAAGCGCGCAACGGGCCGACGCCACCTTCAAGACCGCGCAAGCCTTGAGCGCCAAAGCCCAGGCCGAACTGCTGGCCGCGCAACGCCAGCTCACCGTGATCGAAACCCAGAAACAACAGGCCCGCGCCGCCCTCCAGCAAGCCCGGGCCGAGCGTGATCTGGCGCAACTCAACCTCGGCTACACCGAACTGCGCGCTCCGGTTGACGGCGTGATCGGCAATCGCCGCGCGCGGGTCGGCGCTTATGCGCAGGCCGGTTCGCAACAGTTGTCGGTGGTGCCGGCCAGCGGCCTGTGGGTCGATGCGAACTTCAAGGAAGACCAACTGGCGCGGATGAAACCCGGCCAGCGCGTGAGCATCCGCGCCGACGTATTGTCCGGCCAGGAATTCCACGGTCGCCTCGATAGCCTCGCCCCGGCCACCGGTTCGCAGTTCAGTGTGCTGCCGCCGGAAAACGCCACCGGCAACTTCACCAAAATCGTCCAGCGTGTACCCGTGCGGATCCTGCTCGACCCGGCGGACGGCGTGCTCGGCCACCTGCGTCCGGGCCTGTCGGTGACCGCTGAAGTCGACACCCGCGCCCAACCTGAAACCACGGCTGTGGCCAGCGCGCCATGAGCACCGCCCTCACCGCCGCCGCGCAGCCATTCAATGCCGCCGAGATGGCAACGGCGACCAAAGTGTTCGCCTTCGCCACGATGTGCATCGGCATGTTCATCGCGCTGCTGGACATCCAGATCGTCTCGGCCTCGCTGCGCGATATCGGCGGCGGGTTGTCCGCCGGCACCGATGAAACGGCGTGGGTGCAGACCAGTTACCTGATCGCCGAGATCATCGTGATTCCGCTGTCGGGCTGGCTGTCGCGAGTGTTCTCCACGCGCTGGCTGTTCTGCGCTTCGGCGGTCGGCTTCACCCTCGCCAGCCTGCTCTGCGGCATCGCCTGGAACATCCAGAGCATGATCGCCTTTCGCGCGCTGCAAGGGTTTCTCGGTGGGTCGATGATTCCGCTGGTGTTCACCACCGCGTTCTTTTTCTTCACCGGCAAACAGCGGGTCATCGCCGCTGCCACCATCGGCGCCGTGGCTTCGCTGGCGCCAACATTAGGCCCGGTGATCGGCGGTTGGATCACCGACATTTCCTCCTGGCACTGGCTGTTCTACATCAA
>Ga0068830_1017899_pt1 | contig 15920 bp, 20 predicted proteins | sample Hof3ISUMetaT_23_FD_68490 | JGI IMG/M metagenome (GOLD analysis project Ga0068830, IMG submission 68490) | Enriched soil aggregate microbial communities from Iowa State university to study microbial drivers of carbon cycling -... | ecosystem: Environmental > Terrestrial > Soil > Agricultural land... | reverse complement strand
ATAGCCACCGAGCCCCGAGGCAATGATTTGCGTGGCGGCCAGCCAGATGATGGTGGAAATGCCCAGGCCTTTGGCGCTGACGCCCTCCCCGGCCCACGGAGAAACGGCGGAAAAGCCCAGACCGAACCCCAACAGCACCAGAATCAGCGACAGTGCCGCCGCAGCGGCAGCCCCTGCGAAGATCGCGCCCCAGGACACGCCCGAGACGTTGCTCGACTCTCCTTCGTAGGCAGGATAAAACCCATCAGAGGATCTATTCATTGTTGTAGTGCTCCAGGCATGAAAAATGGTGTTACAACTCGTCAACAGAGGAATTGCAGTGACCGTGCCAGTCGCCCACATTAAATAAATCGTTTTAATTCAATAGCTTAAAAAGTCTGAACTTCCTAAGACCATGCAAATTGCAACAACGGGTCGATAACAGCGGGTTTTATGCATTGGCACAAAAGCCCGGCCGTGGCGTTTGTATCCGCTACAACATGAAAGTTAATTTAAAGCGCCCGCGTAAAATCTTGGCAAAATGCTGCCATTGCGTTTGAACAGACCAGCAGGCCCACCATGACTCGCATCCTCACCATCGAAGACGACGCCGTGACCGCCCGGGAAATTGTCGCCGAACTGAGCAGCCACGGCCTCGACGTGGACTGGGTCGACAATGGCCGTGAAGGCCTGGACCGCGCCGTCAGCGGCAACTACGACCTGATCACCCTTGACCGCATGCTGCCGGAGCTTGATGGCCTGGCCATCGTCACCACGCTGCGGACCATGGGCGTGGCGACGCCGATCCTGATGATCAGCGCCCTCTCCGACGTCGACGAGCGCGTGCGTGGCTTGCGCGCCGGCGGCGATGACTACCTCACCAAACCGTTCGCCACCGATGAAATGGCCGCCCGGGTCGAAGTATTGCTGCGTCGCCAGAACAGCAACGGCGCACAACCGACCACGTTGCAGGTGGCGGATCTGCAACTCGACCTGATCAGCCACGAAGCCCGCCGCGCCGAGCAGGTGCTGACGCTGTTGCCGACCGAGTACAAGCTGCTGGAATTCCTGATGCGCAACAGCGGCCAGATCCTGTCGCGGATGATGATTTTCGAGGAGGTCTGGGGCTATCACTTCGACCCTGGCACCAACCTGATCGACGTGCACATCGGCCGCCTGCGCAAGAAGATCGACCCGCCGGGCAATGTCCCGCTGATCCGTACGGTGCGAGGCTCGGGTTATGTCATTGCCGAACCCGTCTGACGGTTGGCGTTCTTCCAGCAGTCGCTTGCTGGCGCTGTACAGTTCGTTGTTCGTGGCCTGGAGCGCGATCCTGATGGGGGTCATGTACTTCGAGGTCTCCGGTTACCTCGACAACCTGGCCAAGCATTCGCTGATGCAACGTCAGCATCTGTTTTCGCACTTTCGCGGCGATCAGCTGGAAGACGCACTCGCCGCCAGCATGACCTTCGACATTCGCGGCATCGACGCCTACGGTCTGTTCGACGCCCAGCATCGCTATCTCGGCGGCGCGTTGCAGAGGATCCCCGAGGGCCTGCCGCTGGACGGCAAGATCCACATGCTCAGCGAATGCGCCGACTCCGACGACCCGACCCTGCCCGCCGACAGCTGCGACGCAGTCGCCACCCCGACCCGCGACGGCCGCTGGCTGGTGCTGCTGCGCGACAACGGTTCGCTGTTCGCGGTGACCAGGATCATTCTGCATGCGTTGCTCTGGGGCGTGTCGCTGACGATTGTGCCGGGGATCATCGGCTGGCATCTGCTGCGTCGGCGGCCGTTGCGACGGATCCGGGCGATCCAGGACAGTGCCCAGTCGATCGTCGCCGGCGACCTGACTCATCGCTTGCCGCTGTCCAATCGCCGCGATGAACTGGACATGCTCGCCGCCATCGTCAACGCCATGCTCGATCGCATCGAGCGCTTGATGAACGAAGTCAAAGGCGTGTGCGACAACATCGCCCATGACCTGCGCACCCCGCTGACCCGTTTGCGTGCGCAGTTGTATCGCATGCAACAACAGGCCGGCGAAGGCTCGCCGGCAGCGGCGCAACTGGATCTGGTGCTGGCCGAGGCCGATACGCTGATGGCGCGGTTTCGCGGTTTATTGAGGATTTCCGAACTGGAGGATCGTCAGCGGCGCTCGGGGTTTGTCGAACTCGATCCGGTGTTGTTGCTGCAGGAACTGCACGAGTTCTATTTGCCGCTGGCCGAAGACGACGAGTTGCGCTTCGAGCTGAACATGCCGGAAACCCTGCCGATGCTGAACGGTGATCGAGCGTTGCTGTTTGAAGCGCTGGCGAACCTGTTGAGCAATTCGATCAAGTTCACCCCGGCCGGTGGCACGGTGGTGTTGCGCGGGGTCAATGATGCGGGGCATACGCGGATCGAGGTGCATGACTCCGGCCCCGGTATTCCCGAGACCGAACGGGAGGCGGTGTTCCAGCGGTTCTACCGCGCCGAGGGCGGGCAGTTGCAGAATGGCTTTGGCCTGGGGCTGTCGATTGTCGCGGCGATCGTCAACCTGCATGGGTTCAGTCTTGAGGTGGGACGCAGTGATCTGGGCGGGGCGAAGCTGGTGCTGGATTGTCGGCAGAGCTTGATTTCACAATCCTGAACTTCATGTATTGCCCATGTGGGAGCCAGCCTGCTGGCGATGGCGGTGTGTCAGTCAATGAATATGAATGATCGACCGTTATCGCTAGCAGGCTAGCTCCCACAAGGGGTTCTTGCAGAAACTCAGGCGGGATAGTTCGCGCGCAGTGCTTCGAGGCCGCCCTGATAGATCCCGCTGAACAACGCCACCACTTCCTCCTCGCTCACGCCCTTGGCCGTGAAGCGTCCCGACCACGTCACCTTCGCGCCCTGCCCCTGGGCTTCAACACGAATCGTCGCCAGATAATCGGTGGCCGGAAACGGTGCCTGCAGAATCGAATAACTGTAGGTTTTGCCCGCGTTATCGAACGTCTCCAGACGCTCGACCACCACGCCACCGTCAGCGGTTTGCAAGGTGCGCACACGCCCGCCTTCACTCAGTTCGCTGTTGGGAATGAACGGCAGCCAGTCCGGCAGGGTGTTGAAGCCGCCAATCAATTGCCAGACCTGATCGGCCGAAGCCGGGATGTCGATCGTTGCTGATGCTGTTGCCATAGATAAAAAGTCTCTCTCGATAAATTCAGATAGTCAGGCTGTCGACCACGCCACCGTCGACCCGCAACGCGGCGCCAGTGGTAGCTGAAGACAGCGGTGAAGCGATGTAGGTGACCAGGTGCGCGACCTCTTCGACATCCGCCACGCGCTGGATGATCGAGCTCGGACGGGCCCGGCGCACAAAGGCGTCAGCCTCGTCCCGCAGGCTGCGGCCAGATTCGGCGGCGGCATCCTTGAGCATCTCCTCGACACCGTCGGTGAAGGTCGGACCGGGCAAAATCGCGTTGACCGTAACCCCGGTGCCAGCCAGACGTTTGGCCAGACCATGGGACACCGCGAGATTGGCGCTTTTGGTCACGCCGTAGTTGATCATGTCGGCCGGAGTGGCCACGCCGGATTCCGAAGACAGGAAGATCACCCGGCCCCAGCCCTGCTCGACCATCGCCGGCACGTAATGCCGCGACAGGCGAACGCCGGAGATCACGTTGATTTCGTAGAAGCGCGTCCACTCATCGTCCGGCGCATCGAAGAAATCCACGGCGTTGTAGATGCCGAGGTTGTTCACCAGGATGTCGGCTTTCGGTTCAGCGGCGAACAGTTTCTGCGCGCCTTCGGCCGTGCCCAGATCCGCCGTCAGACCGCGCAGTTGCGCCCCCGGCACTTTGTCTCGAATGCTTGCCAGCGCCTGTTCGACCTTGGCCGCGTCGCGACCGATCACCACCACCGTGGCGCCCGCCTCGGCCAGCGACTGGCTGATGCCCAAACCGATGCCCGCCGTGCTGCCGCTGACAATCGCCAGTTTTCCGCTCAGATCGATCTTCATGCTTTCACCTCGTCGATGGGTAATGGTGCACGTTCGGACACCAGTTTCGCTTCACGCATGGCCTGCCAGAAGCCGGCCGGAATGACCGCCGACAGCGCCGCCACATCTTCAGCGATGCGCCCCGGTTTGCTCGCGCCGGGAATCACTGCCGCCACGGCCGGATTGGCCAGCGAGAATTGTAGTGCAGCCGCTTTGACATCCACGCCATGGGCCGCGGCGATGCGTTTGATCTGCTCGACCTTCGCCACGATCTCAGGGCTGGCCTTCTGGTATTCGAAGTGCGCGCCGCCGGCCAGGATCCCCGAGCTGTAGGGGCCGCCGACCACGATTTCAACATTCTGCGCCCGCGCCGAATCCATCAAACGCTGCAAGGCACGGTCGTGGTCGAGCAAGGTATAGCGGCCGGCCAGCAGGAGGCCGTCAGGCTGCGCCTCGGTCAGGTCCAGCGTCAACTCGCACGGCTCGACCTTGTTCACGCCCAAGCCCCAACCCTTGATCACGCCTTCTTCACGCAGACGGGTCAGGACTTTGAACGCCCCGGTACGGGCCTGATTGAAGTACTCCAGCCATTGATCGCCGTAGAAATCCTGAGCGATGTCGTGGACCCAGACGATGTCGAGGCGATCGGTTTTCAGACGCTTGAGGCTGTCTTCGATCGAACGCAAGGTGGCGTCGGCGCTGTAGTCGTTGACGATCTTGTTCGGGCGACCGTGTTCGAACACCCCACTTTTCTCGCCCAGATCCCGGGCGGCGGCGTCTTCGACTTCATCGAGAATCACCCGGCCGACTTTGGTGCTGAGCACATAGTCGTCGCGCTTGTAGCGGGACAGTGCTTCGCCGAGGCGGATTTCCGAGAGGCCCGAGCCGTAGAACGGTGCGGTGTCGAAGTAACGCACGCCGGCATCCCACGCTGCGTGCACGGTGGCTTGCGCTTCTTCTTCAGGAATGGCGCGAAACATGTTGCCCAGTGGCGCGGTGCCAAAGCCGAGTTGGCCGGGGAGTTTGTCTTTCAAGCTCATGATGCTGTCCTCGTAGTTCGTGGTCGGTGTTGACCGTTGAGCAGATCCTAGATTGCGCTACTCAGACCGTCCAAGACATAATCCGCAGCACTTGAGTCCCCGAAGGTCTGACATGATCGACATCCGCCAATTGCGCTACTTCGTCGCCGTCGCCGAGGAAGAACACGTCGGCCGCGCCGCCGAGCGCCTGCACATTTCCCAGTCGCCCCTGAGCCGACAGATCGCCCAGCTCGAAGAACGCCTGGGCCTGACCCTGTTCGAACGCAGCCAGCAGCGCATACGCCTGACCCGCGACGGCCAGACCTTTCTCGCCGAAACCCGCGCCCTGCTGACCCACGCCAATCGCCTGGAATCCCTCGGCAAACGCCTGGGCCGTGGCGAAGAAGGCGGCTTGTGCATCGGCTACATCGAAAACGCCATGCACGCCGGGGTGTTGCCCAATGCCTTGCGCGTGCTGCGGGTCGACCGGCCCAACGTGCATGTCGCGCTGTACAACCTGAGTTCCGCCGAACAACTGGAAGGCCTGCGTCAGCGTAGCCTCGATATCGCGCTGGTCAGTGAACCGCCGACGATCGACGATCCCGACCTGCTGGGCTTTCAGGTGCTGGACGACCCGATGCTGCTGGCGCTGCCCGAAGGACACCCGCTGAACCAACTGGCGTCGCTGACCCCGGCGGATCTGGCCGATCAGGAATGGATCGGCGTGCAGCCACGCCAAGGGTCGGACGATGAGTTCGTCAGCGCCTGCATCCGTGCAGGCTTCACCCCGGATGTGCGGATGCAGGCCACCGAGCCGTTTACCGCGCTGGGGCTGGTCGCCTCGGGCCTGGGGATCGCGATGATCCAGAAAGGCCTGAGCCACAACGCACCGCCGGGCGTGGTGCTGCGGGAAGTGCCGTGGCTGGCGTTTACCACGCCGTTGTGGGCGGCTTGGCACCGAGTCAATTTACGGCCGTTGGTGGAGACGTTTCGTAAAGTGTTGACCGGGTCCGATATCTCCGGCGCCTGAAAATCCGCAGGCCCTCACCCTGGCCCTCTCGAAACGTCGGACCGCCCGTAGGGAGAGGGGCCCTATCGAGGGATATTGACGTGATACAACGACCTGAAAAATCTGGTGTGAATCCATAACCAGGTTGATCCGGCACTGAGAGTTGGTCTGGTCTACAGTGAATTTTCCATTCCACTTCACAAGGACGTGAAGCATGCAAAATCGCCCTACCCTCGACCAGCGCCGATTCGCCCGCCGCTTACGCGCCAGCCAGACCGATTGTGAGCAACTGCTCTGGCAGAAGCTGCGAGCACGGCAGGTGGCGGGGCTGAAATTTCGGCGGCAGGTGCCGGTTCCGCCATTCGTGCTGGATTTCTACTGTGTGGAATTGAAGCTGGCGGTAGAGCTGGATGGGGGGCAGCACTTTGAGGAGGCGGGAGAAATTCATGACCGGCGGCGTACGGTTTATCTTCAGCGGCTGGGGATTGAGGTGGTGCGGTTCAGTAACCTGGAGGTGATTCAGCAGATGGGTGAGGTGTTGGAGCAGATTGAGCGGATTGCGGAGAGTTTGAGATCGCGAACCTGATCCGAAAAGCGCCCTCACCCCAGCCCTCTCCCGGAGGGAGAGGGAGCCGATCCGGGGATATTGTCGGAATACATCGACCTGAAAAGTCTGCGGTGAATCCATAATCGATTCGGTATCTCATGTCGATGCCTGGAATCCATAATCGACTCGGTATCTCAGGTCGATGTATCCCTCAAGTCACCTCGGTCGGCCCCCTCTCCCTCCGGGCGGTCCGACGTTTCGGGAGGGCTGGGGTGAGGGCAAGCGGTCTACGCGGAACTCCTGAGCATTCAAGCCCCCTACCGCGCCCACCCCGCCAACAGCTGCGCACTGATACTCACCCCGCCACAAACAATGACCACCACATCATGCGCCCCCGCCAGCGCCGAATGATCAAGGTACGCCACCGCCAGCGAAACCGCGCACGCCGTTGATCCTCCATCCGCCCCTGCCAGCGGCTAAACGCCGGGGATCGTGCCGGGATCTACACTGAACGGAACAGCCCGTGAGGTGCCTATGAAAATGTCTGCGCAAATGACCGTGGTCGCCGTGCTCGCCACCCTCGCCTATCTGGGCCTGGCGATGTGGGGCATCGGTGGCGTGGCGGTGTTTTTTTCTCACGGCGCATTGGTCGTGGTGGCCCTGGCCACGCTGGCCATGGTGGTGGCGTCGCTGTTCACGGAAGTGAATCTGAGCACCGGCGAGCGCGAGGACCGGGCCAATCGCTGGGTGATTCCGGCGTTCGCCGTAATCGGATTGGTCAGTGCCTTTCTGCCGGCTTATTGCGACCGCATCGGCTTTTGGACCATCGGCCGCGAAGGCACCCGTTGGCTGGGAGCGCTGTTGTTTATCGTCGGCGGCGGATTGCGTTTATGGCCGGTGTTTGTGCTGGGCCATCGGTTCAGCGGGTTGGTGGCGATTCAGCCGGGGCACCGATTGGTTACCGAAGGGATCTATCGACATTTGCGTAACCCCAGTTATCTGGGGCTGGTGATCAATGCGATCGGCTGGGCGCTGGCGTTTCGTTCGGTGGTCGGCCTGTTGCTGGCGGCGCTGACGCTGATCCCGCTGATCGCCCGCATCCACGCCGAAGAGGCCCTGCTGCGTGCGCAGTTCGGCGCCGAATACGACGCTTATTGCGCGCGCAGCTGGCGACTGGTGCCCTGGGTTTATTGAGGTTGCAGGCGCAGCTGGCCGTCGCTGTCGATGCTCAGCGCAATGTCGCGGTAACTGGCGATGGTCGCGTGTGCGGTTTCAAGCGGATGCTGGTGAGTCGTGGTGATGATCATCAACGGCGCGCCGGCGGCTTCAGCGGCCTGAATGCCGACGGCGGCGTCTTCGAAAATCAGGCAGTCCGCCGGCTCCAGGCCCAGGCGTTTGGCCGCCAGTCGATAACCCGCCGGATCCGGTTTGCCGGCGCTCACGTCTTCAGCGGTGATCATCACCGCCGGTTCAGGAATCCCCGCCGCCGCCATCCGCCGCAATGCCAGATTCCGTGGCGCCGAAGTCACCATGGCCCAGCGATCCGCCGGCAATGATTTGAGAAATGCCGCCGCGCCGGGGATCTCGACAATGCCTTCGACGTCTTCGATTTCCGCCGTGGTGATGAACGCCGCTTGCGCCTCGGCGTCCACGCCCGGCAGGTTCAAACGCGTGATGGTGTCGATGGCGCGCACGCCATGGATGGTCGGCAGGAACGTTTCGACGTTCACCCCGTGGCGCACGGCCCAGGCGGACCAGATCCGCTCGGCGGCGGCGATGGAGTTGAGGACGGTGCCGTCCATGTCGAACAGGAACGCGCCGAACGCGCGGTTGAAAATAGTCTCGTGAGCTGACAAAAGATCACTTCCTCGCAAGGGGCCGGGCAACGATGCCCGGCAATGTAGCACTTGCAAGGCACTTCAGTGCAGACGCGGCGCCCTGGATTTGAACGCACTGTCCACGCAATCGAGCAACTGGCCGATTGCCCAAGGCTTCTTGATGAACGCCACCGGATGTTTCACCCCTGAGGTTTCCGGCGTTTCATAACCGGACATGACCATCACCGGTTTGTCCGGCCAGCGATCGCCGACCAGATTGGCCAGGTCCGCGCCATTAAGGGTGCCGGGCATGGTGATGTCGGTCAGCAGCAGCGCCACTTCCGGCGCGTGCTCTTCCAGGTATTGCGAGGCCGCATCGGCACTGGTCTGCGGCTCGACCTTGAAACCTTCCTCCTGAAGAATTTCGCAAAGAAACTCCAGAATCAACGGATCGTCCTCGACTACCAGAATCAATCCGCCAGGAAGGTGCGCGCTCGACGTCGAAATTGGACACATGAACTGGCACTCCCTGAATTGCATGAACGATTTAGCGGCTTGATTCCGCTACTTATCAGGTATGAGCAGCACCTTCTACAGAAATTCATTTTTGATACAGGTCTTTTCGATAACAGCCGTTCGACGGGCAGTCGCCAGCGCATAATTGCGGTTAAAATGCGCGCCCTTTTGCTGGCCGATCCTGATTGATGAACCCTCAAGCCCTCGCCGTTCTCCATGCCCACCTGCTCACTGCGCTGACTTCGACCCCGGCCGAAACCCGGCGTCTGTTCCATGGGCGCGGGCGTTGCTGGACGGGGCTGGAGCAAGTCACTGTGGATTGGCTGCAGGGCGTGGTGCTGGTGTCGTTGTTCAAGGAGCCCGAGGCTTCGCAGCTGGAAGACCTCAAGCGTCTGTTGCTGGAAATCACCGCTTCCGCGCCATGGCACCAGTCCGGCGCCCACACCCTGCTGATCCAGCACCGTTACCTGCCGCAGAGCACCGCCGAATGGCTGCTGGGCGAAGAAATCGACGAGATGACCATCGTCGAGGGCGGGCTGAAATATCGGGTGGATCTGGGCCGCAAACAGAACGCCGGGCTGTTCCTCGACATGCGTTACGGGCGTAACTGGGTGCGTGAACAAGCGGCGGGCAAACGGGTGCTGAACCTGTTCGCCTACACCTGTGGCTTCTCGGTGGCAGCCATCGAGGGCGGCGCCAGCCATGTGGTCAACCTCGACATGTCCCGCGCCGCGCTGAGCCGGGGCCGCGACAATCACCGGTTGAACGGGCATGACCTGAGCAAGGTGAGCTTCCTCGGCCACGACCTGTTCAAGTCCTGGGGCAAAGTGATCAACAGCGGCCCGTACGATCTGGTGATCATCGACCCGCCGTCGTTCCAGAAAGGCAGTTTTCTGCTGACCAAGGATTACCATCGCGTGCTGCGTCGTCTACCGGAATTGCTCACGGCGCAGGGCACGGTGCTGGCCTGCATGAACGATCCATCGTTCGGTTCCGACTTCCTGATCGACAGCGTGACCCAGGAAGCGCCGAGCCTGCGCTTCAAGCAACGGCTGGAAAATCCGCCGGAGTTTCCCGACGTCGATCCTGAAAGTGGTCTGAAGGCGCTAGTCTTCAAGCGCACTGAATAACTTCCTCGCCGGTTTCAGCGGAACAGTCCGAGGCCCATTTCGCGCGCCGCCTGCAGCTGCACCGCAGGATCGCTCGACTCGGACTCCAGCAACAACGCCGAGCCCGACACCGTCGCCCCGCAGTAATCGAAAATCCCGTGATCGATCTGCGTCTTCATCGCCGCGCCGTAGCCGTGGCGTTCGTAGGTACGCGCATCTGCCCCGCCGAGTGCGACCAGATGCACGCGCAGTCGTCCGAGCTTCTTCTGCGTCTTGTCACCGTCGAAATCGTACGCCCAGCCATTGCTGAACACCCGGTCGATCCAGCCTTTGAGCAGCGCCGGCATCGACCACCAGAACACCGGATAGACCAGCACCAGCGTATCGGCGCGGTTGATGCGTGCCTGCTCGGCCAGCACGTCCGCCGGTGGCGCGGATTCGCGGTGATGCACCGCCCAGTCGGCCACGCCAAAGCGCGGATCAAATTCTTCGGCGTGCAGGTCGGCGATTTCGAAGGTGTTGGATGGATCGCTTTCCGACAGGCCTTTGGCAATCTGTTGCGCCAACGCGCGTGTCAGCGAACGTGGATCATCGTGGTCTACAACAATCAATGCGTGCATGGGAAATCTCCGGTTGGTGATTGCTGACCAAGGGCTTATCCTTTCGATAAGTTACGATTAGTAAGTTACCATCAGTAAGTTACGTTTGGTATATAAGCAATGTCAACCACTGAAACCCCAGATCCCGCACAACCCCGTCGCCGCCTGTCCCGGGAAGATCGCCAGCGCCAGTTGCTCGACATGGCCTGGCAGCTGATTCGCGAGGAAGGCACCGATGCCCTGACTCTCGGCTACCTGGCGGAAAAAGCCGGCGTGACCAAACCGGTGGTCTATGACCACTTCACCACCCGCGCCGGTCTGCTCGCGGCGCTGTACCAGGATTTCGACCGGCGCCAGACGGCGCTGATGGACGCGGCGCTGGCCAATGCCGAAGCGACCTTGAACGGCATCGCGACGGTGATTGCCACGGCGTATGTCGATTGCGTGCTGAGCCAGGGCAACGAGATTCCGGGGGTGATTGCCGCCCTGGCGAGCACGCCGGAACTGGAGAAGATCAAGCGCGAATACGAGGCGATCTTTCTGGAGAAATGCCGCAATGTGCTGTCGCCTTTCGCTGACGGCGCAGAGATCGGACAGCCAGGATTACGCGCCATGCTCGGCGCCGCTGAAGCCTTGTCGCAAGCAGCCGCCACCGACGAAATCAGCGCAGCACAGGCCCGTGACGAGCTATTGGCAACCATCATTGCGATGGTCGAAAGAGCCGCCGCCCAAGCAGGTGACTGATGGTACTTGAGCCCGCCCTCCCGGCTTCCTACGATGAAGCTACGCAGCTTCTTGGTCCGCCAAGCCGTTGCGTAGGTGCGGGTGCTCTGAACCCCAATCAAGCCCGCACCTGGCTTCATGCGCATCTTGAGCCTCGCGGGCTCTACTTCCTCCCCATCAAAGAGTCTTGAGGCTCTTTTTTTGTCTCTGAAAATCAGCGTTCGGGTTCGCGGCGGATCGAACGCCACGTGGCCTGCGCCAGCAATTCGCGATAGGCCTTCGGACTGCCCTGCACTCGCCCGGACAACCACGCGCGGCAATAGCTGTCGGCCTGACCGACGATCAGCGACGGCAACAGTTCGGCCGGGCATTCATTGAGTTCAGCCGCGCGCCCGGACTCGGCCAGCCAGGTGCGCAGGCCCACGTTGCGGGTCTTGTTGCGCTCGGCCAGTTCATCCTTGTGCGGGCCCCGGGTGACGGCGAAGCGCGCGTGGTACTGGAACCGCGCCCATTCCGGCTGGTTCTCGACCCAATCCACGTAGCTGTAGACCAGCGCCTGCACGCCCTCTTCGGTCGTCGTCGCGTCGGCCAGATAGGCGTCGCGCAGGCGCGCCTGGTCCTCCAGCGCAGTGAAGAACAGCGCGGCCACCAGCCCTTCCTTGTTGCCGAAGTGGTGGTAGATCGCCCCGACGCTGGTGTCGCATTCGGCGCGGATCATTTCGATGGTGGTGGCCTCGATGCCCTGCTCGTTGAACAGGCGCAGGGCCTTGCGAAAGATGTCGCGCTTGAGTTCGGCGCGGCGGCCGGGGTAGCTGCGTTCGAGTAGATCTGCGGTGTCCATGGGCCTTGAAAATCCGGGTAAAGGGCACGTCCGTGCCGGTGATCCAAACGCGCACAGGTTGACAGATTTCCCGCGAACAGAATACCGTTCCGTTACAGAACAATATTCTGTTACGGAACATGATTCTGTAAATCCCCTAACCGCGAGGCTCCCCCCCATGAGTCAGTTTCTCAGCATGTTCAACAGCGTCGGTTCCCAGGCGTTCAGCCAGATGGCCTGCCAGGTCGCGCCGTACTTCAGCACCATCAACCCGCTGGTGACCGAATTGCGGGCAGGTTCGGCGCTGGTGCAGGTGCCGTTTCGCCGCGAGATCACCAACCACCTCGGCACCGTGCACGCCATCGCGCTGTGCAACGCCGCTGAACTGGCGGCCGGGATGATGACCGACGTGTCGATTCCCGCCGGCGCGCGCTGGATTCCAAAAGGCATGACCGTCGAATACCTGGCCAAGGCCAAGACCGACGTGACCGCCGTGGCCAATGGCGAAGCGCTGGACTGGCAGACCGAAGGCGACAAGATCGTGCCGGTGGATGTCCACGACGCCGAAGGCAAGAAAGTGTTCACGGCGCGCATCACCATGAACGTGAAACTGTCCTGAAATCACCGGCACAAAAAAACCCTTGCTGCGCTAAGCGCAACAAGGGCTTTTTGTCGCTGCCCGGATCAGTGAATGGTCAGGCGCTGACGAACAAATTCTTCGGTGCGGCGGGTGACCTGATCCAGATGCCGGTCGCGCTGTTTCTCGGCATCGAGCATCGCGCGCTTGCCGTGCTTTTGCAGAAGGTAGGTGTGGATCTGCTGCACTTCCAGCGAACGGTAGATCGGTGTCGTGTCGATGAAACCGCGCAGCCCGTTGCTGCGGTAATGCCGGGTGCTCATCAGCACCTGCGTCTCCAATTGGCCCAGCACCTCAAAACCCAGCGCCTCGAAATACGGCACCTTGCCGACGCTGCAGGTCAGCTCGGCATGGGGGTAACGCGCCACCATGTTCGCGATTAACGAACGGGCCACACCCTGACGCCGATGCCCCTCGCGCACCGCCAGATAGGCCACGTTGCACGCCTCCCAATCACCCTGCACCGGCAGGTACAACAGGAAGCCGATCACCTGCTCCGGATCATCGTCGTCGGTGGCCACCAGCAGTTCCACTTCGGTGCCCTTCTCGCCGTTCAACGCCTCCAGGTACAGATGAACCTCGTAGCCGATCGCGTACTGATAGACGTTGTACAGCAGATTGCTCGGGCCCAGCCCTACAGCGCTGATGTCGGTCAGATAGTCGACCACCATCTGCAGGATCTGGCTGTTGACGCCTTCGGGGCATGGGGATTTGTAGTGGGTGATGCGGGGCATGGCGGGCGGACTCCAACGGTAAAACACAGGTTGCCGGGAGAGTTGAGCGACCGGCGAACCGCGACATCATACCTTGTGCACGCCTGACAAAAATTTCATCTGCCCGAGAACGGATCTTTCGCCGATTTGGCGTCCAATTTTTCAGCTGCGTTCATTTCCCGACGCAGGCCTTGAGGAGTTGCCATGAACGTTCTGCGTTCCGCGAAAACCATCAAATCCTTGCTCGCTGCCGCGCTGGTAGCGATCACCCTCTCGGGCTGTGTCGTCGAACCGGTTCGCCCGCATCGGCCACCACCGATCGTTGAGGTGGTTCCGGTCATGCCTGCGCCGGGTTATCACTGGGTTGCCGGGCATTACCGCTGGGCCGGCAACCAATGGCGCTGGATGCCAGGGCATTGGCGAGCGTACTGAGGCCGGTCACTGCGCGGGGGCAACGACCTTGAACTTGATGTCGATGTCCTTGGAAACCACGGTGTCCGCCCACTCCCCTGCACCGAGCCCGAACTGGTCGCGCTTGAGCACCAGTTCGCCGTCGAAAATGCCGATGCTGCTGTCGGGTTTGAGTTGCACCGGCACCTGCACCTCACGGGTGATGCCTTTGAGCGTGAGATGGCCGTCGACCAGATAACGGTTGTCGCCGGCCGGGCTGAAGCGGGTCGATTCGAACACAGCCACCGGGAATTTCTCGGTGTCGAACCATGCCGGTTTCACCAGCTCGGTGTTGGCGTCTTCACTGCCGGCGTCGATGCTGGTCAGGTCGATGTGCAGCGTGGTGCGGGCATTGGCGAGATTGTCGCTGTCGAAATCCAGCGTCGCATCGAACTTGCCGAACGTGCCGTACATCCGCGAGCCCATCTGGTTGTAGGTGAAACTGATCTGACTGGCGGTGGTATTGACGCGGGTGTACTCCACCGCTTGCACAGCAGGGACGACAATCAGGCAACACGCGGCAGCCAATAACAATCGAATCGACATGGAATGCTCCGGCGCCCGATGGGGCTCGAATGACTTAAGCAAACATCCGGCACTTGCGCCAGCCCCGCCAAGGCCCACCCGGCCCGTCACACCAATCGCTCGATCTTCTGATGCTGCCAGACCCGTTTGTAATACAGCGTCTGCAGCACCAGCATCCCCAGATACGCGATCGGAAACGCCATCCACACACCCTGCAGACCGAACTGCCCGTCCAGCCAGTAGGCCGCCGGCAACTGCACACCGAGCACACAGATGATCGCCACGCCCACCGGCACCAGCACCGTGCCGCTGGCGCGCATGATGCCGCCGATGATCGCCTGGAAACCGAAGATCAACAGGCTCCACAACATGATGTGCAGCAGGTGCTCGGCCATCGCCCGGGTCGAGTCTTCGGTCAGGAACAACCCCAACAACCAGTGCGACAACAGGTAACCCGACAGGATCAAGCCACCGGTCAGGCACACGTTGATCCACAGCCCGGTGCGCAGGATCGGGCCCATTCGCTCCAATCGTCCGGCACCGATCGCCTGGGCGCCGAGGATCGACGCGGTGATCGCAATCGACAGCGCCGGGAACTGCACGTAGTTGACGATCTGCGTCACCGCACCATAGGCCGCCGTCGCCTGCGAGCCGTGCTGGTTGACCAGCGCCAGAATCACCAGCTCCGACAGCGACAGCACGATCATCTGCACCCCGGTCGGCAGGCCGATACGCAACACCTTGCCGAGAATTGCGCCGTCCAGTCGCAGCGCCGCGAAGAACTCACGATCCGGCGCCAGTGGATGACCCTTGCGGATCAGGCTCCATGACAGCCACGCCATCGACGCCAGCGTACCGGCCAGACCTGCAACCGCCGCGCTCTGGATGCCCAGTTGCGGCAAGCCGATCCAGCCGCGAATGAACGCCGGAGTCAGCGCCAGCCCGACAACGGTCGACAGCAGCAGCGCCAGCATCGGCGACAGTGTGTCGCTCACCCCGCGTAACAACTGGGTGAACAGCACGTACACCAGCACAAACGGCAAGGTCCACATCATCACCCGGGCATAGGCCACCGCATCGTCCAGCACATCCGCCGGCGTGCCCAAACCCTGCAAGGCCTGACGCGCAAACACACTGCCCAGCACCGCCGCCACCAGCCCGATCAATACCCCAAGCAACAGCGTCGCCCCGGCAATCGCCTTGACCATGTGCGACTCACGCGCGCCCCACGCCTGACCGATCAACACCCCTGCCCCGGCACCCAGGCCGATGACCAGCGCGATAAAGAAAAAAATGATCGGAAACATCCCCGACACCGCCGCCAGCGCCTGCGTACCGAGCATCTGGCCGATGTAGATGCTGTTGACCGTGCCCGACATCGATTGCAGGAAGTTCGACAGCACCATCGGGGCCAGGAACAGCAGGTAGGTTTTCCAGAGGGGGGATTGAGCGGGGGTTTGCATTGAGGTCCGTCTCGGGTGGGAGCT
>Ga0068830_1004491_pt1 | contig 16522 bp, 34 predicted proteins | sample Hof3ISUMetaT_23_FD_68490 | JGI IMG/M metagenome (GOLD analysis project Ga0068830, IMG submission 68490) | Enriched soil aggregate microbial communities from Iowa State university to study microbial drivers of carbon cycling -... | ecosystem: Environmental > Terrestrial > Soil > Agricultural land... | reverse complement strand
CCATGATCACTTTCAAACCAAATTGGGCCGCGGCCATGCTCGATCAGGAGCGTTTCAAGCTGGCATCCGTTGTCGTGCTGCCCGAGCAGGGCGCAGAGGGTTGCGTCCGTGTCGAGCTGGTGCACGTCAAAACCCAGATCATGGTGGAAACCGTTCTTCCTGCAGATGCCACCAAGGCCGCCCAGGTCGAGGCGTCCAAGGCGCTGTATCCGCAACTGGTAGACAAACTGGTCGATGCCCATCACCACGAATTCGGTACTCATGAGTTCGCCCGCTTGCTGCGCTGCCTGTACGTCAACAAGCTGATCGAGGTGATTTCGAGCTACGGCCGGTGTTTCTTCTACAGCTCCAAGTACGACCGTACCGCCCAGATGATCTACGACGGGGGCCCCGTGATCCTGGTTGATGAGAAGTCGGGGCGCGAGGTGGTATTGCGCAACAACGGCGATTGGTCGGGCTTCGGCCATGGCGGCACCTTGCGCGACCTGGTGATGCGCATGCGTGATTACGTGATGAAAGGCACCCGGATCGACATGGATTTCATCGGCCTGGAAAAGACTTTCGGCAAGGGCAACATCTGGGGTTATCCGCATGACCAGATGGAAATGTGCCGCGAAGCCGCGCGCCGGCTGCCGTGCATGCTGCCAGCGCCTGCCCCAGCCAAGCAGGAGAAAGCAGCATGAGCCAGCCGATCCGTGTTGTAACGCTTGAGCAGTTCCAGGCTGAGTACAAAGCCCAGGCCGATAAGCGCGAAGATATCGTGGTGATCTGCCCGGCCTGTGGGAGCCTGCAGAACGGCCATGACTTCATCAAGGCCGGTGCCGGCGAATCCATGGACGACCTGAACGGTAGTTTCGGCTTTTCGTGCATTGGTCGTTGGACCGGCAAGGGATCTGCTACCGACGCAGTGAAAGCAGAAGGGAAGGGCTGCAACTGGACTTTGGGCGGGTTGTTCCGCATCCACAAGCTGGCGGTGGTCGATCCGGACGGGGAAGAACACCCGTTCTTCGAGCTGGCCAGCAAGGAAGACGCCGACGCCTACCGCGCCAAGCAAGCGGAGACGGTTGAATGAGTCAGGCAGCCATCGCACGGCCAGTAGTTATGTCCGCCGCCATGGCTGCCGCCACCCTGGAAGGTCGCAAAACGACCTTCCGGGAGGCGGTAGCGCCCCAGCCAATCAACGGCCGCGTTGGCATGGTCAATGCCGCGTACTGCCGCGCCCCTGACAAGTGGCTGGTAGACGGCGCGGTGAACGATTACCACGCGGCGGGCCTGCCAGTCCCTGAGTGGGCGTGCCCCTACGGCGTGCCAGGCGATCGCCTGTTTGTCCAAGAGCCCTGGAACAAGCACGGCGGCGCCGTCAGCTACCTGGCGGATGGGGATTGGATTGCGGAGTGGATCGCAGATACGAAAACACCAATACCAGACTGGGCCGTACCTCAATGGCAAGACGCGGACAGCATGCCGGAGGAGCACGCCCGGCTGGTGCTGGAAATCGTGAGCGTACAAGCCAAGCGCCTGCAGGCGATCAACGCCGAGCAAGCAAAGGCCGAAGGCATGTTCTTCGATACCAGGGCGAAAAAGTACGTCATCACCGAGGGCGATGAATACAAGGGCCGGGGCACTGCAGATGCCCGGGAGGCCTTTTTCATGCTGTGGGAGTCGATGCGCACCGGCTACATGTGGGTGTCGAACCCGTGGGTTTGGGTGGTTGAGTTCGAGGTGGTCGCATGAAGGCCTTGAGCATTCGCCAGCCGTGGGCCTGGCTGATCGTCCATGGTGGCAAAAATATCGAGAATCGCAGTTGGCACACAAAGTACCGCGGGCGCTTCCTGGTGCACGCCAGCCAGGGCCTGACGTGGGCCGAATACTGCGATGCCTGCGCCTTCGCTAGGGAGTGCGGCGTCGATGTTCCGCCGTTCAACGACCTGCAGCGTGGCGGCATCGTCGGATCTGTCGAACTGGTGGATAGCGTCGATAGCAGCGCCTCGCCCTGGTACATGGGGCAAAAGGGTTTTGTGTTGCGCGACCCCCGACCGACTCCCTTTATCCCTTTCAAGGGACGTCTGCAGTTCTTTGAAGTCCCTGATCACCTGGTGGCCGATCATGTCTGAGCTGAGCAATGAACAACGCGAGCGCGTCATGCGCAAAATCCGCCACTGCCTGGCGCTGTCGACTAGTTCCAACGAGCACGAAGCGGCGGCGGCGTTGCGCCAGGCGAAAAAGCTGATGCAGAAACACCGCCTGACAGAGACGGATATCCATCTGGCCGACGTGGGCAAGACTGCGGGGGCAAAGGCGAGGGCAACACGCCCGGTATGGGATAGACGCTTGAGCGACGTGGTGGCGGAAACCTTCAACTGCCAAACATTCACGCACAGCACCTACACCAAGCGCGGCGCATCGATAACCAACAAGAAGGCCAGAGCGCTGTTTGTCGGGGTAAACCCTGCACCAATCATTGCCAAGTACGCCTATGACGCGCTGTACGTCCAGGTGGAGCTGGCGCGCAAGGGCTACCTGGCTGCGATACGGCGGGGCGAGGTAGAGCACGGCCGATACAGCGACACCACCCGCGCCAATGATTTTGCAGACGCTTGGGTGTCGCAGGTGGCCAGCAAGGTGCGGGCGCTGGTGCCGGAAGACGACACGCCCGAGGCGCGCAGTGATGGTCAAGCGCTGATGGTGGTCAAGGCGAAAGAAAACGAGCTCATCACCACCTACCTGAACCAGTTAACCAATGGTGAAGGCGTCAAGACAGCACGCAAGGGCAAAGAGCGAGAACCAAACATAGAGGATCTTGTTAACGGCGTGCTGGCCGGTCGTAAGGCTCAGGTCAGCCCAGGTATTGCCGCTGGCGCTGATCAAGTTGGCATTGGCCAGGCCCCAGCGGGCACACAGGGGAGCTTTCTGTGAGCGAGTTCGTATTGCAAGACAACCGGAGTTACACCGGCGACCGGTTGATGTTCTGGGCTCAGGGTGGCGGCTACACCAGTAACCTGGATCTGGCCGAGCGATACACCCAGGAAAAGGCGCTGGCGCAAAACCAGTGCCGGGAAACCGATATTCCCTGGCCGCTGGCGTACCTGACCGATCGCGCAGAGCTGGCGGTGGATTGCCAGTACCTGAAGCCCGCCGATGTGGATGCCGGCCTGCAGGGCGCCGATCGGGGCTACCTGTACGCGGCTGGCGCCTGGAATGGCAACGATCTGTATTGGCTGACCAACGACAGCGATATCACCAGCGACTTTCGGAGGGCGCACGCCTTCCCGATGAACATCGCCAAGAGCATGGCCGCCCCCAAGCACCATAACGTGCACCTGGCGCCGGCGCCGCTGGTTGAGTCGTTGGCGCGCAAAGTGGTCCCGAAAGGGGGTGTCAAGATCGGGATAGCGTTACGGGGTACCGGGATCAAGTTGGCCAAGCCACCTAGAGCCCGGTCGATCCCCGATCGCTGTGAGCACTGTGGCGTGTTCATTTCCAACGCCCAGCGCTTCCAGGACTGCCCGAAATGCGGGGGTGATAACGCACCATAAAGCCAAGGCGTCTTGGTGATAAAGGTGCTTTTGGTGCTAAAGGCGCCTAAAGCACTTTTAGCACTAAGGCGCCTATGATATTGTGCGATCCGTCAGCCAGACACACGAAGGAATCCCACCCATGACGCGCTACGCACGCAAACCCTCCCCGCCGCCCCCGGCAAACCCGTATGACCCTGACCTAGAGCACGACAACGCCGTGATGGTCCCCATCAATTGGCTCAAGTACGCGCTCGAGCTTTTGAACGAGCAAAACGAATTCGGTGTGACCCTCAACAAATTGCGCAAGCGCGCCGCCGAATGGCTGAAGTTCCGCCCGCCGGGTTACCGAGAGGTGCGCCTTGATGAGCAGCGAGCCGAGTTCGAGAAGGCTTTCCCGCTGCCCGAGGGCGTTTTCTGGTCAATGGACAAGCTGGAATATCAGCCAGTCCGTGACCAGCACAGAGAACATCAACAGGCTCGCATCGCGAACCTGATTTACAAGGGTTGGCTCACGCGCGCACAGACGCCGGAGGGTGTGTGATGGATAACAAGTACTTTGCAGCGAGCGCCGTCTCTCCGACTTTCACGCCGCCCCCGTTCCGGTTGACCTTCGGGAGCACCGACGGTGGATCGCATGGCACGCTGTTCGAACAAGCGGATGGCACCTTGGCGTTTACCGGCGACGTCGATAAGTCGGCGGCGGTATTTTTCGACAGCGTGATTGCGCACCACTCCATTGTGATGAAGGGCGCGAACGATCGCATTGCGCGCCTGGCCGAGACTGCTCGCGAAGCCCTGGCCAGCTCTGCCAAGACCGTGCCCGCCCCGGCACCGATCAAGAAAATGCCGATGATCGAGTTCATCGACCTGATGTTGACTGAGCCGGCGCCAGGCACCGAGCACGCTGATGAGCTGAAGGCCTGCCGCGCCTACTGGGAAGCGCATCGGGGCCGTCTTGGCGTCTTTGCCGACTTCTGGCAAGGCTGGCTTGCATGCTCGACCGTGAGGGCTAAAGCATGATTTCCGCGGCCGCCGTATACCTCAATGCAGTCCTGTGCACCGACGAAACCCGCCAGAAGTGTGAGCCGCCCCAGTTCATGTACACCGTGCAAGAGCCAGCGCCGGCGGCATTCCGTGCCGAGCAGTGCCAGGTGCTGGCCGAAGCGATGAATGCGATTCAGTTGGACAAGGCCATTTTCTACCGCTGCGACCCAGTACGGGGGACGTCGGTATGAGCGCACTCGAACAACCAAAACGCCGGGAAATGGTATTCGCCGCCAGTGACGAAAGTTGGCAGCGCATCGATAGCCTGATGGAGCAGCAAGGCCACCAGGTGTATGGCCTGACCATCGCCCGCGGTTTCGCGCTGGTGCAATGGGTGCTCGAACAGCAAGCGGCCGGGCGCATCGTTGGCAGCCTGGCGACGGGTGAGGAGGACTTTGAGCCCCTGGTAGAGCGTCCGGATCTGCTGGCGCCACGCCCGAGGCTGCAAGCTGTCCCTGTGTCGGAATCGGCGCCATCGACGCCTGTGCCCGCTCCTGTGGCCGAGCCTGAGTCGGTCCAGGCGCCTGCCGCGGCCAAAGTCGCCGCGCCAACCCCAGCGCCGGCCGCTTCGACGTTGCCGGCGGAACTCAGCGCCAAGCTGGTGCCCCGGGAAAAGAGGCGGCCAGCACCGAAAGCGCCCGCACCACGGCGCGGCCAAAACCGGGCCGCTGAAGTCCTGCGCGCCCACCTGGTAGACGATGTGTCTGGTCCAATCAAAAGCCATACCTGGGTGCGTTGGTTCGCAAAATCGGAAAACCTTCTGCCGCCGATCCTTGTTGGTGAAGATCGAGCGCTACCGGGAGAGCTGACCCTTGAGCACCTTCCGGATCTTGAGTGCATGTTGGTTGAAGGCCGGCATGCAACGCACTTCAAAATCATTGCGGACGGCTCAGTGGCCTATTACGGCTTTACCCCAGGAAAGGGCTGGTGCTACCTGGAGGAAGGTTCTATGCGCTTACTCCCGGACAGCTTTTGCGACGGCGGCCTGTTCCCCATTTTCCCGGTGGTAATGGCTGTCGAGTACTTGCGCCGCCTGGCCAGCCCTGCGCGTGAGGTGGCCAGCGTATGAGCAAGCAAACCAAGTTGACCAAGGCCGCCCGGGGCCGTGACTGCCAGGTACGTCTACCAGGCTGCCCCAACAACACAGAAACCACCGTGCTGGCGCATTACCGCCTGGCCGGTACCTGTGGCATGGGGATCAAGCCGAACAACCTCCAAGGCGCCTGGTGCTGCGACTACTGCCATAGCGTTGCAGATGGTCGCTTACCCGCGCCGGACGGCATGAGCCACGACGAAGTGCGCCTGTATCACGCTGAAGGTGTGATGCGCACCATCGACATGCTGGTCAGTGAAGGGAAGGTGGCGGCGTGAGCCCCGCTTTCCCCTGGTCCCCCGATATCAAGGAGCGATTCCTATGAGCACTAACGAAACGACTGAAGACCTGAAGCGGCGCATCCAGGATCTGGAAGGCCTGACGAATCGCCTTATCGGGAAGGTTCGAACTGTTGCGCGGATCCGTCCGGACGGCATTGTGAATGGCCGTGACTTGCTCGCTTCGCTTGAGCGTGAGGCGCAAAACCATCAGCCGCTACCTGGCCGAGAGGGATTTCTCCAGGAAATTTTGCGCAAGAACATCGCCCTTGAAGCGCAAGTGGAAGCCCTGCAAGTCGATACCGACCGCCTGGACCTGTACGAAGGCCTGCACCACCAAGAGGCCGCGCTGATACCGTTCTTCGACGACAGTGTTGCTCAATGGTTTATTCCGCCGGCAGACGACGACCAGGGCGACGGCCGGACGCTCGAGCTGCTGCGCGATGCCCTGGATTGGTTAGCGGAAAAGGCCCCAGCCCAGAATGGTTAAGCGCACCTACCTGATCAGCTACTTCTTCGGGGGCGGCTTCGGCCGCTTCCATCATGAGCGAACCAGCGACGACGCTCCGACCATGGAGCAAATTGAGTCGATGGAGGCGCAGCTATCCGAAAAACACAACACGCCGTCAATTCAAATCTTGTCGGTCAGCCTGATAGGAAACAGCACCCATGGGTAACGCATTCCCCTGGACCACCGAAGGCATGACCTTTCGGTCCCTCAGACATTTCGAACAAAGCATCGAAACGCTCGCTACCGCTGGTACCCGCCAGCACCTGGTAGCTGCGCAAGAGCTTATGCGCCAGGCGATGGCTAAGCACAAACTGAGTGCCGACCAGTACACCGAAATCAAAGAGCGATTGCACCTATGAACACCCCAGTAACGAAGGTAAGGACATTATGAGAATCGTAGACCGCAAGACGTTCCTAGCCATGCCCGAAGGCACAGTGTTCGCCATGTACGACCAGAGCATCATCCGGGAGCCCAAGGTTAAGGCTAAGTCCCTCGGATCAGGGGGTGAGCTGGTCGATTTCTGCTATACGAACCTTACCGATGAGGTGGATTGCAGCGGATCGTTTGAGCGTGACGGCATCATGGATTTGGCCGAGATTGAAGGAACGCCTTTCGCCCTGAGCTTCAATACGCAGTGCCGTGACGGCGATTTTGACATTCATCAGCTTTTCGCGGTGTGGGAGCGTGACGACGTGGCGGGTTTGATTGCGCGTCTCCAGCAGGCTCTGGCGGACGGCTACGGGAGCAAGTCATGAGTAACGTAATAACGAATTTCGGCACACTGGCGGCCCTGAAAGCGGCTCGACAGTTCATCGTCAACGGCGTGGAGCTGGGGTTTATCCGTACGCCTGACGCCGACACCCCAGACCCGGCCCACGAAACGCTGCCGATGATCGAGCAGGCCATTGCCGAACTTGAAGCCCAGTTTCAGACTGCGACCGCTGCATTGCAGCCAATGGAGCCGCGCACCTACGCAGATGAGCCCTTGAGCCATATCAAAGCCATGGGGGAGCTGGTACAGGATGCCAGGGGGATCGAGATAAGCGGTAATGCTCGCAAGGTGAGTGCGTTTCTGATGTGTGGTGCGGCGGTACCGGAGCTGGTGGCGCGTATCGAGGAGCTAGAGGCGCGTGGGGAATAGCACTAAGGCGCCTTTAGCACCAAAAGCACCAAAGCCCTGGCCGCCGCGCCGGGGCTTTTGCGTTATGGCGTCATACTGGTTGCCGATCCTGCTGGCGCTGGGGCACAATCAACACCAAGGCGCCTTTAACACTAAGACGCCTAAAGCACTAAGGCGCCTAATTGAGACTCACAATGAAAGACTTCAACCCATTCGAAGGCGTATCACCTGGTGAGCCGTTGTCCTTGGATCAACTGCTTGATATCCGTGCGCCGGCCACGTACCTGGTGCGCGTAGAAGGCGACAGCATGCAGGGAGCGGGGATCTTTTCCGGTGACCTGCTGGTGGTCAGCAAGGCGCTCGATCCCGTACGCGGGAACATCGTCATTGGCGTGGTGAACGGTGAGCCGATGTGTAAGCGCCTGGACTTCGAAGGCACAATGCCCGTGCTTCGATCGGATAACCCGGCCTATGCCGCTCGATACATTCTCGAAAGCGATGAATTCAGTGTTTGGGGCGTAGTGACGCATAGCGTGCGCGCCCATGACAGAGGAACTGTGTAATGAGTCAAAACCCCCTGGACGATGCCCGCAAGAAACTGGCATCGATACGCAAGAGCTTTGAAGATACGCGCCTCGCCTTAGAGCTGGCGCCGGAAATAGACGATCCGGAATATACCCGAGCCAAAGAAGACGCATTGAAGCAACTCCAAGGCGCCTCCGAAAGTGTCGAGCTGCTGGCGGCTAAAATGGGTATCACGGCGTCTGCCTATGTTCATTGACGCTACGTTGCCAAAGGTGCCAAGCCCATGAGCCTAAGCCGTTCCCCGGAAAAGACCCAGATCCGCGTCAATGCAGCCCTGGACATGATCGGCGTGGCCGACGACCCGCTCAAGGTGCGCTTTGCCACGGCCTATGCCATCGGTTACATCGACGCCTTGCACGATGAACGCTCGATCACCGTCGACGGCGCCGAACTGTATCGCCAGGACGCTTTTGCGCGGCGCCGGGAGCGGCTGGCCTGTTTCGGCGTCACCCTGGACCATGATGAACCCTGATTACCGAAAGGAGCCCGGCGATGGCTGAAAAAGTGATCTTGCCGCTCGATGATGAAAGTGACGACCTGGTGATGCGCCTGACCGCCGCCGAGGCAAGAGCATTGCATTTGCTCCTTTCGCGCTTGACCCGCAACGAAATGGTTGAGAAGGGCTTGAGCAGTGAGCAGGCCAGACTAATCGAGTGCATAACTCCCATCTGCTACTGAGCAAAGGACCCCCCGCCATGCTGGTGATCGACAGAGACAAGCTAAATCCCGCGTGGCGGGCCATGGACGCAAAAGAGCGGAAAGTGAAGCCAGCCCAGTCCGCGCCGCAAAGCCCGATTGAGTGGGAGCGCGCCGATCCGGCCGCCCTGGCCAGCTTCGACCCGGCGACCAAGACCTGCGACATGAATTGCGGCCCGCACGGGCTCGACCCGCGCAGCCGCAAGGAGCGGCTATTCCTCTGCGACCTCTGCTAGCTTTCCAATATCGAACCCAACGGAAAGGAACCCCGACCGTGACTGAATCACAAGCTGCCGCCGTACGGCTTTTCGACAGCCTAAGCCCCGTCGCCCAGCAGGTGATGCGCGCGCACCTGGAGGCGCCCGACGCGGTGCGCGACTGGGCCGCTTCAGGGCGCTGGCTGCGCGGCTGGTCGACGGAAATGCGTGACATGGGCGCAGTCGATGACCGCGAGCTGGAGGAACTGTTGTGGATCGCCGACGGCTGGGTGAACCTAAACCGTCCCATGGCGAGTAAGCCGCGTACCCATCACGAACTGAAAGAACCCCCTTTACACCTGGTGTAAAGACGGACATATGAGAAAGGAACCCCCGCCATGAGCAAACCTGCCCAATCCCATGTCGTCACCCTGACGGTCGACAATGCCGGCCGCCAGGCCGATACCCAGCTGAGCGATGAGGAAGCCCTGGCCTTGGCGCAACTGGTCAAGCGCTTGACCTGGGCCGACATGCGCGGCTGTGCGGTGGACGACGCCGAGACGTACACCATCCGTGATGCCGTCGGCAAGCTACAGGATGCCCTGGCGCGTGCCGGCTATGCGCCGCGCTGACTTGTAAACAATTCGCACACACGAAAGGAACCCCCGCCATGCCCCTGATCCAGATCGAACAAGACAACCCCGATACCCTGGCGCGTGTCCGCGAAATCATCGCCGACGTGGCCAACGCGCCCAACGACCACCGAGCGAGCTTTGACTACGCCACGGCGCTGGGCTGGATTGTCGGGCTGCTCCGCGAACAGGTGATCAGCCTCGACATGAGTGAAACCTTGCGCGGCGAACTGGATCAAGTGCGCAGAGCGTGGCGGCGGCCGACGGGCGCGGTGCAGACGGAAGTCCGCGACTGACCGCGTTACCCATAACGAACAGAAAGGATCCAACCCAATGACCGTTATCCACGAATGCAGTCAGTGCGGCTATCAGGGTCGGGTGGTCGAAACCGCCGACACCTACTTGTGCGAAGGCTGCTACGAGCTGTACCAGAGCGAGGAACGTGCCGCCGAAATCTGCCCAGGCTGTGGGACGGAGGGCATTAACGACACCGGGCTCTGCTACGCCTGCGAAAACTCGCCCGAGCACATGCCGCAACCCGATTGCTGAAAACAGAAAGGAGCCCCCGCCATGCCGATGATCCAAATCGAACAAGACAGTGCCGAACTGATCGCCCAGGTGCGCGGTGAGATTGCGGACATGGTGGAGCGGATGCGCAAGCATCCGGGCACGGTCGTCGGCCCGATTGCCGAGGAATTTGTGCGGGGCTACCTGTCCGCGCTGGTCAGACATGGGCCGCTCAGCGTCGAGCAATGGCGGCAGTTGTCCGAAGAGGCGAAAGCCGCCGCCGACGCGAAAGGGTGACCGCGCGTTACGAGTAACGGTTTTTATTTTCAACCACGCTCGCATGCGTGACCTGCTGCGAGGGATCGGCAATGCCCAAAAAGTCAATTACTAGGAACGACCCGTTTCCGGACTGGATTAAACCCAAGTTGGTGAGGCTGGCCAGCTCGCCACCGACGGGTGATTGGCGGTTCGAAAATAAATGGGACGGCTACAGAATCATGACCCGCATCAGCGAGCGGGTGACGCTGTTTACCCGCAATGGGTATGACTGGACCAACCGCATGCCTCGGCTGGCGGGAGAGCTGAAACAGTTGGGACTGACCACGGCCTGGCTGGACGGTGAAGTGGTGGCCCAGGATGATGAGGGGCGCCCCCTGTTTCACGGTGTGCAGTCGGCATTCAGTACAGGCAAGACCGATGACCTGGTGTACTTCATTTTTGATCTGCTGTACCTGCATGGCCACGACCTGCGGGCACAGCCCCTTGAGAAGCGCCGGGCCATCCTGGAAGAACTGCTAGATCGGGTGCCGCTGGAGCATGTGCGCTTTTCCGAAGCCTTTGACGTGGATCCGCGCGACCTCTTAGCCAATATCTGCGCTATGGGCATGGAGGGGATTCTGGGCAAGCGCGCTGGTAGTCCGTACGCGTCAGACAGGGACGGGGCATGGATCAAGATCAAATGCCACAACAGGCAGGAATTCATCATTGTCGGTTACACGCGGGCGGCGGCGGGCGTTGGATCGCTACTGCTGGGGCTACACGATGACGCTGGCGAGTTGGCCTATGCCGGCCGTGTCCAATCTGGGTTTAGCAGCCGGACGCTGGCGGATCTGCGCGTTCGCCTTGAGGCGCTGGTGCGATCTGATTCCGCTATCCAACCAGTCCCCAGGCTCAGCAAGGGCCTACATGTCGTGTGGGTAGAGCCCAGGCAGCTTTGCGAGGTCAAATTCGCTGAAATTACCCCAGCCGGGAAGGTCCGCCACGCTGTTTTTATCGCCCTGCGTGACGACAAGCCCGCCATGGATATCAGCTTGGAGCTCTAAGCAACATCTTGTCGCGCGGCTTCAATCTGCCGCCATAGATCCTCCTCGATCAGCTCCGCATATTGTTCGGCCAGCGCCGCACAGGCATTGCGCCCGGCATCACTGGCTACGCCGTCCTCGTCGTAGATCTGGCCAGACACCACAGTGAACTCCATTTCTCGATAGCCGTAGGCGTCCCAGTCGCTGGTGGTCGCCGTAGGATCTGGCGGCACGTCCAGCAACGAATTCACCTCGCACTGCAAGCAGTACTGATCAATGTTCACGTCAAAGGTCATAGGCGCCTCCGGACTACTGGCGCGCGTATTTGTTTGAGTGCTGGCGTGGGCGAAAGTGCATACCGGTTGCCCTATCCCACACTTTCTATCGGGAGCTAGCGACAGGATCATCCTGAGGAGGGTGTTTCTACCCGTAAATCGTTCAATAAAGTGCAAATATTACTATTTTAGTGATTGTGTGAATTGCCAGTGATATAGTGCCATCACTTGGCTACTTTTACGCGGCAAGGATAGGGAATGGACGACAACAAAAACGTCGTGGACATAGGTGAATTGCGGCTTCTACGCATTGCGGCGAATTCGATGCGTAGGCTTGAAGAATGCCAGCACCGCCGCCTGGAAATGGACGATGTGGGCGAAAGCGTCCACTGCAGAGACTGTAATCGACAAGTGTCCTCGTACTGGGCTCTTAGCATGCTCCGCGAACAGTGGGGTAGTGCTTCGCGCCAGTACAAGGCGCAGCTGAGCCAATTGCAGATCGACCAGAGTGCCGTTCTACACCTGAGGGCCGCGAAGCAAGCCGAAACCGTCTGGCGCTCGCACAAATACGTGCCTGGCTGCCCGCACTGCCGCCGAGGGATTTTTCTCGAGGACGGGTTTGGCGCGATCCGCATTGCCAAGGCCTTCGAACAGGGCCTGCGCGTCCGTGAGAAAGCTGACCAGATCAAGCTGACACCTGTACGCCCGCCAGAGCCCACCAAGGCTAAGAAGCGCAAGAGTGCGGGCAAACCCCTGCCGAAGTGGCAAGACGCCCCAGAGTGGGCGCAGTGGCTTGTTCAAGACCCCTCGTCGGGGAAGCTGCACTGGGCAAGCGACGTAGATAACCAAATTCCCATGGGGCAGATCCTGTTTGCCGGCACCTATCCCCTGGGGGAAACACCGATTAAGCAATCCAGGCCAGTAGCCGAAGGAAGTGAGAAATGAACCCGATCGCCGCTGCAGCCCTAAAGCGCGCCCAGGCCGCCCGCAAAGCCCTGCCGACTTCCGTGCTCGATGAGCTCGACAGTCCGAAGCCGCTGGCCAAGCCTATCCCAGCAACCGTAAAGCCAACCCCAGTAGAGCCAGTAGCCATGTCGTCTGCAGTCGTAACCGCCCAAACAGTCAATTCCCGCGACGCTGACAAATTCGTGGTCCGCTTGCCTGAAGGTATGCGCGAGCTGGTCAAGGCTCGCAGTAAGGCTGATTCGCGCAGCATGAACGGTGTGGTTATCCAGGCGCTGGCGCAGTACCTGGGCAGTGAGCCGGTGGTGACCACCTCGTCAGCCATTGATGAGCTGGCCGAAGCGCTCCTGGAGCGCATCACTGCCAAGATGGCCATCAAGTAATGAAGCCGCGCGTCGAAAAGAAGCTCAGCAAGGCCCTGGTGGCGGTATTCCAGGGCACCCGGGAATTCCAAGGCGTATGGATCGATGACGAGTGGTACCGGGACACGCCTTACTGGCGACAAGAAAACCTAACCGGCAAGCAGGAGCGCCAGAACCGGGAGTGCCGGGTAGCTGTTAACCATGTGGCCAGCGTAGGCGGTGAGGCTGATTACTGGGGCGAGGGTACCGACTACTTTTCAGTGTATCGCGCCTACGACAACGCCCTTTGGACGACGTGCGTGTACTCCGACGAGCTTTGCCGGCTGGATTGCCAGTACCCGCAGCCTGAGGCAGGCACGCCAGAGTATGCAGCGTGGGAGGCGCAGAAGGCCGCCCTGCTGGCCAAGGCTCGCCGCGACTATCGCCGTATACGCCCTGGTAACCGCCTTTTGCCTTATGCCCGCCGCGATGCCGCGGCTATACGTGCCGAGGCCATTGCAGAAACCGCTCGTAAAGCCCGCTATGCCGAATTGACCAGGGGGCCGGTCACCGCTGAAACGCGCGCCGCCCTTTGGAAAGAGTTCGGCCAGTTCGTGCGTGAGGTTGATGAGGCTGTGCAGTCCCACAATATTCGCCAACAAGCCATAGGACAGGCCAATGGCCAACTCCTGTAACCAAAATTCAGCCAGAAACCAAAGGAACACCAGCATGATGAACACCTACAAGCCAACCCCCGAGAAAGTTGCCGGGTGGATCAAAGACCACAAGTACATCCAGTTGGCCAAGACCAACACCGTGGAAGTGTGGCGCGCCCAGAAGCCTGGTAGCAGCTCCTACGCCTTCGACCTCACCATGTCGCGCTACGGCATGGCCATGTACGGCGATACCGGCTGCTTGGTGTGGAATGTGGGCAAGGGCTACGGGCTGGAGTTCCTGGCCAGTGACGATGAGGATTACGTCTACAACAAGCTGGACCATAGCAGCCGTGAAACCGACCTGGACGAAGCCTACCTGGTTGAAATCGTGTATGAGGCGATCATTGAGCTGCTGGGGGAGCGTGGCCTTGTGTTGCCGGAGTGGAAGCAAGCCCCGGTGCCGATGGCTGAGCGCATCAGTGAGCTTGACGATTGGCTGGTGCGGGCTGCCGTCAAAGGTGTTGAAGGCGGGGAAATGGCCGCTGGTGAGCTATCGGCCATTGTGGTCGCACTGAGGGACTGTCAGCGCTTGGAGGTCAAGAGCACCGAGGCCGCGTATCAATGGCTGGGCGATCACCAGGAACTGCTGGAGCTGGCCGCCGACCTCGACTACACCCTGAGCAAACCCACCAATTCTGTGCTGCAGCGCATATACCTGGTGCGCCACGCCGCCCAGCAGATCCTGGCCCAGCAGAAGGCGGCCGAGGAGGCTGCGCAGCAAGTCCAGTACTGCTACTCCATGGGGCCGGCTGATGAGCAATGGAGTGACGACGGGCTGGCGCTTTACATAATCGATCGCGAGTTGGCCATGGGCACCGTGATCCAGCGCGGTGTGGTTGACCGTAGCCGAGCCCATAGCTTCCTTCCCGATGCCAATGCGGTGCTGGAATATATGGCCGAGCGTGCTGGCGATGAAAATAGCGAGTTTTGCGACGGATTCCCGAATATCACCAAAGAGCAGGAAGCCGAGCTGGCGCGGCTACTGGAACCGCTGAAAGCCTGGGCCGATCGGACTTGCGAGGTGACTTTCTACACCGTGCCCAACGACAGTATCGAGTCCTACATTGTGACCGCCGAAGACGTGGCGGCCGCTCATGCGTACCGCGAAAGCCTGGAGGCGAGTCTGTGACCGTCTGCACTGACTACAGCATGGGCGTCGATGATGCGTTGCTGATCGCCGGTATAAGCCAATACGACCTCGAAACCCGCCGGGACATGGTGGGCGCGGTTCTGGCGACGGAGGGGGCTGGCCGCCTGGTAGAAATGCTGGCGCAGCTGATCGGCATGGCGAACTCGGTGGCTGAGAACAGCAAAGAAATGACCGACTTTGTGCTGATCAGTGAGTACGGCGCCCACCCTGAGCGGGTAGGGAGCATCAACCTGCCGAGCATCATAGGGGCGTGCCAGGGGGTGCAACTGGCGGCCAAGTGCGACCCTGCTGGCGCCTGCCACGGCTGTGCGTACCGCCTGGGCTCTGTGGCCAACCAATCCCCGATCGCCACCAGTGACGCCGAATACGTGGCTGAGAACGCCAGAGGGTTTGGGTGTCACGCTGAAACCGATGCGCACGGCAATGCCACCAAGGTGTGCGTAGGTCACGCCAAAGCGGCCACGGCACTGCGAGACGAATCCGTTACAGCACCAGCAAAGCGAACCTTTGAAGTCTGGATAGAGGGGTATTCGGTCACGGGCAATTCGTCAAAAGCCCAAAGCTATGGCGAATTTGAAGGGGCAACCTTCTCAGAGGCGGTCGAGCAGTTCCTAGAGACGTTATCGGACGAAGATCGATCGTATTTCCACAAATCGGATGATGGCCAATGGCGCTCCTGGGGTTGTCGGCTCTTTGACAACGAAAAGGATGCCCGCAAGGCCTTCGGATAAGTCAAAACCATGGAAACAGGCGCCTGAGTGGCGCCTTTTTTTGTAAGGACAATACGCACATGACGAAACGATGGCTTACCGAAGCGGCACTGGCAGACCTACCCCCACGCATGACGGCGCGGGCGCTGGGTGGCGCCACCAGTGTGCCCAAGACCCCGGCCAGGAAGCCGGCGCGGGCTGCAGACGCACCGCCGCCGATGCTGGCGCCGATCGCGGCCGCGCCCAAGCCCACCGGCAAGCAACGCATGCAAGCCAAGGGGCGCTTGCCGAAAGGTGAGATGAACGAAACCGAAAAGCGTTACGCCCTGCACCTGGATCAACTGAAGCTCGCCGGTGAGGTTCTGTGGTGGCGCTTCGAGGCGATAACCTTCACGTTGGCGCCACGTACCACGCTCACCGTTGATTTCTCGGTGATGCTCGCTTGCGGGGCGCTGGAAATGCACGACGTGAAGGGGGCGAAAGCCATCTATGAGGATGACGCGAAGGTCAAAATGAAGGTAGCGGCACAAATGTTCCCGTTTGTGTTCCGTGTGGCGTACCCGGTGCCGAAAGGCCAGGGCGGTGGCTGGAACATTGAGGAAGTCCGTGCATAGCGTCCAGCCCGATCGCACGCCGGCCGAGCAGGCCCATGACGTGTACTTGAACCACGTCTTGGCCTGCCCGAGCTGCTACGCCCCCACCAGGCGCTACTGTGGTGTGGGGCAGGATCTGAAAATCGAGTATGACGCCCAGTATTTGATGACGATCGATGACACATACCGGCGAAAAGCCATCATGCGGCGCGATTTTGACGACGATCCCGTCATGGGCGAATTGCTGAAAGCAAGGGTGATAGAGCTCTACACCGAGCAAAATCAGTAGGC
>Ga0068830_1012092_pt1 | contig 16784 bp, 16 predicted proteins | sample Hof3ISUMetaT_23_FD_68490 | JGI IMG/M metagenome (GOLD analysis project Ga0068830, IMG submission 68490) | Enriched soil aggregate microbial communities from Iowa State university to study microbial drivers of carbon cycling -... | ecosystem: Environmental > Terrestrial > Soil > Agricultural land... | reverse complement strand
CAAAAAAAACCGTCCGGAGACGGTTTTTTTCGTCAGAAGCGCGGCTTATTTCAGGCCGGACATCTTCTGGATCGCGCCCTTGAGCTCTTCATCGGAGCAGTCGGCGCAGGTGCCTTTTGGCGGCATCGAGTTGATGCCAGTGATGGCCTTGGCCAGGATGCCGTCGAGGCCGCCCTGGTGATCGGCGCGCTCTTTCCAGGCCGCGGTGTCACCGATTTTCGGTGCGCCCAACAGGCCGGAGCCGTGGCAAGCGTTGCAATGTTTGGCAATCACTTCGTCCGGCGTCTTGGCACCGCCACCGCCGCCTGCCGAAGCAGCGACTTCCATCCCCTTGCACTCTTGCCCCTGAACACACACCTGGCCCACCGGCTCGAGGCGTTTGGCAATGTCGTCATTCGTCGCAGCTTGAGCGCTGACAGCCCAGAGGGCCAATACGGTTGCTGGTGCAGCCAGCATTTTCATAATTAGGTTCACGCGTTCACCCTCAATGGTGGCTATTCACGCCTGCGGCCACGGTTCGCAGGCGGGCGCAAGTATAGCGGTTAGCCCGCTTCACTGAAACAACCCCAAATTCAAAGGGGTTATATCGCGCTGTGGAAAAACGTTTCGGGTGCCTTCGCCGGTATGGCCTGGCGCCTCTTGGTTTAAAAATTCGCCGGCGTGGCTGCGCTGATTAGTCGCGCCGGTGCATCGAACGGATTACGGAAACGATGCGGCTTGGTACTTTCAAAGTAGTAGCTGTCGCCGGCTTCGAGGATAAAAGTTTCAAGGCCTACCACCAGTTCCAGGCGCCCTTCCACCAGAATCCCGGTTTCCTCGCCTTCGTGGGTCAGCATTTCTTCGCCGGTGTCGGCGCCCGGCGGGTAGATTTCATTGAGGAACGCGATGGCCCGACTCGGGTGCGCGCGGCCGACCAGTTTCATGGTCACGGCGCCGTCGGAAATGTCGATCAGCTCGTTGGCCTTGTAGACGATCTGGGTCGGTTTTTCCTGCAGGATCTCTTCGGAAAAGAACTCGACCATGGACATGGGAATCCCGCCCAGAACCTTCCTCAGCGAACTGATCGAAGGGCTGACGCTGTTCTTTTCGATCATCGAAATGGTGCTGTTGGTGACGCCCGCGCGCTTGGCGAGTTCACGCTGGGAAAGCCCTTTGAGCTTGCGGATCGATTGCAGTCGTTCACCGACGTCCAAGGCTGGAGCCTCCTGATGTTGTAGAAATATTGAGCGTTATCATGGCGACAGCGTTCAGTATTTACAACACTTGGGCCCCGCTAGCGCTTCAACCCTCGGAATAGAGCCTTGGCACCCGGCGCAGGTTGCAGAAGATCTGGTACGGAATGGTGTCCGCCCACTTCGCCACATCGCTGGCGAGGATGTTTTTACCCCACAACTCGACGGTCGAACCGAGGCCGGCTTGCGGCACGTCAGTCAGGTCGATGCACAGCATGTCCATCGACACCCGGCCAAGAATGCGGCTGCGCTGGCCGGCCACCAGTACCGGAGTGCCGGTCGGTGCCTGACGCGGGTAACCGTCGGCGTAACCCATGGCGACCACTCCGATGCGCATCGGTTTGTCGGTGATGAACTTCGCGCCGTAACCCACCGGTTCGCCGGCCGGCAGTTCGCGCACGCTGATAACTTTCGATTCCAGGGTCATCACCGGCTGCAGGCGCTCGGCCACGGCGTTGGCTTCTTCGAACGGGGTGGCGCCGTAGAGCATGATGCCCGGACGCACCCAGTCGCTGTGAATCTGCGGCCAGCCCAGCACCGCCGGCGAGTTGCGCAGGCTGACTTCGGCCGCCAGGCCCTGACGCGCGGCTTCGAACACTGCGACCTGATCGGCGCTGCTCTGCTCGTGCAGTTCATCGGCCCGGGCGAAATGGCTCATCAGCACGACTTTCGCTACTTTGCCGCTGGCCAGCAGACGCTGGTAAGCCGCCGGGTAATCCTTCGGATGCAGGCCCACGCGATGCATGCCCGAATCGAGCTTCAGCCACACGGTGATCGGCTTGCTCAACGCCGCCTGCTCGATCGCTTCGAGCTGCCACAGCGAATGCACCACGCACCAGAAATCGTGCTCGATGATCAGCGCCAGCTCGTCCGCCTCGAAAAAGCCTTCGAGCAACAGCACCGGCGCGCGAATCCCGGCAGCACGCAGCTCCAGGGCTTCTTCGATGCACGCCACCGCGAAGCCGTCCGCTTCAGCCTCCAGCGCCTGGGCGCAACGCACCGCGCCATGGCCGTAGGCATCGGCCTTGATCACCGCCAGTGCCTTGGCACCGGTGACTTCACGGGCAATACGGTAGTTGTGACGCAGGGCTTGAAGGTCGATCAGGGCACGGGCAGGACGCATGGCAGCAGACTTCTTGGCGGTCATGGGAATAAAAACCGGCGCTGGCTGACGGCGTGAACCGCCAACAGCACCGGGAGAGGGATCTTTACAACGGGTTACGGCAACGCGGCGACGATGGAGATCTCGACCAGGATGCTCGGCTTGGCCATCTTCGCTTCGACGGTGGCGCGGGCCGGGGCGGCGCCTTTGGGCAGCCACTGATCCCACACCGAATTCATGCCGGCAAAATGCGCCTCGATGTCGTTCAGGTAGATCGTCGCCGACAGCAAATGCTGTTTGTCGGTGCCGGCCAGATCGAGCAGGCGCTCGATGTTGGCGAGGACGTCGCGGGTCTGCTGTTCGACACCGGCGTTGAAGTCATCGCCGACCTGCCCGGACAGATACACCGTACCGTTGTGGCTGACGATCTGACTCATGCGCTCATTGGTGAGCTGGCGCTGGATTGCCATGCTTTGCGGACTCCTGGGTGGTGTTGCCATAACGGGAAATATCGAGACCTTCGGCGCTGATCTGCGGCTTTTTCTTCGCCATCAGGTCGGCCAGCAAGCGACCGGAGCCGCACGCCATGGTCCAGCCGAGAGTGCCGTGACCGGTGTTCAGGAACAGGTTCTTGAACGGGGTGGCGCCAACGATCGGCGTGCCATCCGGGGTGGTTGGACGCAGGCCGGTCCAGAAACTCGCTTCGGCCAGATTGCCGCCCTGAGGATAAAGGTCGTTGACGATCATCTCCAGGGTTTCGCGCCGACGCGGGTTGAGCGACAGGTCAAAACCGGCGATCTCCGCCATGCCGCCGACGCGGATGCGGTTATCGAAACGGGTGATCGCGACCTTGTAGGTCTCGTCGAGAATGGTCGAGGTCGGAGCCATGTCCGGGTTGGTGATCGGCACGGTCAGCGAGTAGCCCTTCAATGGATACACCGGGGCCTTGATGCCCAGCGGCTTGAGCAGTTGCGGGGAGTAGCTGCCGAGGGCCAGCACGTAGCGGTCAGCGGTTTCCAGCTTGCCGTCGATCCACACGCCGTTGATGCGGTCACCGGCGAAGTCGAGGCGCTGGATGTCCTGGCCAAAGCGGAATTCCACACCCAGTTTGGTGGCCATTTCGGCGAGGCGGGTGGTGAAGATCTGGCAGTCGCCGGTCTGGTCGTTCGGCAGGCGCAGAGCACCGGCGAGGATGTCGGTGACACCCGCCAGCGCCGGTTCAACGCGGGCAATGCCGTCGCGGTCGAGCACTTCGAACGGTACGCCGGATTCTTTCAGTACGGCGATGTCTTTGGCGGCGTTATCCAGTTGTGCCTGGGTGCGGAACAACTGGGTGGTGCCGAGGCTGCGGCCTTCGTAGGCGATGCCGGTCTCGGCGCGCAGTTCGTCGAGGCAGTCGCGGCTGTACTCGGACAGACGCACCATGCGCTCCTTGTTCACCGCGTAACGGTTGGCGGTGCAATTGCGCAGCATCTGCGCCATCCACAGGTACTGGTCGATGTCGGCGGTGGCCTTGATCGCCAGCGGCGCGTGGCGTTGCAGCAGCCATTTGATGGCTTTGAGGGGTACGCCCGGCGCAGCCCACGGCGAGGCGTAGCCTGGCGAGACCTGGCCGGCGTTGGCGAAACTGGTCTCCATGGCCGCAGCGGGCTGCCGGTCGACCACCACCACTTCAAACCCGGCACGGGCCAGATAGTAAGCACTGGCGGTACCGATGACGCCGCTACCCAAGACCATAACGCGCATTTTGTATCCCTCATCGCGGCGTGCCGCGTACGTCTGTTGTTAGAGCAATGATGCGCGCAGTGTAAAAAAGATTTGCCAGTGCTTTTCACTGTATAAGCGCCTATATTTGGCGACAATTCTCGGCAAAAACCCTTTTCACGGAGGCGCATCCCCTATGCGTACCAACACTCAGACCAAACGTGAGCTGGACAAGATCGACCGCAACATCTTGCGGATCCTGCAGGCGGACGGGCGGATTTCATTCACCGAACTGGGCGAAAAGGTCGGGCTCTCCACCACGCCGTGTACCGAGCGGGTACGGCGCCTGGAGCGCGAGGGGATCATCATGGGCTACAACGCCCGCCTGAATCCGCAGCACTTGAAGGGTAGTCTGCTGGTGTTCGTCGAGATCAGCCTCGACTACAAATCCGGCGATACTTTCGAAGAGTTCCGACGCGCGGTGCTGAAATTGCCCCACGTACTGGAGTGCCACTTGGTGTCAGGGGATTTCGACTATCTGGTGAAGGCGCGGATTTCCGAGATGGCCTCGTACCGCAAGCTGCTGGGCGACATCCTGCTCAAGCTGCCGCATGTGCGCGAGTCCAAGAGCTACATCGTGATGGAAGAAGTGAAAGAGAGCCTGAGCCTGCCGATTCCGGACTGATCGCTCAAACCAGCACTTGCCGATTTTCGGCCATGTACTCGAACACTTGCTTCTCGACCCGCGGGTGAATCAGCTCCACCGGTCGTCGGCCGTTGGGGCACGGCAAGGTCTGCGTCGTACCGAACAACCGGCAAATCAGTGGCCGTTCGTCATACACCGTGCAGCCGTTCGGCCCCAGGTGTACACAGTTGAGCTCTTCCATGGCCGCGTCTTGCTCGGCGCGGGTCTTGCGCGGCAGGCGGGACATTTCCTCGGGCGAAGTGGTCACTGGCCCGCAGCAGTCATGACAGCCCGGCACGCACTCGAACGTGGGAATCTGCTGACGCAGGGTGCGGATTTTCTGACTGTTGCAGCTCATTGCAGCGGTAACCGGAGCGAAATAGGCGGCAATTGTGCCGCAAAAGCCGTGATCCAGACACCACGGGCCGACCAATGTTGCCCGGCCTCGGGCCTGCGGCTTATGCTCCGTCAAATTTTCTCGACACCCGCTCAGGATGACGCCCATGAATGCCCGCGCCCACGCCTCCGCGAGCCAACCCCACGTTGCCTCTTATTACGCCGCCAGCAGCCTGCCGCAACCCGACCATCCGGTGCTGCAAGGTGAACTGATCGCGGACGTGTGCGTGGTCGGTGGCGGTTTCTCCGGGCTGAACACCGCGCTGGAACTGGTGGAGCGCGGCTTAAGCGTCGTGTTGCTGGAGGCGCACCGGATCGGCTGGGGCGCCAGCGGTCGCAACGGCGGGCAACTGATTCGCGGGGTCGGTCACGGCCTCGATCAATTCGCCAACGTGGTCGGCACCGACGGCGTACGTCAGATGAAACTCATGGGCCTGGAAGCGGTGGAAATCGTCCGCCAGCGCGTCGAAAAATTTCAGATCCCCTGCGACCTGACCTGGGGTTACTGCGACCTCGCCAACAAACCTTCCGACCTTGAAGGTTTTGCCGAAGACGCCGAAGAGCTGCGCAGCCTCGGTTACCGCTACGAAACCCGCCTGCTGCAAGCGAACGAAATGCACACCGTGGTCGGCTCCAAACGCTACGTCGGCGGCCTGATCGACATGGGCTCCGGGCATCTGCACCCACTGAACCTGGCACTCGGCGAAGCCGCAGCAGCGCAGCAACTGGGGGTGAAGCTGTTCGAACAATCGGCGGTCACCCGCATCGACTACGGCCCTGAAGTCCGGGTGCACACCGCACAAGGTTCGGTGCGGGCGAAAACCCTGGTGCTCGGCTGCAACGCCTATCTCGATGACCTCAATCCGCAACTCAGCGGCAAGGTGCTGCCGGCCGGCAGCTACATCATTGCCACCGAACCGCTGAGCGAAGAACAGGCCCACGCCCTGCTGCCACAGAACATGGCGGTCTGCGACCAGCGGGTGGCGCTGGATTACTATCGGCTCTCGGCGGACCGGCGCCTGCTGTTCGGCGGCGCCTGCCATTATTCGGGGCGTGACCCAAAAGACATCGGCGCGTACATGCGGCCCAAAATGCTGGAAGTGTTTCCGCAACTGGCCTCGGTGAAGATTGATTATCAATGGGGCGGGATGATCGGCATCGGCGCCAACCGTCTGCCGCAGATTGGCCGGCTCGCGGAGCAGCCGAACGTGTATTACGCCCAGGCCTATTCCGGCCATGGCGTGAATGCCACACATTTGGCGGGCAAGCTGCTGGCCGAAGCCATCAGCGGACAGCAAAGCGGCGGTTTCGACCTGTTCGCCAAAGTGCCACACATCACCTTCCCCGGTGGCAAGCATCTGCGCTCGCCGCTGCTGGCGTTGGGGATGTTGTGGCATCGCCTTAAAGAGTTGGTCTGATACTTTTGCAGCGCCATTGATGACGCCTTCGCGAGCAGGCTCGCTCCCACTTTGCAATGCATATCCCTGTGGGAGCGAGCCTGCTCGCGAATGGGCTTCATGAGTTCCGAAGATTCAGATCCGCCAGAACGGCTTCAATCCCTCCTCCAGCGCCTGCTCGCGGGTCAGCCCGATATCCTTGAGCTGTTCCGGCGTCAGGCGCAGCAACGCCTTGCGCGTGTGCAGACGATGCCAGAACAGGTCCCAGCGACTCAGGCCGGACGGTGCGTTGCACATGCTCTCGTTGCGCGCATTGTCCTGTTGCCCTGCCCTCAGTTCCTGACTGTGTAACGTCAGCCGCACATCGCTCAAGCCGTTCATTTTGATTGCTCCTGTTTACTTGGGTAGCCAGAGATTCCATGATGCGCGGGCGAGCAAAAGCATTACAGATTCAACAGATTTGTATTAATTCCATACAGATTGATCGTCTCAAGCTCTGAATTGTCGATTTTTGCCGCATCTGTACCGGTTTACCGAATCACCTGCACCGAGGCAGTGTCATGACCCTGTATGTAAACCTTGCCGAACTGCTCGGCACGCGCATCGAACAAGGCTTCTACCGCCCCGGCGACCGACTGCCGTCGGTGCGCGCCTTGAGCGTCGAACACGGGGTCAGCCTGAGCACGGTGCAGCAGGCCTATCGCATGCTGGAAGACAGCGGCCTGGCCACGCCGAAACCCAAGTCCGGGTACTTCGTGCCGGTCGGTCGCGAGTTGCCGGAACTGCCGGCGGTGGGGCGTCCGGCGCAGCGGCCGGTGGAGATTTCCCAGTGGGATCAGGTGCTGGAACTGATTCGCGCCGTGCCGCGCAAGGACGTGGTGCAGCTGGGTCGCGGCATGCCGGACATCTCGTCGCCGACGATGAAACCGCTGCTGCGCGGACTGGCCCGTATCAGCCGCCGTCAGGACATGCCCGGTCTGTATTACGACAACATCCACGGCACTCTCGAATTGCGTGAACAGATCGCCCGGCTGATGCTCGATTCCGGCTGCCAGTTGAGCGCCAGCGATCTGGTGGTCACCACCGGTTGCCACGAAGCGCTATCCACCAGCATCCACGCGATCTGCGAGCCCGGCGACATCGTCGCGGTGGATTCGCCGAGCTTCCACGGCGCCATGCAGACCCTAAAAGGCCTGGGCATGAAAGCCCTGGAAATCCCCACCGACCCGCTCACCGGCATCAGCCTCGAAGCGCTGGAACTGGCGCTGGAACAATGGCCGATCAAGGTCATCCAGCTCACGCCCAACTGCAACAACCCGCTCGGCTACATCATGCCGGAGTCGCGCAAACGTGCCCTGCTCAACCTGGCCCAGCGCTTCGACGTGGCGATCATCGAGGACGATGTGTATGGCGAACTGGCCTACACCTATCCACGTCCGCGCACGATCAAATCCTTCGACGAAGACGGCCGCGTGCTGCTGTGCAGTTCGTTCTCCAAGACCCTGGCGCCGGGCCTGCGCATTGGCTGGGTCGCGCCCGGCCGCTATCTCGAGCGGGTGCTGCACATGAAATACATCAGCACTGGCTCCACGGCACCGCAACCGCAGATCGCCATCGCCGAATTTCTCAAGGCCGGGCACTTCGAACCGCATTTGCGGCGGATGCGCACGCAATACCAGCGCAATCGCGACGTGATGATCGATTGGGTGACGCGCTACTTCCCGGCCGGCACCCGCGCCAGCCGCCCGCAGGGCAGCTTCATGCTCTGGGTCGAACTGCCGGAAGGTTTCGATACGCTGAAACTGAACCGTGCGCTGCACGATCAAGGCGTACAGATTGCCGTCGGCAGCATCTTTTCCGCCTCGGGCAAATATCGCAATTGCCTGCGCATGAACTACGCGGCCAAACCGACGCCGCTGATCGAAGAAGCAGTGCGCAAGGTCGGCGCGGCGGCGATCAAGCTGTTGGCCGAGGCCGATTAATCCACCATAAAGGCGCCCTGACCTTCAAACTGCACCGGATCGACAGGGCGGCTTGAGGCGTCATCGACCCGCGCATCCAGCTCCAGCTCCACTTCCAGCAGACTGCCCTGGATACCGGCGTCCGCCCGCCATGGAACAGCGTGAATGCCCGGTCGCAGGAAATCACCTTCGACCGGTTGGCCGCTGTCCAGGCGCCAGTGCACCGCCGCACCGTCGACACGAGCAGCCACGATACGCAGTTGCAACGTGCCCGCCGCCCAACGGAAACGTTGCGGATCGGCGGGGGGCGCGACAAATGCCCAGCGCATCAAGCGCACGTCGGGACAGTGCACCCGCAAGTGCACGCTGCGCAAACCAAAGCCCGGGCCCCGGCCATCAAGCGCCGTGCGTTGCAGCAGGTCGGCGCGCGTTGCGCTACCCAGGTTCACGCTCGCGGGCGACAGACTCGACTGACACGTCTCGGCGCCGAACGCCTGTTGAAATACCAGACACAGCAACACGATCCAAATCGGCAGAAATTTCATCAGATGCACTCGTTCAGGACAGCTCGGCCGGCGCGCAGGTGGCATCGACCCGCTCGATGAGCGCGCTGTCTTCAGGGGATTCGGGAAGCGGGAAACGCAACACGCACCGCGTGTTGTCAGGGAGCTGCACATGCAGGCGCTGACCCGCTTTTGCGTCGGGCAGAAAAATCGTTCCGGCGTCCTGGACCGTCGTCAGGTAGCGCCCCTGTTCATCGTGAACGCTCAGTCCCTTGGCCAGCCATTGCCGGTCGACGGTCATCGCATTCAGCAACAATCGCCGGACCGTGACGAGAGAGAAGTCCAGATGCTGCACCGACCCTCGTGCCGGCTGCACCTCTTTCACCCCGTCGAGCACTTCAACGTTGCGCGACAGGCTGAGCGGGTCGACTTCCAGCCGTGCCGTCGACCAGGCCGGCAGGCTCGCCGCGACTGCGTGGCCCGAGCCATCGGTCCAAACCGGCCCTTGAGGCGTGTTCAGTTTCACGCCCGATCGATCACCGGCCTTGAGTACGCCGAAAGTATCGCGCAGGGGATAGGGCGACAACGTTGCGCCATCGCGATGCAGTGCCACACCACCGCGCAGCCCCACGTCGTAATCGGTCGCCCCGGATCGCTGGCCGACGCCAACGTCCAGGCTGGTGTAGCGCGGCAGGGCATTGAAGCGCACGCCATAGCTCGCTGCCGCCTCATCGCGGTATTCAGCGTTGGCGCTGTAGGCCAGGTTTTCCCCCAGCACATCGCTGACGGCCACGCCCCGACGCAGACCGGATCGATCATCACGGCGCAAATAGCCCCGCAGTCTTCGCTGGCCACCCAGCGCCATTCCCAGTGTCAGGTAAGCGGAATTGCCCAGGCGATCGGGCGCCGTATCGCCGATAGCACGTTCCAGGTTCAACGACAGGCTGATGCGCTCAGGCAATGTACGCGACCAGGACAGACCAAGACGCGACTGCGACGGTTCACCCTGGGTCGAATATCGCGACCAGGTCGCTCCAAACGCGCCCCATTGATCCACCGAACCGATGAGAGAAAACACCAGGTGATCGCGACCGGGAGACTCAGCCCGGTGAAGCGCCTGATTCCAACCGGTGTCTGACAGCGTGCGAAAATTCCGACTCTGGCGCACCGCAACCAGACTCGTCGACAGGTGCTCGGACAGCGGCGCACTGAGCGTCAGCTGCGTCTGGCTGCCTCCCGCGCCACTGGAGCGGTCATCGGACAGCACCTGCTTCACGCCCAGTGCGTAGCCGCCGGCCCATTGTCGTTGCAGGCCCCAGCCTGTCGACAGGTAGTCGGTTGCCGCGAGCACACCGGCGGTCAGTCGGGTGGCCTGCCCCCAATCCCAATCCTTGCTGAACGCCGTGAAAGAAGGCGTCTGTCGGTCGTCCGAGCCCAGCCGTCGCACCGTGCCCAGCGCGAAGTTGAACCCGCTCGGCCCGGCCCATTGCGCTTCGTGGAGACTGGGCGCCGGCACGCGCAAGCGCCGCGCCTGCCCATCCTGCTCGTGCACAGTCAGGTCCAGATCAATCTGATTGCTCAGCAGCGGCAGCGCTCGCAGCGTGAACGGTCCACTCGGCACCATGGTGGTGTAGATCATCACGCCGTTCTGCCGGACTTCGATGCGGGCCGGCGAATACGCGACACCTTCCACCTGCCCCCGCGCGCCGTCCTGCGCCGTTCGCAACTGGGTGAATGCCGCTTCCGGCAGGATCTGCACACCGTTGAATGGTTCACCGGCAAACAAGGTCGACGCGAGATTCAATTGACCGACCTGCAGGCTGGCTTCGGCGTCTTCCAGGGTTCGCGCACCGTAGGCATACAGGTGCTCGAACCGCGATTTGCCGGAGGTCGACGTGTAAGACTGCCGACTGCGCAATACCCAATCCCCGGCGTTCACGCCGACCTCTGAGCCCAGGCTTTGAAACCTGTCGTGTTGACCTTCATGCTGACTGCCGACCATCAACGCGTCGTAGTTGAAAACGCCGGCCACTCCGCCATGAGCGAAGTTGTTGGGCGCTCGTTCCGGCAGCATCAGACGGTCGGTCGGTACCAGCAGATCAATCCGTTCGCGTCCCGGATCCAGATGCGCGACCGCTTCGGGAAATCCCTCCACCAACGTCGTGCACTGCTCCGGTCGCAACTTGGCCATTGAGGGTGGAGGGTGTACTCCGGCAGCGTTCAGCCATTGGGGTTGCAGGCACAATTCTCCGCGCTCGTTGAATGACACCCGCACACGGCCTCTGGCCTGTCCGTTGACCTCAAGCGCCACGGAATGCTCGCCTTGGGCGAAGCGCGGCGCCTCCCGAAAGTACGCCGCTAGCGCAGGGTCGATGCCGCGTTCCCTCAACACTTGAGCGTCGAACTCCAGTGACTCGGCCGCCAGCACGGTGCCGTTGACCGCCAGCAGCAACACGCCCCAACGAACGCAGACCTTCATCAGCGGGTTACCGGCGCGTCGTAATGGTCGACCGCAAAGCCGTAGGTGGTGGCCGGAAAAATCCTCACTACCATCGTCTGAGCCGAGGCGTGCAAGGGGAAATCGGCGCGCAGTCGCTCGCCGGGCAAGATGTAGGTCTTCGGCAGGTTAACCGAGCGGGTGCCCGGCAGAGGCACAATGGTTTTCGCCAGCCGAACCACATAGGGGCTCGGATTGACGACCTGCACACCAGCGGCATCCATTGACCAGGTCAGCCGTTTCCAGGGCTCGCGCTCCACCGGCAATCCGGCGGGGCGCAGAATCACCGGCAGGTTCTGACGGACACCGAGACTGACCCGCGCTCCGGCGGCATCACTGGCCGGCTGGATCCCCTCGAAGATCACCCGCTTCAGGCGTTCAGTCTTCAACGGTTGCTGACTTTGCAGAATGAATCGCACTTGCTGAATGCCGCCCGGTTCGACACGAGCGATGGGCGGGGTAAAGACCAGCAGTACATCGTCGCTGTCCTCGATATTCTCGACGGTGGTGTGCAGCAATGCGGGGCGCGTATCGGTATTGCGCACATTCATTACCGCTTCACCCATACCCTCCTCCACCAACAGCACCGGCGTCTGCGGAACCATTCCGGCGGCGTGGGCCAGCGGCACTGAAAGCCATGCGAACAGGCACAGCGCTGCAGTCTTGAGAGCAGACTTGAAAGAAATGAGCATCGGGATAATCCGTGAAATCCTGGATGCGGCCCGGCAAATGCCGGACCGCGCTCGCGTGTGCCAGCCGGTCCCGGTGCCTGAGAGACACCGGGACGCTGTCATCAGAGGTAGAACATGTCGAACGTCACGGAGCCGTCCAGCGGGATTTCGTTGGCAATCGGCAGGGCGTTGCTTGGGCCGATGATCGGCAGCAGGTGCATCGGGAAACCGTGATGACGAGCGGCAACCGGACCGGTCGCAGCGCTGGCGCCCCACGAGTACAGTTGCGGCGCATTGCTGACCAGCGTGCTGGTCGGCACACGCCATGCCGGGGCCGCCAGCGTCCGGGTCAGCAGCGTCTGGGCATTGCCGTCGGTCTCCGGGATGCCATGGCGCAAGGCGAAACCACCAATAGGCGTACCGTTGATTTCGCCCAGCCCGAAAAACAGTGCCGGATCACTCTGACCGGCACCATCACTGATGCCGGGCAACTTGGTGCCGGCCCGGTTGTCACGCACCGACACTTCCACGGGGGCCGGTGCGTCGCAATTGATGTGCAGGGACACATCGCGACCGGCCAACAGGGTCTGTGTGGTCGTATTCAACGTCGCCGCCGAAATCTTGCGCAGATCCACCGTGCCGCCACCGGCAAAGGCCGGAATGCAGGAGGTCGGAATAATGGTGCCGATGACATTCAGGTCAACGCTTTCTGCCATTGCCATTGTTGGCAGCAGCGCCGCCGCCAGTACTGCAAGACGGTATGTCTTTTTCATAAGCCGTAATCTTCCATTTGATGAACAGTTCAGTCCCTACAAACCTGGTATGTAAGTAAGCGGGCTGATGATTGCGGCTTATGAGAGATAAATCTGTAGGAAACGGGAGCGCTTAAACAACGAAATCACGACTGGTTTAATAGGTAATTTGAGCTTGGTGGCGGGATCCTACGCTGCCGTGGTCGGATGCTTTGAACCGCCATGTCTACAGGGCTCGAGTTTCAGTGCGCCTGAAAGCGCAAATCGATCCCGAACCGGGTCAGATCGGCAACCCGGGTCTGCGCTGACCTGACCCGCCCTTCAAGTTCCACTTCGACGTCCATGCGCTGTCCCTCCAGCCCTACGCCCGCTCGCGCCGGAATCAGGCTTTGCCCGGCGGGCCAGACAGCCGCACCGGATGCCGCACCCGGTTCAAAACCGAGCCACTGCACAGCGTTGCCATCCACCCGGACAGCCACCACTTGAACCCTCAACACCCCGGCGCCAAAGCGATAGTCGACGGCTTCCGCCGCTGGCGCGACCAGGTCAAGTCGCAACGGTTGTGTCCGCTCACACTGAACGGTGATCTGTACCCGTCGGCGCCCGAAACTCAACTGGTCATTCTCTATGGGCTGTTGCAGCAACTGACCGCGCGTCATCGCTCCAAAATCGACGGAAGGCTGCCCCAGCCTGACTGCACAGCCCGCCTGCGCCTTTGCCTGATCGGCAATAAATGCGGTACTGAGCAATGCCAGACCGATCGTGCCGGTTTTCAAACGCCGCATGCTGACTGACTCCTTAAACCGCTTGGCAGGTGGCTTGCGCCGTTTCGTACAGCGACTGCGTGTCGGCTTGTTCGTCGATGCTGTAGATCAACCGGCAGCGACTGCCATCGGGCAACACCACATGCAAATTCGTGTCGGGCAGGACATCGGGCAAAAAGATCGTGCCGGCTTCCAGCACGTTGGTGATGTACTGTCCCTGCGCGTCGAAAACCGCTCCCCCCTTGCTCAGAAGCACGTTGTCGGCAGTGCGCGCCTGTAACAGCAGGCGCCGCGCAGTGACCATCTCGAATGCAAGGTGCGCTACCGCACCACGCCCGGCTTCGACTTCCTGGTAAGCGTTGTGCACATCGACATTGCGCCCCAGGCTGGCCGTGTCGAGTTCGACCCGTCCCTTGCTGTACGCCGGCAGACTCGCCGCCACGGCGTGCCCGGCATAATCGGTCCAGACCGGGCCGCGCGGGGTATTGAGCTTGACTCCCGCACTGTCGCCGGCCTTGAGCAAGGCGAAGGTTTCGCGTAGCGGATAAGGCGACAGGGTCACGCCTTCACCATGCAGCAACGCACCGCCGCGCAGGCCGATGTCATAGTTCTGGTTACCGGCCCCGCTGCGGGAATAGCCCATGTCCATCTGACTGTAGCGGGGCAACAGATTGACCCGCCCGTTGAACCCGGCGCGGCCTTCATCCGGTCGCTCGGCGCCGATGCTATAGGCCAGGGTATCGCTCAGTTGCTCATTGAACCGCAGGCCGCTGCGAGTGCCGCTCGCGTCGTCGTTGCGCACATAGCTGCGCAACGTCTGCCGGACACCTAACGGCAGACTGACACTCAGATAGGCTGCCGTACCGCGAGCATCGTTCGAATCCCCCGCGACATCGCGCTCAACCGTGAATGTCACACCGGCTCGCCGAATGCTCTGCGACCAGGCCAGGGCGACTCTTGAAGTGGCCGTCCCGTCAAACAGGGAGAACCGCGAATAGCTGGCGGAAAAGCCACCGAACAGCGGGCTGCTGGTGCTGAGATTTGCTGTCAGCTGATTGCGCATCCGCTGAAAAGGCTGATCATTGCGCGAGTCCCAGGTGGTATCCGAGAGAGTGCGAAACCCCTGAGTCTGCCGGGTCAGCGCAACACTCGCCGACAGCCTGTCATTCAGAGGACCGCCGGCCGTCCACTGCAACTGCGTGCCGGATGCAGCCTGATCCTGCGCCCGGGAAACCAACTGCCGGCCCCCCAGTACCAGTCGATTGCCGACGCTGCCCTGCATCGCCCAGCCCACCGACTCATAACCTGTGCCGAGCATGGCGCCGGCCGTGACCTGCCCACGCTGGCCCAGCCGCCAGTCCTTGCTGGCAGCGGCGAAGGACGGCGCATCACGTTCATCATCGGCATAGCGTCGCACTTGGCCGGCCGCCAGCCCATAACCAGCCGCTCGCCCCGTCATTGCGCCTCGCAGCTGCGTCGCCGGCACAATGAAGCGCCGCTGTTGCCCGTCCTCCTCATGCACCGTCACTTCCAGGTCCACGCTCTGACTGAGCAACGGCAAACCGACCAGGGTGAACGGGCCACCGGGGACCACCGTGGTGTAGATCAGCGCACCGTTTTGCGTGACTTCGATTCGTGCGGCGGAATAGGCAATACCTTCTACCCGCGCACCGGAGCTGTCATCGTCCAGCGCCATCAGGGCCAGTTCCGGCTGTACCTGAATGCCATTGAAGGCCTCACCGGAAAACAACGGGGAAGCCATGTTCAACTGACCCATCTGCAGGTTGGCCTGATAGCGCTCCGAGGTGTGCGAGGCATAGGCATACAGGTGCTCGAGGCGATCCTGACCGGCGAAATCGCTGTACACCTGACGACTGCGAAACGACCAGTCCGCAGCATTAAACCCAAGCTCGGTATTCAGATTGCGGAACTGCGAAGACTGTCCGGTAAAACGGCTGCCGAGCAGCAAGGCGTCATAGTTGAACAGGCCTGCCGCGCCCCCGTTGAGGAAACTGCGGCGGGCCGGGCGATCAGGCATCACCGCCTCGGTGGGCACCAGCAGTGCGACATGCCCCTGCGAGGGATCGGTTTGCACTATCGCGCCAGGAAAGTACCTGACGAACAGCACGCATCCCGTCCCACCCGCCGACTCGATTCGAGTGGCGGCTCTGATGCCGCCCCTTTCCAACAGTGACGGCGTGAAACACAACTCGCCTTCGGCATCGAATACGACCTGCATCCGCCCCTTGGGAACGCCGTTGACCGACAGGGCTACCGCCTGCTCGCCCTCGCGAAAGCGCGGCGCCTGGCTGAAGTACTCGGCCAGACGCGGGTCCAGCCCGCGTGATTTCAGTACATCCTGATTGAACTGCAAGGACACACGCTCGGTGCTTCTGGCGATCGGAGCGGCACTCAGAATGATCATCAGCGCCGCGCCGGCCAGACAATATCGCTGCATCAATCCGTCACCAACGGAGCGTCGAAATGCGCAATGGCGAAGCCGTACGTAGTGACGGGAAACAGTCGCACCTGGAGCTGCGAACGGCTCGATTCAGCCGTCCCGCTCAGGGTCAGCTGCTCGCCAGGCAACACATAGGTGCGCCCCAGATCCATCTCTTTGTCACCAGGCAACAACATCACCGAATGGCCCAGCCGCACCACATACGGGCTGGGATTGCGCACCGTTATCTCGGAGCCTTGTCGTGACCAGACCAAATGTTTCCAGGGCTCACGGTCGATCGGCAATTTCGCCGGACGCAGGATCGCCGGGATGTTCTGGCGCACACTCAGGCTGACCTGCGCCTTGCCCGTCGCATCCTGCGGCGCGATGCCTTCGAACACCACCCGCTTGAGACGCTCGGTCTTCAGCGGTTCGGCGCTGCGCAAAATGAATCGCACACGCTGTGTGGCCCCGGGCTCGACCCGGGCGACCGGCGGTGTCAGAAGGAGCAAGGGTTCGGTGTCTTGCGGCACGTCCTCGACAGAGGTGTGCAACAGCGCCGGATGGGGCTCGCTGTTGAACACATTGATCCCCGCCTCGCCCAGTCCTTCATCGAGCACCAGGACCGGTGTTTCGGGAACCATCCCCGCCGCCCGGATCGACCCGGACCCCAATAAGAG
>Ga0068830_1016881_pt1 | contig 17099 bp, 21 predicted proteins | sample Hof3ISUMetaT_23_FD_68490 | JGI IMG/M metagenome (GOLD analysis project Ga0068830, IMG submission 68490) | Enriched soil aggregate microbial communities from Iowa State university to study microbial drivers of carbon cycling -... | ecosystem: Environmental > Terrestrial > Soil > Agricultural land... | reverse complement strand
TGCCTGCCGTTGGTGACGAAGGCGCGGACCAAGCCTGATACAGGTACATCGCCAAGTGGCGCGACCACGATCAGAAAGGGGTTGCCGAGCAGCGGAATGAAAGCCTGGCTGCCCAGCGGATGGCGTTCCAGCATGCTGACGGTCAGCGGCATGTCCTGCGCGTCGGCGCGGAAGATGCTGATGATCGCGTTGTCCTCAGGCGTCGCGGTTTCGACCGTCGCCAGTTTGTGGAAGCGCATGGTCGAACCGTTGTTGATCATGAAGTGATCGCTGCCGTCGGTTTCGATCACGTCACCGAAAGGGGCGAAGGCTTCTTTGGTCAGCGGTTCAATCGTCAGTGTGCGCATGCTGTTCTTCTTATCCGAATTCTGTGTTGTTGGTTCTGTTGCTATCGCTGGCAGGCCAGCTCCCACATCTGGAATACATTCCCTTGTGGGAGCCAGCCTGCTGGCGATCGGGTTCAGCGCTTATTTAGCGACCTTGCCCAGTACGCGCAGGCGGCTCACACCACCATCCGGGAACACGTTCAGACGGATGTGGGTGATCGGGCCCAGTGCCTTGATCTGCTCGACGAAGGTGTGTTCGGCGTGCATTTCCAGCTTCTGGCTTGGCAGCAGTTCACGCCAGAACAGCGACTGGGTTTCGATCTGGCTGTCGGTGCCGCCCTTGACGAACGCGCCCTGGATCGAGCAGGTGTCCGGGTAGTTGCCCTTGAAGTGCAGGGTGTCGACGATGATTTTTTCGATCTCGCCCGGGTGACCCAGTGCGACGATCACCCAGTCATTGCCCGGGGTACGACGACGTGCGGTTTCCCAGCCGTCGCCCATGTTGATGCCACGGCCCGGATTGAGGATGTTGCTCATGCGGCCGAAGTGTTCGTCGGAGCAGGCGAGGGCGCGGCCACCGTTGAGGGCTGCGGCGAGGTCGACTTGCTCGTTGTCGCCAACAGCGGACCAGTCGCGGAACGGAATGCCGTATACGCGCAGACGGGCCACGCCGCCATCCGGGTAGATGTTGAAGCGCAGGTGGCTGAACGCCTTGTCGTTGCTGATTTCGTGGTAGTGGTGGCTGTTGCCTTGCAGTTCGACGGCCGACAGCACTTCAGTCCACTGGGTGTTTTCGTCCGGCTCGCCCGACGCCAGGAAGCACGCTTCCAGCGAGGCCGATGGCGGGAAGTTGCCGGTGAAGAATGAAGTGTCGATGTCCACGCCTTTGATCGAACCCGGTACGCCCAGGCGGATCACCGCGCTGTCGTAGCCTTCGAAGCGCTTGCGGCGCGACTCCCAGCCGTCCATCCACTTGCCGTTGTCATCGAACACGCCCTCCTTCCACACGGCCGGGGTCGGCTGAAACAGACGATTGGCGTCTGCGAACCAGTCATCGGTGACCGAGATGATTTTGGTGCCCAGACGGGCATCGGCCAGGTTGACGAACTTCTCGAAAGGTACGGCGTAAGCTTTCATTCTTCTTGTCTGCCTTTAAATAAGTGGCTGGGGATGCTTGCAAGGCCCTGGGAAACGCAAGCGTTCTAGAGGTTTCTCGGGCCAGGCTTGCTAGAGAGTCAGTAATCGGAACAGGGCGATCTTGTTGATCTCCGCCAGCGCGCATTTGAACTCGGTGTCGACCGGGTTGTGAATGCGCGTTTCGAACGCCGCGAGGATCTGATGCCGGTTGCTGCCTTTTACCGCCATGATGAAGGGAAACTTGAACTTGGCTTTGTAGGCGTCGTTCAGCTCGGTGAAGCGCTGGAACTCTTCGGCCGTGCATTGGTGAATACCGGCGCCAGCCTGTTCATGGGTGCTGGCTTCGGTCAACTCGCCCTGGACGGCAGCTTTGCCGGCCAGGTCCGGGTGAGCGTTGATCAGTGCCAGCTGGCTGGCGTGATCGGCGCTCAACAGGATGTCGCTCATGCGCTGGTGCAGGGTTTCGATCTGGTCGATCGACGCGTCCTGGCCCAGGTCGAAGGCCTTCTCGGCCACCCATGGCGAATGTTCGTAGATGTCGGCGAAGGCTTTGACGAAGGCGTCGCGGCTCAGGGTCGACGGTTTCAGGGTTTGAAAGGTGCTCATTTGGCAGCCCCTTGGTACGGGTGGGTTTCGTGCCAGTGGCGCGCGATGTCGACGCGGCGGCTGAACCACACCTGTTCATGACTTTTAGCGTATTCGATAAAGCGCTTTAGCGAAGCCAGACGCGCCGGACGGCCGATCAGACGGCAGTGCAGACCGATCGACAGCATCTTCGGCGCTTCGGCGCCTTCGGCATAAAGCACGTCGAACGCATCCTTGAGGTATTCGAAGAAATCGTCGCCCTTGTTGAAACCCTGGACCTGGGTGAAGCGCATGTCGTTGGTGTCCAGGGTGTACGGGATCACCAGGTGCGGCTTGCCGGTCGGGTTGTTCGGTTCCCAGTAGGGCAGGTCGTCGTCGTAGGTGTCGCAGTCGTAGAGGAAACCGCCTTCTTCCATCACCAGACGACGAGTGTTGGGGCCGGTGCGACCGGTGTACCAGCCCAGTGGGCGCTCGCCGGTGAGTTCGGTCAGGATGCGGATCGCTTCGAGCATGTGCTCGCGTTCCTGCGCCTCGTCCATGTACTGGTAGTCGATCCAGCGGTAGCCGTGGCTGCAGATCTCGTGACCGGCCGCGACCATCGCGCGGATCACATCCGGGTGACGCTGGGCGGCCATGGCCACGGCGAAGATGGTCAGCGGAATGTCGAATTCCTTGAACAGTTTCAGGATCCGCCAGACGCCGGCACGGCTGCCATACTCGTAAAGCGATTCCATGCTCATGTTGCGCGCGCCTTGCAGAGGCTGGGCCGCGACCATTTCCGAGAGGAAGGCTTCCGATTCTTTGTCGCCATGCAGGATGTTGCGCTCGCCACCTTCTTCGTAATTGAGTACGAAGGACAGGGCGATCCGGGCATTGCCCGGCCAGTGTGGGTGAGGAGGGTTACTGCCGTAACCGATCAGGTCGCGTGGGTAGTCAGCGCTCACTGCAGTCTTCCTTCTTATTCGTTGACAGATTGTGTGGCGCCTTGAAGATGGGATGGCAGCTGGCGTCACAGCGATGGGCTGATTGTATACAACTTTATTCTCAATTTGTAAGCCTGAATTTTCGCATTTTTCACCGGCCGTCCTCTTTTGCTGATAAAGGCGAGAGCCTGCAAGAAATCTGCCTGATCAGTCAGCTAATGGATCAGAGGTTCAATGAATGCATGGTTCGAGGCCTGAGCAGCGGAAAATCGGCGGAGGCTGGGGGTGGGAGGAAAAATGTCGTTTTTATTGTGTACAATTTTTTTGAAAAGTGTCTTAATCAGTCGCTCGCCGCAGCTTTTCGTGCTCCGAAACGGTGCGGTCTCCTTTTCAACTGACTTCGGGAGGCGCGAGGTCTGACTGCTCCACGCAGGCAGGCGCGCAGAATCAATGGGACGTTTGACAACACACGTTTTGGACGCTGCACACGGTTGCCCGGGCAGCTCGATCAAGGTCGAGCTGTACCGCGTTGAAGGTTCGCACCTGGAATTGGTCGCCAGTGCGCTTACCAACAGCGATGGCCGGGTCGATGCGCCGCTGCTGCAAGGCGATGACTACCGTACCGGTGTCTATCAGGTTCAGTTCCACGCCGGCGATTACTACCGCGCCCGTGGCGTCCAGTTGCCGGAGCCGGCATTTCTGGACGTGGTGGTGCTGCGGTTCGGCATCTCTGCCGAACAGGATCACTACCACGTGCCGTTGCTGATCTCGCCTTACAGCTATTCCACCTATCGGGGCAGCTGACCCCCAAGCAGCTGCCCCTGCCGGGAAGCGACTGCGCATATAGCTTCTTTGGTCTTTCGCCCGCTCACACTGCGGGCTTTTTTTTGCGTTTCGAACCACCCCCGGCAGGCAGAGTCACGGCTTCAAAGCCTCGCGTCATTGTCCCTGACGATGAAAACGGTATCCGCGTGGGAGGCGAGTATTTGAGATCCACCCTTGAGCCAGATCAACCGGTTTTGTGCATGTGCCTCTCTGACCACCTGTGCTGCCGGCGGGTCGACCAGATGCTCCAGTCGTGCGTCGAAGTTGTTCGGCTCGAGATTCGTCAGCCGATGAACTTTCCGGCCCCTGACGCGATATAGGCTCAGGCAATACACAAAGTCGTGCATCTTCTGGCGAAGAACCAACGTTGGATATACGGTTGCCCTGCTGGGATCGAAAACTTCGTAGCCATTGTGTCGCAGCACGTACGCCATGAAGCGCTTCAGGTCGACCGCTGACTGCGTCAACATGTAATTTCGCCATTGCGGCCGAAACCTCTCCGGATCGAAGTCCAGTCGTTGCAGGGAGCCGTCCGTATTGGGAGTCGGAAGCTCCAGCGTCAGATCGTTGCTGTGGGCGTTGCTGGACGTATGCAGTATCGGCAGCATCAGCAGTGGATCGGCCAGCTCCGGGCGCAGTGCATCGTTGCCCATGCGCCAGTCATTGAAGGTTTGCCTGAGCCGGGTAAGTCCGCTGCCCGTGGCAATGTCGCCGCCATTGGCGAGGACGAACTGGTGTCTGGCCACGTTGCGGACCGTGGTTTGGGACAGTTGTGGAAACCGATTGGCGACATAGTCCGTCAACGGTTGCTGGAAGGGCGGATTCGGGTCGATTTCCCAGTGAAACGCAGGAGGTACGCGGATCGCGCCACGGGGTTGTTGCATGAAATCTCTTCGCAGAACCCGCTCCAACAGCGCGAAGTCGTAAATCATGTGCTCCGGGTTCTTGATATATACGATCGGATCTCCGGCATCGGTGCCACGCGGCAGCAATTTGTAATGGATTCCGTCGACGATGATGTCGTCTGGCGATCGGTGATGGAGAGGAGGTTCCCATTGCCGCCACGGGTCAGCCCATTGTCCGGATGTGGCAGCGTCCTGCGGCACTGGCACGCGACTGATGAACAGCGTGGAAGGCGCGTCGTCGGTTTCAGCCCTCGAGCGTACGCGCCATTGAAGTGAGCCTTCTATCTGTTCGAGCCGAGGGCCGGAAGGGTTGATTTCACTCGCAAGCCTGGCCCTGAAACCGTTTTCCGCATCGTTGCCGACCAGCACTGTTCCACCTTCCTGGAGATCGACATAGTGCCTCAGCGCCCCGGCTGATCGAATGCCTGATCGTGGATCGGGATCGGGCAGGCGGGTGAGCAGTCTCGGTGGGAGAAAATACTGGTCGATCGGCATGTGGGGAGCGACAGGGGTTATCCGCGTGTCAGCGGGGAGATCGACGATCTCCAGGACGCTGTGTTCAAGGGATGTGTGAACAAAATCGCGCGGGGCGATTGTGGGTGTTGCGTCGATACCGTGATGAGGGGCTGTCGGGGGTGGACGTGAAATGATCGGAATCGTTGAATCGCGGATCCCGACGTTCGATTCCTGTGATGAGGTTGCAGGTTTGGGGCGTGTTGGACGTTTGGGGCTCATGGGATAGGTACTCGCAGAGTCGATTCATGTCTCTCCGGACGGGAGAGGCTGGATGTTCAATGAATCGACTCGGCGAAATGCGGTAGATATGTCTACGCACCGAATCAGGTGTTTCCAGGTGTCAGCCGGTGTGCCGGGGTCAGTGGCTGCTCAGCAACGATGCCGCCCCTGCGCCACCAAACAATCCGGCGCTGATGCGGTTGAACCAGCTCTGGCCCTTGCCGCTGCGCAGGTAACGCGCCGCGCCGTGGGCGCCGAGGCCGTAGGTCAGCTTGCACAACAGATCAAGCACCGTCCAGGTCGCGATCATCACCAGCAGTTGTTGCAGAAATGGCTGCTCGGCATTAAGGAACTGCGGCAGGAAGGCGGCAAAGAACAGGATGTCTTTTGGATTGCTTGCACCCAGTACAAAGGCTCGACCGAACAGCGCGCGAAAGCGTGGAGCCGGCGCTGCATTCGGGACTTCGGCCCCGACCGATGGCTGACGCGATTGCTGCCAGCTCTGCCAGGCGAGGTAGAACAGGTACAGGGCGCCGACGATCTTCAATGCGCTGAACAGCTTTTCCGATGCCAGCAGCAGGGCACCCAGGCCCAGAGCCGAAGCGCTGAGCAGGCAGATCGATGCACTCACGCCACCCAGAAAGGCCGGGTAGGAACGGCGTAGACCGTAATTCAGACTGTTGCTGATCATCAGCAACGACAGCGGCCCCGGAATCAGGATCACCACCAGCGCAGCGCCGCTGAACAGCAGCCAGGTTTCCAGACTCATCATGTGCTCCTTTTTATCGTTATCAAGAATGTGCAAAAGCCCCACCCGGTGAGGTGAGGCTGTTTTGAAGCATGAACCGCGTAGTGCTTACAGGAAGATGAACTTGGCGATGAAGATCGCGCAGAGCACCCACAGGCTGACGGAGATTTCCTTGTATTTACCGGTGCCGGCCTTCAGCGCGACATAGGTAATGAAGCCCAGCGCGATACCGTCGGCGACCGAGAAGGTCAGCGGCATCATGATCGCGGTGACGATCGCCGGAATGCTGTCGGTCGCTTCGTCCCATTCGATGTGCGCCATGCCGCCCATCATCAGCATCGCCACATAAATCAGCGCGCCAGCGGTGGCATAGGCGGGAATCATGCCGGCCAGCGGTGCAAAGAACATCGCGGCTATAAATAGCACACCCACGGTGACGGCGGTAAGACCAGTCCGACCACCAGCGGCCACACCGGCTGCACTTTCCACGTAGCTGGTGACGGGAGGGACACCAACTACCGCGCCGAATACGCTGGAGGCGGAGTCGGCTTTCATGGCGCGGGACAGATTTTCGATGCGCCCGTCAGGGTTCACCAGGTTAGCGCGCTGGGCGACGCCCATCAGGGTGCCGGCGGTGTCGAACATGTGCACGAACAGGAAGGCCAGCACCACGCTGATCATGCTGACGTTGAACACGCCGGCGACGTTCATGGCCATGAAGGTTGGCGCCAGGCTTGGCGGCGCGGACATGATGCCCTCGTAGTGCACCAGACCAATTCCCCAGCCAGCCAGGGTCACGGTGATAATGCTGATGAGGATCGCGCCGAACACTTTGTGGTAGCTGAGGATCGCGATCATCAGGAAGCAGATGGCGGCAAGCAGCGGACCGGGTTCACGCAGCGAGCCGAGCTTGATCAGGGTGGCCGGACTATCGACGACGATGCCGGCGGTTTTCAGGCCGATCAGCCCGAGGAACAGACCCACGCCGGCACCCATCGCATAGCGCAGGCTGACCGGAATACTGTTGAGCAGCCATTCGCGAATCCGCGAAAAGGTCAGAATCATGAACAGCACGCCCGAGACGAACACCGCACCGAGCGCGGTTTCCCAGTTGTAGCCCATGGTGCCGACCACGGTGTAGGTGAAGAACGCGTTGAGGCCCATGCCCGGCGCCAGGCCCACCGGCCAGTTGGCGTAGAGGCCCATCAGCAGGCAGCCCAGCGCGGCGGCGATACAGGTGGCGACGAAGGCGGCACCGTGATCGATCCCGGCATCGGCCATGATGTTCGGATTGACGAAGATGATGTAGGCCATGGTGATGAAGGTTGTCAGACCGGCAATCAGCTCGGTCTTCACCGTGGTGCCATGCAAGCTGAGTTTGAAGATGCGCTCAAGCAGGCCAGTGCGTAACGGCGGCGAGAGTTCCAGCGTCGATGCTTCGGATTTGCGGCTTTCCACAGCGAGTACTCCTCAAGAGTTTTATTGTTATTTCCAGGACCGGACCCATGAGGGGTGGCAGCGGTCCTTTGAGGCATACGCGAATTTGTTGACCGTGTAGTCAGGAACTCGCACGCTGTGGATTATGCTTTTGTGTACAAATAAAGCAAATATTGTTTTTGGTTTTGTAGACGAAAAGACTGGTGATCGAGCTATATCACTCGGTTGGGCGATTGGTTCCCAGCGCCAGATTCACCGTCAGCCAGCCGTTGACCGCCGTTTCGCCGGCTTCGGCAAATACGCGCTCGAGCAATTTCACCTGTTCACGACGCAGCGCCTGCTCAAATTTCGCACCTTCGACGGTCAGCTCCAGCAGGCGTTTACGTTTATCGGTCTCGGACGCGACGCTGTTCACCAAGTGCATTTCCTGCAATTGCCGCAACGGCATGTTCAGCGCCTGCTTGCTGACGCCGAGCAGCGCGAGCAATTCCTTGACGCTCAGGTTCGGATAGCGGGCAATGAAAAACACAATGCGTTGATGCACTCGGGACAGGCCGCGACGCTCGAGCATTTCGTCGGCCTTGGCGGTGAACGCCTGATAACCGAAGAAGAAGGCTTCCATGGCCTGTTGTTGGCTGGCGCAGTTTTTAAGGTCAAGCATGTTGACGTTTCCGAGTGAGGTGTCGTAATTTCAGTCAACAAGTTTGACTCATTTTTCCCTTGCCTCGCTAGCGGTGACTTCCATGGCTTTTTCCGAACGTGTCTCGCGCCTCAAAAGTTCTCTGATCCGTGAAATCCTTGCCGCGGCCCAGCGTCCGGAAGTGATGTCTTTCGCTGGCGGTTTGCCGGCTGAAGCCATGTTGCCGAAGGTCGAGTGGGCTGAGATGCCAGTTTCTCTCGGCCAGTACGGCATGAGTGAAGGTGAGCCGGCACTGCGCGAAGCGCTGGCGGCAGAGGCGAGGGCGTTGGGTTTACCGTGTGAGGCGAGTCAGGTGCTGGTAGTCAGTGGTTCCCAGCAGACTCTGGACCTGGCGGCCAAGCTGTACATCGACAAGGGCACCGAAATCCTGCTCGAAGCACCGACCTATCTGGCGGCCTTGCAGATTTTTCAGCTGTTCGGCGCCGATTGCCTGACCGTGCCGCTGGAGGCTGATGGCCCGAACCTCGCACAGTTGCGCCAGCGTCTGGAGCAGCACCGCCCGGCGTTCATCTATTTGATTCCGACCTTCCAGAACCCATCGGCCGTGCGCTACAGCGAAGCCAAGCGCGAAGCCGTTGCGACATTGCTCGACGAATTCGGCGTGACCCTGATCGAAGACGAGCCTTACCGCGAACTGACCTTCGACGGCGGCAGCGCTCAACCGATTGCCGGGCGCCTCAAGAAATCCAGCTGGATCTACACCGGCACCGTGTCGAAAACCCTGCTGCCAGGCTTGCGCGTCGGCTACCTGATTGCCAGCCCGGACCTGTTCCCGCACCTGCTCAAACTCAAGCAATCGGCGGATCTGCACACCAATCGCATCGGTCAATGGCAGGCGTTGCAGTGGATCGGCAGTGAGCAGTATCAGCAGCACTTGAGTGAATTGCGCAGCTTCTATCGTCAGCGCCGCGACGCCTTTCAATCGGCGCTGGTAACCCATTTCGCCGATCTGGCGGACTGGAACACGCCGCAGGGCGGGCTGTTTTTCTGGCTGACCCTGAAGCAACCGCTGGACACCCGCACGTTGCTGAACACCGCGCTGGCCAATGATGTGGCGTTCATGCCCGGCGAACCGTTCTTCCCCGATCCGGATCGCAACCCCGGGCATCTGCGCCTGAACTTCAGTCACATCGATCCGGCTCGACTGGACGAAGGGCTCAAACGCCTGGCAGCGGTGGTGCGCCAGGCACAGGCCGCACAGGCGGCATAAAAAAACCGGCCATCAGGCCGGTTTTTTTGATTCAGACTGCGGCGAACCGCTGGTTCAGATACTCGATGATGGTGTTGGACTCATACATCCAGGTGGTCTGGCCGTTCTCTTCGATGCGCAGGCACGGCACCTTGATCTTGCCGCCCTGTTCCAGCAGGGTCTGACGATCCTGCTCGTTGTTTTTCGCATCCTTCAGGGCCACCGGAACGTTCAGGCGACGCAGGCTGCGGCGGGTTTTCACGCAGAACGGGCAGGCGTGGAACTGATACAGGGTCAGGTTCCTGGCGGCGGCATCAACCTGAGCCTGGGCAGCGGCGTGGCGCTGCTTCTTGCCCGGGCGGGTCAGAAAGTCCACGAAAATGATCAGTTGGCCGAGGCCGACACGAAGCGCTTTGACGAACACGTTACAAGCCTCACAGGGAGATTGAAGAAGGCGCGCAGCTTACCCGATTTTTCACGGACGAAAAAAAACCGGCGATCAACGCCGGTTTTTTCTGTCACGCATTACTTGATCAGGCTGAGAAACTCGCTGCGGGTCGCCGCGTTTTCACGGAACTCACCGAGCATCACCGAAGTGATCATCGACGAATTCTGTTTCTCCACACCGCGCATCATCATGCACATGTGCTTGGCCTCGATCACTACGGCCACGCCCAGCGCGCCGGTGACTTGCTGGACCGCATCGGCGATCTGGCGGCTGAGGTTTTCCTGAATCTGCAGGCGGCGGGCGTACATATCGACGATCCGCGCGACCTTCGACAGGCCCAGCACTTTGCCGCTCGGGATGTACGCGACGTGGGCCTTGCCGATGAACGGCAGCAGGTGGTGTTCGCACAACGAGTAGAGCTCGATGTCCTTGACCAGCACCATTTCGCTGTTGTCGGAGCTGAACAGGGCACCGTTGGTGACCTCTTCGAGCGTCTGTTCATAACCGCGGCAGAGGTACTGCATGGCTTTGGCGGCACGCTTTGGCGTGTCGAGCAGGCCCTCGCGGGAGACGTCCTCGCCCAGTTGGCCGAGAATCGCGGTGTAGTTCTGTTCCAGTGTCACAGGGGCTGATTCCATAAGGGTTTCAGAGGGGTACTGTTTCTGTCTGTACCAATTTTGTACCAATCAAGCTGTTTTCGAGCTTACCGAGTTCACCCCAGTCGGTGCTGGAGTTGATCCATCGGGCGTAAGTCGATAGCAACATCTGAACGCTATGACCGAGCTGAGTGGCAATAAACGCAGGGTTCATACCCGCCATGAGGCACATGGTAGCGTATGTGTGTCGGCAGTTGTATTGCCGGCGGGCGCGAATCCCCAATTCGGTCAGTACAGCCTGGAAGTGTTTGTCGGTCACGCTCGATTGTTGAATGAACTCGAAGTTCTTGGTTGGCGGGAACACGTAGGGCGATTCGGCGCGTTTACGACGGCTCTGCAGGGCGCGTTGTTGTGCCTCCAGCTCGGCCTGCTCGAGGGCGTGCAGCGCGCGGCTATTGAGCATGACCTGTCGCACGTTCCGGGTTTTGGTGCGCTCCTCGATTTTGTAGTCCGCGACGATCCGACACACGTTGACCAGTCGCTTTTCCTTGTCGACCTCTTCCCAACGCAGCGCCGCGATCTCGCTGGGGCGCATGCCGGTGTAGAAGGCGAACTCGAAGTAGGCCGCGTAGATCCGCATCAAGTGGGTCAGCGTCTTATATAGGTGATCGATAATCTGGTTGGCCTCGCCCACGGTGAAGGGATCGATGGGTTTCTTGGCCTTCACCGGCAGTTCGATGGACTCTACGGGGTTACGGTTGATCAGGCCGTCTTTCACTGCGGTACCGAACACCGTGGTCAGACGCTGGATCGCCGCGCGCTTCACGCCCGGTGTCGGCCATTCGGTATTGGCCACGACCTTGCGCAGCATCACCGACGTGATGCTGTCGATAGGCAGCATCGCCAGATAAGGCATCCAGTACAGATTGAGCGAGCCGAGGTAGTTCTTGCGTGTCCCGGCCACGATCTCCCGACTGTTGAGCCACTCTTGGGCGTACTCCCCGAAACGGGGAGTCGCTGAGTAGTTGGCATAGGTGGAGTTGGGGAACAGTTCGGCATAGCGCTGATCATCCAGCACGCCATGCTTGATCAGGCTGGTTACGTTAGAGCGTAAGTCGGCGGCAGCCTTAATCCCCTTCTGCGTTTGGGGATAGGGGAGGGTTTCGCAACGGCGTTGCCCGTTCCAGGTGAAGCGAATGCGGATGGACTGTCCAGCAAATTCAACTCCGGTGGGCAATCCCATTGGCTCTCGAGCCATGCTTCGTATCTCCTTAGGCTGTAGTAAATGCGGCTATCGATGGTGTTCCAGACACCTTTGGGGATGACACCTCTGGCGCGTTTTCCCTGCAGCGCCCGGCGGGTTGTGCCGACCAACTCGGCCATCTTGTCTTCGGGAATCTTGTCCAAGTGATAGATGGGCAGCGATGACTCAGCAGCATCCTCAATGTGGGCATAGTTTTCACCAAGCAGCCCGGACGGGTATTTCTGAGTAGTCAGAGTTGGATTGGTACAACTTCCGTGACCGCTGCACATGTGGAAGTGTTGGAATGCATGTTCGATCACGGGTTGACTCCTAGAGCATGCTGGCCAACGAGTGCGTCGTGTTTCCACGCTCTGCGCTTCCATGCGGCGAAGCCGGCCCTGTACGCGTAATGCTCACGGGCGAACGAGTCGGATGTCTTTGCACCTGGTGCGGTGATGTAAGTGCCTCGCTGGGCGCAGTACTGCAGGCCTTCGGGGACTGGGAACTCTTTCTCGAACTCGACGCGCTCATCGATCTGCGTCTCGTCGACGGCCGCTTGTGATGGGCTTTCAGAGTTGCTGTCAGGGTGCGTATACCCCACAGCAGGCTGCGCGGGCGGGCGATTCTGAGCGATTAGCGTTGCATTGGGTGTGTCTGCCTCGCGCAGCTTTTCGTGGGGTATAAGCGCCTCAGTGGTGCTGCTGGAAGAGGCAATAATGCCTGCTGCTTCGCAGCAGAGACTGTTTGTTTCTGGTGTGTCGACGCTGGTTTCCTTGCGGAGCAAAGCGGTCGTGGATTGGGTGTTGTGCTTGTCCTTTTGCATACCGCTTTCCTCCGAGGTTCGAGTGCGCGTTGGTTCATCTGCCGCCAATGGGGCGTGAGCCGGGTTGTGGTGGATGCTGGATTGAATGCTGATCTGGCTCATGCGGCGCTCTCCTGATCTGCCGGCTCCAGCAGGGCTGCGATGGCGAGCGCTTGATCGCGCAAGGCGCGGGTTTCGCGCTCGAGCTTTTTCCCTGTGCGGAATGCTGCGAATGTCTCGGCGGCAATGCGGAGCTTTTCAGCGATGTCGAGCAGCGCCTGGCGTTCGGGTTCACCGAGCGTCAATGCTTGCTGGAGGCGTTTGCTGAATTGCGCCAAGTGGGCGTGGTCGGCTTTGATGAAGTCGAGGGAGGCTCTTAGCTCGCGGATGGTCTTGGCACTTTCGGCGCGCAGGATGTCGTCGCTTTCTTTCCTGCCAGCGGACATGCCGTCGCTGTGCCCCATGAAGTAGCCGGCCCAGACTAGTAAGCCAGCCAGGGTGATAAGGGCGATGAGTGCGCAGATCTGAACTGCAGTCATGTGGTGTGCTCCTGGTGATGTCATCGGCTGGTGGTGGCAGCCATTCGGTTTGTGGGTGTTACTCGGTGGACTCTTCCTGCTGTCGCTGCATGTCTTCGTCGGCCTTGTAGGCGCGGATGTCGATCAGTGAGGCGACGTGGCGGATGTGGGCGTACTTCGGTGCCTTGCGGCTGGTATCCAGAGTGGTGATGGGAAGCTGGATGCGGCCGCTGCTGATCTCGGCCACGAACGATTGCTCGTTGAGGTTGCGGAAGTACTGCTCACGCACTTTGTCCAGCGGAATCAGGACGTCGCCGAAGATGCGGTAGAGCAATTCGACGGTGGCTGACTCCGGGGCCGGGAGCAGGCGGAGCGGGTTTTGTACTGTGTTACTCATGGCTTTGTTGGGCCTCCTTGCGTTGTTTTCTGCCCGGGTGATTCCAGGCGTTCAGGCAGTGCCGTTTGGTCAGCTCGCGCAGATGTTCGGGCACTTCAAGGAGCGCGGCGTTGCGCTCCTCTCGTGTCCGCATGGCTATGATCTGGCGGGCGTATTCCCTAGGCCACGTCACGGTTGTCTGCCGGTATGGCAGGTAGGTCGATGCCCAACTGTTCCGCCAGCCAGCGGATGCCAGGTTGTTTCACCTTGGTCGACTGGCTGTACTGCATGCCGAGCTGGTCGTGGTACCACTGGCCATCCTTGATCCGCAGGTAGTCGCGGTCACGGTTGGGGTAGGCCGGCAGATTGCGCTCGGTGAGCAGGCCTTTTTCCCGCATGCGAGCGATGAGCTTTGGCCGGGTCAGGCCGAGTTGGGTTGCGGCTTGGGCGAGGGTGCGTTCCATGGCGTCCCCCTCATGCCGCGTGCGCGGCTGGGGTAGCCGCTGCAGCGAGGTGGTTGATGGACTCGGTAACCTTGCCGTAGATCTCGACATCGGTGCCATATGCGGTGAAGCAGCGGGTGTGCGGGCTTTTGTTGCCGATACTCAGGATGGTGGTGACACCTGAGCGCGATTGGGTGCGATGCAGCGCGACCTGAAGGGGATAGTCGAAGCCCATGTCGAGGCTCAGCACGCCGCCGGTGCTTACCAGCTCGAACACGCGTTGCTTGTCGGAGACCTCGAAGCGGCCGTATTCGCGGCTGGCATACGGGCGGTGCACCAGGTCGCTGGTGTTGCTCGCGTCGAACGGGCCGTTGGCAATCTCTTCGATAAAGTCGGCCAGCTTGAGGTGCGTTTTCTTGTCGTTCTGAAGGGTCAGCGTGTGGCGTTCGCTGCCCAGTTCGACGACGAAGGTACTCTCGGTTGTGCCGCGTTCGACCTTGAGACGGAACGCTAGGCACTCACGCTTGGGAGCAGTCCTGAGGACGTGATTGAAGGTTTCGGTCAGATTGACCTGGGCGTTGAGCAACTGCAGGGTACGGTTGTCGATCTTGTACTTGGTCATGCTGCGCGCCCTCCGCCATTTGGATCGAATGCGGTGGGGGCGGCGTGAGCTTGCTGCTTCGGTTTGCTGGTGACAAACGAGCAGCCGCTCTCGCGGGCCAAACGACGGATCTCGAAGATTCGGGAGGGGTCAGCAGCGGCTGGGTGGACGTGCAGGGTTGCTATGGTGTGCATGGGTTTGCCTCACTCTGTGGTGGAAGAGTGAAGCGAATATCAACCAGTGGTTGCGTTATGTCAACTGCCGATTGATTTAAATTGCGATGTGCTTACGAAAGTAGACGATGTAGTGGCTATTAGATAGCATTTGGAGAGTTACTAAATTTATTTCAATTAAATTCTGGATGAAATCTGTGCAAAAAAAGGATTTAAGACGCAATCGCCCAGTCATTAGCAATCTCGCAACCATTTATGAACGGTTTAGGTCGGTGACGCATACGGTTGCGCATTGGATTGGGTTTGGCCCCTTCTTAATGATAATGAGCGTGACGTTGATTGTTAGCGTGGGACTATATATTGTTCTCAAGTTGACATTCGGAGTTGATTTGCCGTTTGTTGGTTTAAAATTTATAGAACAGTCGGATAAATTAGGGCAGTTTGGAGATTTTTTCGGGGGGGTACTCAATCCTTTACTAAGTTTTATGGCACTTCTTGGTGTCTTGTATACAATCCGTACTCAGGGGAAGGAGTTAAAAGAAGCAAGGGAGGAGACACGAATTGCTAATCGAATTCAAGATAAACAAACAGGAGTGTTTGAACGGCAGAATTTCGAATCCGTGTTCTTTAGGCTAGTTGACGTTCATTCGAAAATAGCTGAGAGGATTAGGAATAAAATAGACCCTTGGGGCGCGAATGGATTTGATGTTGCCGTTAGCGAAGTACTACAAAAATACAAGCACGCATGTGAGGATTTAGCAGAAGCAAAAAGGTTAGCGCCTAAGCCTCAATATGCTGCAGTGAACCCTGAAGTAACGACTGAGCGCCAGCTATTGCAACAAGCTTTCGACGAGGGTCTTCATGGTGAGTCACGCGTTATGCTTTCGCAGTATTACAGGAATATATATCAAATCCTGAAGCTTGTTGACGGATTTAAGGTGTTTGCTGGGGAAGAACATAAAGGTAGGCGTCCACCTCGTCTGATTAGACTAGATTATTTCCATAAAAGGCAGTATTCGAATATTCTGCGGGCGCAATTGTCGGATGATGAGCTTAAGTTGCTGTTCTTCAATTGCATCACACCATATGGGGAAGGACTAAAGAGCTACGTTGAACAGTACTCTTTGATGAAGCACCTGCAAAAGTCTAAATTTTTAAATGGGCGGCAAGATGTATTCGATCTTTACGAGGATGAAGCATATGCGGATTTTGAAGATATTTCGACCTCTAGAATAATGTTCTATGCAGGCTTGCGTGCTCGTAATCAGCTACGTGCTACATATAACTCAAAGGTATCATCCCGAGATTCATTCAGGGATGAATGAACCAACCACTTTTCCGCATATGTGTGTTTCTTCGGTTATTTCTATTATTGGGTATTGAGGGTTTATCGGTCGTAGATACTTACGGCCGGCATCTTCTGCTAGAATTTTAAAAGTGGCCTCATTTGTTCTTGGTAGTCTAGCTATGACGCGATCTCCGGTCTTTGTCTCAGCCTCAGGATCTACAAAAATAATGCATCCTGTTGGATAGCTGCGCCCAGGTCCTGGATTGGTCATTGAGTCACCGAGAACCTTCAAGGCATATCCATGGTTGCTAATCGGAACCGGGCACGACAACCAAGAGTCGCTATCATAGTTCTCAATGTTAGAAATCGCCTCGCACCAAGCCCCGGCCTGAACCCAAGAGATCAATGGAACCTTGCCAAAGCGCTGATTGATTTCACTAACATTGCTCAAGTCACTAGGGGCCAGAGTGCGAACGTTGCTATGGCCAATCTGCTCTTTCGGCAGAACCCCGTACTCAAGCCATTCCCGCCGGACACCAAGCCATGTGCAGAGTGCAGACATGCTATCCGCCTCAGCCATCGCTTCTCCATTCAGCCATTTACTGATGGCCTGGGTTGTTTTATCAACACCCACGCTTTTCAACTGACGATGAATATCCACTCCACGACCACGTGCGCGTACGCCGGCATCGTTCAGGGCTTCGTGTAGGCGCTCGCTGAAAGCTGCGCGGAGAGAGTTTTTATCAACCATGAGTTGAGAGTCTCATAAAGGTTGCGCAATAGTCAGTTGATCTATAACATCAACCGCAAGTTGATAAACGGAGGTTGTCATGCTGGACCCCGCAGATTTTCCGAGTGCGATTGCGTTCGCTTTTGAAGCCGTAGGCGGCATCGGGGCCGCTGCGAAGGTATGCAATAGAAGCTATCAGGCGCTGAACAAATGGCGTCAGGCTGCATGCCTGCCGCGAACGGATTACACAGGTGAAACTAAATACGCCGAGCTGTTAGCGACTGCTGCGAAGCAGAAAGGCAACGCATTCCAAGCGGCTTGGCTGTTGAACGCTTCGGCTCCACAAAAAGCTGCAGCGTAGTCAGAAAAAA
>Ga0068830_1021201_pt1 | contig 17198 bp, 21 predicted proteins | sample Hof3ISUMetaT_23_FD_68490 | JGI IMG/M metagenome (GOLD analysis project Ga0068830, IMG submission 68490) | Enriched soil aggregate microbial communities from Iowa State university to study microbial drivers of carbon cycling -... | ecosystem: Environmental > Terrestrial > Soil > Agricultural land... | reverse complement strand
GATGAACCTTCGTCAGGGATTTCGAGGACGCGATCAGCAGCGTAGCGCCAGGCAGGGCTTAATCTGATGCCGTCCTGCCGATCAATCAACTGTAGGAGCGAGCATGCTCGCGATGAACCCGAAAACACCGCGGGGGGCCTGGCGCCCAGCGTCATCGTTGACGACCATCGCGAGCATGCTCGCTCCTACACTGCCCACGCCTTAGCAGCGTGGCCCCATCTGCCGATCAATCAACGGCTCGCGATGAACCCGAGCACACCGCGGGGTGCCTGGTGCCCAGTGTCATCGTTGACGACCATCGCGAGCATGCTCGCTCCTACAGTGCTCGCCGCGGGGGTGCCCAAACGCGGAGCGGTCGACCGGCCGGCCTGGTCAAGAGCCGTACGCGTTTCCCGCCGTAGCAGCCGGCTTGCTGGCGATAGCGCCCGCCAGACCCACGCAATGTTCAAAGGTCAGAACAACCCCTGAACCTTCTCCAGTTCCCGGCGGGTCATCTGGCCGGTGCGGGTGTGCAGGTTGACGTAGCTTTGCAGCATCGCCAGCTTGGTATCGAGCAGGTCTCGCTTGGCGGCGTACAGGCGCTGCTGGGCGTCGAGGATGTCGACCGTCGAGCGCACGCCGGCTTCATAGCCTTTTTCTGCGGATTTGAGGGCGGTCTGGGTGGAACGCACGGCAGTCACCAGGGCCTTGCTCTTCTCGAAACCCGCCACCACACCCAGGTAATTGAGTTCGAGGTCCTCGTTCATTTGCTGCAGCTGCACATCGTAGCTGGACCGGGCACTCTCCAGGGTGGCGCGGGCTTTGGCGGCGGAAGCGCTGACGCCGCCGCCCTGGTACAGCGGGATATCGACCACGACACCCACGTAATAGGTGGACTGGAGCTGGGTATTATCGTTGATGTCGCTCTGGCCAACCCGCGCCAGCCGGCCGCTCAGCGCCACCGTCGGGTAGTGGCCGGCTTTCTGTTGCTCGAGGTTGGCTTCGGCCACCTTGATCGAAGCCCGGCTGATGCCCAGTGCAGACGCAGCCTGGTCGGCCTTGATCAACCAGTAGTCCAGGTCCTGTTCGGGGGCCAGCAAGGCGGTGGCCGGTGCCTGCTCCTGCATCGGCGGGATCTCGCTGACGGCGATACCGGCGCGGCCCGCCAGCTTGCGCAGGGCCGAGCGATGCTGGGCCTGCAACTGGATTTGCAGGGCGCGGATCGAATCGAGCCGGGCTTGCGCCTCTTCAAGGTCGGTGATGGTGCCCTCGCCGGCTTCGAACAGACGCTTGGATTGCTTGGCCAGGGCTTCGATCGAGGCCTTCTGCTGGGTCGTCAGCTTGAGTTCGTTTTCCACCTGGGCAAGATCGAAATAGGCCTGCACCACCCGATCGAACAACGCCTGATCGGCCCCCTCATACTGGACTTCACCCAGTTGCCCACGGGCCTTGGCCTGTTCGTAGGACGCCCAGCGGCCTTTGTCGAACAGCGGCTGGATGACCGTCAGGGCGACGCTGTCGGAAGCGAACTGATCCTCCTGGCTGCTGGTCGAGGGCTTGTTTTCAAACTGGCCGCCATGGCCGTAGCGAGAGTTGATGGCGACTTGCGGCAACAAGCCGCTGCGGCCGATCGCCTCTTCCTGGCGCGAGGCCTGGTAGTCGTGGGTGGCGACCTGGTAGGTCGAATCATTGAGTCGCGAGGCATCGTACAGTTCGACCAGCGACAACGGCAGTTCGGCCGCCAGCAGCGGGCCCGAGCAGAACACGGAAAGCAGCAAGGCTATGCGGATGGACACGATCATTCTTCCTTGAAAGCACCGGCCATACGCTCGGTCACCGGCTGCATCAAGTAGTTGGCGAGGGTCCGCTCGCCGGTCTTGACCAGCACCTCGGCCTGCATGCCGGGCTTGATATCCAGGCCCAGCTCACGCAGATGGATGATGGCCTCGGGGCTGACCGACACCTCCACGGAAAAGTAAGGCGAACCGGTGTGCTCGTCGATCAACTGGTCGGCCGACACCGTGGCCACCTTGCCGACGATCACCGGGGTATGGACCCGTTGCAGTGAACCGAAACGCAGGTCGACCGGCAACTCCGGCTTGAGCCGGTCGGCCATCATTGGCGGGAATTGCGCCTTGACCACCCAGCTGGAACCTTGCGGGACAATGTCCATCAGGCGCTGGCCCGCCGGTGCGATGCCGCCGACGGTATGCACGGTCATGCCCATCACCTGGCCGGCGACGGGCGCGACGATGGCGGCGCTGTTGACTTCGAATTCCAGGGACTTGATCTGGTCGGTCAGGCTTGAAGTCTGCGCCACCACCTGGGTCAGTTGCGACTCGGCCTCACTGCGAAAGATCTGCGCCTGTTGCAAGGCCTTGAGCTTGCTTTCATTGATCGCCTGGCGCGTGCGGCCAATATCGGAAATGCTCGAAGCCAACTGGGCGCCCAACTGCGCCGCACTGCTTTCGGCTTCGAACAGCCGGTTGCGCGGCAAGTAACCTTCACGGGCCAGCTCGCGCAGGCCTTTGAGCTCTTGCTGCTGGAATTGCAGCTGCGCGGCGTGGTTGCGCTTGATCTCTTCAAAGCCCTTGAGTTGTTCGTTGAGCGAGGCGATTTCGTGCTGGCTGATCTGCATGCGGCTGGCCAGTTCGGCACGGCGGGTGGCGAACAGATAGCCTTGCAACTCCATCGCCGCGACGGCCCGTGGGTCGCTGGCGCGGGCCAGCAACTGCGCGGACCACTGCACGCTGGCGCGATCCAGACGCTCGGCCATCAGTCGATCCTCGACGGCCCGTGCGCCGAGCCATTGGCCCAGGGCCACATCCAGTTGCGACTTGGCCTGCACGGTATTGAGCTGCACCACGACCTGCCCTTGCTGCACCCGGTCGCCTTCGCGTACCAGGATGTTGTCGATCATGCCGCCGGTGCGCGACTGCACGGTCTTGCGCTCGCCGGAAACCACCACGGTGCCGCTGCCGACCACGCCGCGGTCGAGTGGCGCCAGGCAGGCCCACAGCAAAAAACCGCCCAGGCCCAGGAGCAAAAACCAGACACCGATCCGGGCGATGCCCACGGCATCTTCATCCGGCTTGTTCGCGGGGGTCGAAATGTCGCTGGAACTGGCTTGCATTGACGCCTCAGGCTTCTTGATTGCGGGGTTCGACGACTTTTGGCGGTGCCGGTGGCAGCAGGGTCTTGAGCACCTGGTCACGGGGGCCGAACAGGGTTTGCACGCCGTCTTTGAGGAACAACAGTTTGTCGACTGCGCCGAGAATGCTCGGCCTGTGAGTGACCAGCACCACGGTGCAGCCGTCGGCCTTGAGCTTGCGCACCGCCTGCACCAGCGCCGCTTCACCGGCATCGTCGAGGTTGGAGTTGGGCTCATCGAGCACCACCAGCGCCGGTCGGCCATACAGCGCGCGGGCCAGGCCGATGCGCTGCTTCTGGCCGCCGGACAGCCCCAGCCCGCCAGTCCCGAGCAAGGTGTCGTAGCCGTTGGGGAAGTGCAGGATCATCTCGTTGATACCGGCCAATTGCGCCGCCTCGATGACCTTTGCCGAATCCACCTCACCGAAGCGCGCGATGTTTTCGGCGATGCTGCCGTCGAACAGTTCGATGTCCTGGGGCAGGTAACCCAGGTAGGGACCCAGGGCTTCACGCGACCACTGGCTGACCTCGGCGCTGTCCAGGCGTACCGAGCCCTGCCTGGCGGTCCAGATGCCGACCATGGCGCGCGCCAGGGAAGACTTGCCCGAAGCGCTCGGGCCGATGATCGCCAGTACCTCGCCCTTGGCCAGGCTGATGGTCACGCCATTGATCGCGGGCTTGTGCATGCCCGGCGGGACGATCACCAGGCGGTCGATGCTCAGGGCCCCGGTCGGCGGCGGCAGCGGCATGCGCAGCGCGGCCTTGGGGAATTCGGTAAGCAGCCGGTTCAAGCGTTCGTAGCTGCTCTTGGCATTGCCCATTTGCTTCCACGAACCGATCAGCGCCTCGGCTGGCGCCATGGCGCGCCCCAGCAAGACGGACACGGCGATCATCACCCCGGCGGAAATCTGGTTCTCGATCACCAGGATAGCGCCCAGGCCAAGGGCCAGGGACTGCCAGGTCATGCGCACAAAGCGCGACAGCGCGGCGATCCGCGAACTGCGGTCACTGGCTTCGCCCTGCTCGGTGATGACCCGTTGCTGCACGTTGTACCAGCGCCGGCGCAGGGGCGTGAGCATGCCCATCGCCTGAATCACTTCGGCGTTCTGCAAGGTGCTGTTGACATAGCTGGAAGACGCGACGGACAACCGGTTGGCCTCGCTCATGCTCTTGCGCGTGGTCAGTTCGTTGCAGACCGCCAGCCCGGCGAGGATCAGCGAACCGATGACGGTGAATACCCCAAGCCAGGGATGGAACAGGAACGTCGCGATGACGTAGATCGGCAGCCATGGCGCATCGAAGATGGCAATCAGTGCCGGGCCGGTCACGAACTGGCGGATGCTGTTCAGGTCGCTCAGCACCTGTGCCGGGTTGGCGCTGTGTTCCTTGAGGCTGCGCTCGAACGCGGCATCGAATACCCGCTCGCCCAACTGAGTGTCCAGGCCGGCGCTCATCTTGATCATGACCTGGCCGCGTACCCACTCCAGCGCACAGCCGAGCGCAAAGAACCCGAGCAGGATCAGGCTCAGCATCAACAGGGTGGTTTCATTGCGGCTGGTCAGGACGCGGTCGAACACCTGCATCATGTAGATCGAAGGGACCAGCATCAGCAGGTTGATCACGCCGCTGAACAGTGCCAACACGCCGAAAAGCCGACGATACCGCAGCAGCGCTGCATCGATATCTCGCTGGGGATCTAGGAAAAATCGCATAAAGTCCGAAAGATGAAAAAAACATTGGGAATAAACGGCGGTGGTGTTGCTGACCGGGAGGCATCGCGGCGGCCGATGCTAGCACTTTGCCTCTAGCTAATGAACTGCCTGCAGCCAGTCAGCACCCCTACTCCATCGGCTCGGACGAACCGATCTTGAGCCTGTTTTCACTGTGTCGACGAGCAGAAGCCGCAATGGCTGGAAACAGGTATCGGGATAGGTGTATTCGTGCCCGATGGACACAGGGTCGACGGGCCGGCGATTGGCCGCGCACACGCCATTGTGACGCGTGCAATCTGGAATCCCGGGCACCGTGCGCACGTCACCACTTGACGGTTACGGTTTGACCGCCTGACCAGCGTCCGGGTGAGGGGCATCGGCTGGTTTCTTCTCGGGAACGGCAAAACTCACTGTCGCATGGGTGAGGATCCTGTGCGTCGGGTCGGCCACTTCAAGAAGCACCTTGTGAGGGCCAGGCGTCAGTCCGACCAGGATGATCGGGTCTTCACTGGTGTGCGCCCAGGTACCTTTCCAGTCGTCGACGGTCACGTGAAGATGGCCCAGGCGTGGTGATACATCAGCGGCCGCTTTACCAAATACCGGCATGATCCTGGCGTGCTCTGTTCGATACTGGATGATGACGACGCCGCGGGCGAGCGGTTCGGCAAGCGGTGCATAGGCGATGAGTGTTGGCGCCGTCTCGGATTCCAACGGCAGTATTGCCGGTGGGTGATCGATGTTTGCTGCCCCTTGGCCGAACGCTGCCGTGCAAAAGAACATGCCCCAGGCGAGAGCCATCGGATTTGCGGCGGAGGGGGACATGGTGATTACTCCTGCAGAACCAGCTTGCGCTTGAGCTCCGCTTCGCTCCAAAGGCCGCTGAGCGGGCCGCCCGGCAAACCTTCATTGGCTCGCGCCAGCGGGAAGATGACGGGCAAAAAACCGGCGTCGCGCACCAACCGGGCTCCCATGTCCCGGGCCTGGGCGTCGTCAGCGAAAACGGGAATCGCCTTGTCTTTGCCAGACTGTTCTTTCATGGAGGCAGAGCCTATGGCGTTGAACGCTCGCACCAGGTGCACGCCGGGCAGGTATTGCCGGTCCGCCACCGCAGTTCCCATTTCCAGCGCCCTGGTTGCGACCGCGCCGTCACGGCCACTGAACGGGTTGCTGGTGGTGAACACCACCTTGCCGTCCAGCTTGCCCTTGAGCTGTTCGGACAGCACCGGCATCGCGCCGTAGGGAACACTCAACACGATCACATCGCCCCATGCCGCGGCATCGTTCACCGAACCTGCCTGAGCGTTGGGGCCGGCGCGCTTGACCAGGTCGGTCAATGCCTCGGGGTGGCGCGACGAGAAAAACACCGAGTGCCCGGCCTTCACCCACAGCGTGCCCAGCGTGCCGCCGACGTTACCGGCGCCGATGACGCTGATCCTGAGGCTGTCCGCCATAGCCTGGCTGGCGCACATGACCATGCCGGCGAACATCAAAAAGAGGATTCTGGGCATGCATTGCACCCCCGCGTTGGAAAGCCGTCTACCTCCAACCGTAGTAGAGCCAGCGGGGCCAGCCGGCGAATCACGACGTACGGCAGGATTTTCCCCGGTGCTACAACGAAAAAATCCCGGAAACAGAAGGTCTCCGGGATTTTTGTGTTTGCAGAACCTCGTCGGAATAACGCTTGATTCACCCTGGGTGGTCAGCTGATTCCGACTGGCGGTTCCTGCTCAATGGGACTTTTTCGATGTAGACGCGCCGGCTTTGCTCAACCCCTTCGCGTTGTGATCCCCCGGCGTGGATTCCGAAATTGCCCTGGCTTTGCTCAGGCCGCGCGTATCCTTGGATTGCGCAATACCCGACGTGGTGGTGCCGTGACCGTTGTCGCTGTTGCGGTCACTGCCGTACCGGTTGCCGCTGATGCCATGGTCGCGCACCGCCTTGCCAGCATGATCACTGCTCAGTCCCTGGCCACGGCCGTTACTGCCGGAGTGACCCGAACCACTGTGGCCGCCACCATTACCGCCGCCATGACCACCACCGTTGCCACCGCCGTGACCGCCGCCACCACCACCACCACCACCACCACCACCACCACCACCACCACCACCACCACCTTCTTTCGCGTAGGCGGAATTCATGATGGACAGATCAGCGGGCAGTAACGGGGCGGCTGCAAGCATCATGGCGAATGACATGACAGCAACGAGACTCTTGTTTTTTAAAAGCATGATAGCTTCCGTGAGGGTTGATTACGCGTAGCGTAGGACGCGTTAACGCTCTGACAGTTCAAGTGCCGCGACGGACGGAATGCACCCGATCGTCAATCGAACGCGCCGTTGAGCACTTCATAGATAAGGCCGGTCGCGAGCGCAACCAGAATCAGGTCCGTGCCCGCCTGCTGCCATTCGTACCCGTCATAATGAGGCAGCCTGCCGATCAGCCGGCCATCCAGCTTTTTGGCAATCCCCGGAGGCAGCGGTTTACCCCGGGCGAGGTTCTTCTGGATGCCTGGCGGTAACGCAGGTCCGGGACTCCAGTAGTCCCGATGCCCACCCACAATGCCAAGAATGTTTGCTCGATTCACGCTCGGGCCGTTTTGCCAATCACCGCCCCCTGGGGTCTTGCCCTGGTTGCCCTGGTTGCCCTGATTGCCATGCTCCTGGCTGTTATGTGGATTGCCTTTGGCGTTCCCCTGCCCCTTCCCGTTACCTGGATCGGCCAGTGCCGCCGCCGGGCCGGACATCCATGCGACACAGGTAATGGCTGCAATCAACGAACGATATCTGAACATATCCGTACTCTCAGAAAGGGAACACTCCCTGGAATGTAGACACTTTTGGCCATCTTGGTTCACCTGCACAAAGCATCGGGAGAGATGCCTGCTACCGCACAAACATCCAGAACCTCAGCACATCCGCTCAATCCTGGTCCGGTGGAATAGCTGACCCTTGACCACTTTCTTCCAAGGTACTGGCAACGTGACCGACTCCCGGACGCCATTCTGGTTATGCCTATTGCTCATGGGTGCCGCCGCAACGGCACTGGCATCCGAGCCCGCGCAATCCATGCCAGGATTTGTGGACGGATCGACGCTTGAGGTGCTCAGCCGAAACTTCTATCTCAACAACGACTATCGATCGCCCTCCCCGGCAGACAAAAGCTACAAACAGGAATGGGCACAGGGCTTCATCGGCTCATTCGAATCGGGGTTCACCCCCGGTGCGATCGGGCTGGGTATCGATGCTCACGCCTTTCTGGGTGTCAAGCTCGACGGCGGCAAGGGACATGCCGGGACGGGATTGTTACCGCTGGATCAGGATGGCCACAGCGAAGACAACTACGCAAGTGGCGGTGGCGCCTTGAAACTGTTGATTTCGCGCACCACCCTGGCGTTTGGCGAAATGACCGTGCAAACCCCGGTATTCGATACGGCCGACAAACGCCTGCAACCGGAGTACGCCACGGGCCTGCTGATCGACAGCCGTGAAATCGATGAGCTGCATCTGCTGGCCGGTCACTTCACCGCGTTCAAGAACCAGGACGCGTCCACCAGCAAGGGCGATTTCACAGGCTACGGTGCGAACACCCGCAAGGGTGGTATCGAATTCATCGGTGCCAACCTGTTCGAAGAGCATCCGCTTGGCGGTGCCCTTTATGCCAGCGAACTGAGCGACACCTGGCGTCAGTACTATGCCAACCTGCACTGGACACAGCCCGGGCTGTTGCTTGACGGCAACCTTTACCACACCCAGGACTACGGCCAGGCCGTAGCAGGCGCAATCGATAACAGCGCCTACAGCCTGTCGGGCCAGTACACCCTTGCAGCCCAGTCGTTCACCCTCGCCTATCAGAAAATCAACGGCAACACGCCCTTCGACTTCGTTGGTGGCGATTCCATCTACCTGGCCAATTCGATCAAGTACGCCGATTTCAACGGCCCCCATGAACGCTCCTGGCAGGCACGCTACGACCTTGACTTCGGTCCCTTCGGCCTGCCGGGGCTGAAGTTCATGACCCGCTACGTCACCGGCCGAGGCATCGACGGTACCCAGGCCCCCCAAGGGGGAGCGTACAACCCCTTTGACCCGGCCACCGGCCTTTACCAGCCCCAACAGGGCGATGGTGGCCGGCACTGGGAGCGCGACATAGACCTGCATTACATCGTGCAGTCCGGCCCGGCCAGGAACCTCTCCCTGCGACTGTCCCATGTGACACATCGGGCGAACAGCGCTCAGGCCGGCGATGACATCGACCGGATTTACGTGGTCATCGAGTATCCCCTCGACCTGGGGCTTTTCTGAATCAAGCGCCTGGCTTTTGCCATGTCATCTGCCCCCCGGCAGCCATTCGCGCTCCTTGATCCACGGCCCCCACCGCCTGAAGCAGCTGACGCGGTGCCGTTTGTTCATTTCCCGCCGGCACCAGCCAGCCGGTAAACGGCAGGCGGGACAAAGCCATGTCAAAATTAAAGGAACGACCGGGCCGTAGAACACTCACAGCGAATACACCAGCGAGCACCGCAACCTGTTCCATACCACCCAGCCTTGGCGCTCACTGCAGTGGTCATCGACAAGCAACGAAAGAACCTCTTCTGCCGTAGCGGAGTGTCCCATGAACGAAACCATCGAGGTGTCGCGCATCCAGCACTTCGCTGTAAATACCGCTGGCCGGGATTTCGCGGTGGGTGACATTCACGGTCACTTCACCCGATTGCAGGCTGCGCTGGATGCGCTCGGTTTCAATCCGGTGGTCGACCGCCTGTTCAGCGTCGGAGACCTGATCGACCGCGGACCTGAGTGCCGGGACGCTCTCCACTGGCTTTCCAAGCCATGGTTCCACGCGGTGCGCGGCAACCATGACGACTTCGTGGTGCACTTCGATACCTGCGACCTCGACAGCTGGATCTGTAACGGCGGGTCGTGGTTCACCGGGCTTTCGCTGTTCGAGCAGTTGGCGTTCGCGGCGCGATTCGCCGAGCTGCCGATCGCCATCGAAGTCCAGACCCCTGGCGGATTGGTCGGGATCGTTCACGCCGATTGCCCGGTACGGTCCTGGGAGCAACTGCGCATCGAACTCGAATCATCCGAGAGTGACAGGCGGCTGCAACGGGTGCAGCACAGCTGCATGTGGTCGCGAACCCGGATTCTGGACTGTGATACTGGCGGCGTCGAAGGGGTTCGCGCCCTGGTGGTCGGCCACACACCAGTGCGGCAGCCTGCAGTACTGGGCAACGTGTACCACATCGATTCAGCCGGCTGGCTGGACGGCTATTTCACCCTGCTGGACCTTGCAACTTTGCAGTGCAACCCACCCATCAATCCAGAACTGGGTTTCGACTGGGACTGAGCCCTGCCGCGTACTGTCGGGTTTGCGATCGCATGCAAGCGCTGCAAGCACTCCTGTTCAGCTCCGACAGACCGCTCGTCCAACGCGCGGCACTCGCAATGCGTCGCGATTTCTGATGTACAGGCACGGACATCCCGCGCATCAGAACGGAGAACCCGCATGGACATTGACGAGAATGCAGTAGGTAACAGGTCGCAGCAGGATGTAACGCGAACAACGGACAACGAAACCGGCCATGACCCCAGCAAAGATCAGCCCGAGGTGCCGCTGCCGCCGGACGATGAAGCGCCGATCGAGGAAGATATGACAGATGTGGCGGCAAACAACTCGGTGCCGAGTGAGCATCCGCAAACCGGCAGCAGCGCGCGCTTGGATGATCCGGACGCCAACCCGCCAACGAACGATCAGGACGAAATCGACAAGGAGGCTCGGGGCGTACCGGCGAGCGACCCTGAATCAGGTGCCTGAATCGCTTGATTCAATGCAATTGCCCGCCCAGCGCGGGCATTTGTGACGTCTCGAATGGCCTATTCCTCTTGATCCATCGAATCAAGGTAATCGGGTTCTTCGTCGTCATCATCCAGAATGCCTTGAGCGTCTTCTTCGTCCCATCGCCCCTGATCGTGGAATTCATGATCGAGCAGATGGTCGTGCTCGGGTTCCGGGATATCAATCTCATCGCTCATTTACTGTCCTGCATTGACTGAACTGCGTGAAGGCACCTGTATAGGCGTGCCTTGCTCTTCAGTCAATCCTCAGGAGATGACCGCTCCCAGGGCCTGGCCATCCTCGAGGGCCATGGATTCAAGCAACCTTCAGGCTCTGGACGCATACCCGCCCGTCAGCCATGAGCTGCAGATATGCACGCCATTTCTGGAAAGCCTGCTCCTGTCTTCTGGAAGCCGCCAGCCACAGGGCACTACCGATAAGACCGACCGGAATGGACATCATCTGCTCAATGGCGAAATCAAGCTCATTGGCGAGCTCCCGGCCATTGGGCAAATCGAGTATGAGTGGCTGCATAGAAACCTGTCTTTATTTGGGGCTACTACATCGACTTCCCAACGGTTTGATCGTGCGAGAGTTCTGACGAACGGTTAGCATTCTTTTTCTTCCCACGGTAAATCCCGCTGCTCAATGGTCAACCCTCGGACGAATTCGGGCCGCGGGATATGCATCCGTCGCTCCAGATCCGCTTTACACTACCTGTCCTACTGAGATGAGCGCCCAACTTGCCGCAACCCAGGCGTTGACGCTCCAGCACTCGAGCCATTTTGCCAATGTCAAAGAAGCGCCAGACAGACACCCCAGCGGCAACCGCTGCGGACATTGAACGATCGATCCAGGCCCTGAACAAAATGGCTGAACGGCTATGGGGGGATGGCCGGGAAGCTGAGGCCAAGGCGCTGCTCGATGCCTTGGACGCATTGAACCGGGCGCTTGACCGGATCAGGATCGGAGAGAGTCGCAGGGTGCTCCATTGACCGATCAAATCAGCCGCGGATCAGATGACGATGCCGGGATCGGGTCGTCTTGCCCGATCCCTTGACGAATCACAGCGTCGGCTCAAGCATGAGCCGGGCTCACGCGCCCCCTGAGCACCGCATCAACCAGCTGCGCAGCATGTAGCAGCTTGCTGTCGTTTCTGTATCCTCCGATCAGTTGCAGCCCTGCCGGAAGCGCTCCCGTATCGCGTACGAGGGGAACATTGATTTGAGGCAATCCGAACGCCATCCAGAACTTGCTGAAATCGGAAGGTCCGGTAGCGCCAAGGCCCAACGGCGCGACGATGCCACAGCTCGCGCCCAGGACGGCGTCAAACGGTTCGAATATCTGCGCCAAGACAGGGGTCAACTTCGCCAGACGCATCCTTGCCGCTGACTCTTGCTCCCACGTCGTCAGACGGGCGCGTTCGATCATGGCTAGCAACGCTTCACTGAGTTTGTCAGGGTGCATTTGCAGCTCTTTGGAGAATGATCGGGCGCCCTCGCAATCGTTTATCAGCAAATGATCATCGAATACCCCGGCAAATTCCTCGGGCAGAACGACTTCACTCACTTGATGCCCCGCCAATCGCAGTGCTTCCACGGCAGCCTGCAGTGAGCTGGCCACGCCCTCATCTACCTGATCCCAACGCGCGGTACGACAGAAACCCAACGACAATACATTGCGATCAGCAATGAGCTGGGTAAAACCAGGAATCAAGACGTGGGTCATCAGCGCCAGGTCACGAACGGAGCGGCCATACCAGCCCACCGTATCGAAGCTCGGCGCCAACGGCTTGATGCCCTCCAGGGGAACCAACCCATACGAAGGCTTGAAAGCATAGAGTCCGCAATAGGATGCCGGTTTAATCAATGATCCGGCTGTCTGTGTTCCCAAGGCGAGCGGAAAGAAGCCGGCCGCCATCCCGGCGGCCGACCCGGCACTTGAACTGCCAGGCGTTCTTTGAAGGTCATGTGGGTTGCGGGTAGGCCCGGTATGCATGTAGGCGAATTCGGTGGTGTGGGTCTTGCCCATGATCACTGCTCCGGCCTGGCGCAGAAGCGAGACCACGTGGGCATCGCGCGAGGGGCAGTTGTCATCGTAGATCGGAGAGTAAAAACGGGTGGGATGATCCGCGGTGTCATAGTTGTCCTTGATCCCCACCGGTACGCCTGCGAGGAGCCCCTTGGCCTGGACTGTTGTCAGTCCGGCAGCCTGGGTACGCACCTGGGCCGGATCGAATGAAACGAGCGCTTTTATAAGGGGTTCCCGCGACTCGATGCATTCAAGAAAGTGCTCGGCCACCCTCTCTGCGCTCACCGCATCCGAACGAACCATTTGCGCAATGGCGGTGGCGTCAGATTTTTCCAGATTGTGCATATCGCTCCTTGTCCCGCTAATTAACGCTCATGACATGAGGCTTGTTATTGATCGACTTCAAGCCAGATAAACAGATTGCAAATCAGCGAAACCCTTCACCTCGATAGGATTCCCGGCGGGGTCCAGAAAGAACAGGGTGGCTTGTTCACCAGGCTCCCCTGGAAAACGAAGACCAGGCGGGAGAACAAATTCAACCCCTGCGTCGATCAACCGGTCTTTCAAGACAATCCAGTCCGACATCTTCAATATCACTCCAAGATGGGGCATCGGCACCCGGTGTTCGCCGACCTGTCCTGTGTTGCTCACCGCAAAGGGTTCCCCCAGGTGCAACGACAACTGATGCCCGAAAAAATTGAAATCGACCCAGGTATCGGTGCTACGACCTTCCTCACACCCGAGTACATCACCGTAGAACCGGCGCGATAGCTCCAGGTCGTGTACGTGAATGGCAAGATGAAATATCGATTGCATAGGGGGCTCCTGGAGTTCATCGCAAGCGGGAAATGACGGGTCGGGCTCAATCTTGTGCGGTCTTTTCAAAAAGAGATAGCATGTAATTTTTACTGGCATCAAAAGAATTTTTTATGGATACCCGTTACCTGAAAAGCCTCATCACCGTCGTGGAGTGCGGCTCCATCGCGCACGCCGCGCGCGTGGAAGGGTTGACGGCAGCAGCGATCAGTCAGCGAATTCTCGCACTGGAGCGCCAGCTCGGCGTTGAACTGCTGTCGCGTGTCGGCCATGCCGCCAAGCCGAGTCAAGCCTGTCTGGGGTTATTGCCCAGAGCCAGGCGCATCGTTCGGGAGATTGCGTTACTGGCGGGAGACGCCGATGAGGGGGGGCTTACAGGACAATTGAGGATAGGCGCCATTTCCACCGTTCTGACTGGCCTTCTACCTGGAGCGTTACGGGCCCTTACCCAGTCAGCGCCAGGCCTCAAGCCCGTCATCGTGCCAGGCACATCGCGCTCGTTGTACCAGGCGCTGCTGGCAGGCGAAGTGGACGCTGCCATATTGGTCGTTCCACCGTTTGAATTGCCAAAGGCCTTGCAGAGGGTGTCACTGCGCAAGGAGCCTCTGGTTTTTCTGTCGAAGGAAAAGTCCCCGGACAACATCCTGGATCAACTGAAGACCCGACCCTACATTCGCTACGATCCAGACTCCTGGGGCGGACGCCACGCCGAACATTACCTGGCGGACAATGGTTTGTTGCCAACCCCGCTGGTCGACCTGGATGCCCTGGAGACAATAGCCATGCTCGTCACCGAAGGGCTTGGCGTGAGCCTTGTGCCGTATTGGTCCGGTTTTGAACACTGGGGTCATAAATGTCATGTGGACTGGATTGGCATGGATCGCTACGACAGAGAGATTGCGCTGATCAGCCCTGTGCAGACCGACCGGCCCAACATGATGAGTGCATTGTGCAAGGTACTGTCCTCTGGGCCAGAATAACGACAGACCCCGGAATGTCAGGGCTGACACCCACGGGGGTCAGCGTTGAACCCGGTCATTGATCAGTACGAAAACGCGTGCCCGTTCCACACCACACTTCGCACCCTTGACTTCTGTCTCCCTTTTGCGCCGGAGAAGCTTCATGACGCTAGACTGGATCAACTTCACTCCCTGGTCATCCCTCGCAGGCGGCGCTTTGATTGGCTTGGCGGCCAGCCTGTTCGTGGTCGCCAACGGGCGTATCGCAGGCATCAGCGGTCTGATCGGCAGCCTTTTACAGCGTAGAAGCGAGGGGGTGAGCGAGGCAGCACTGTTTCTCCTGGGCCTGCTCATCGCACCGCTGCTATGGGGTTTGTTCGCCACCCTGCCGCGCATTGAGTTCCACAGTGGCTGGCTCGGACTGATCGTTGCCGGTGCATTGGTGGGCATCGGCACTCGCTACGGTTCCGGTTGCACCAGTGGCCATGGTGTGTGCGGCCTATCGCGGCTGTCCCGGCGATCGATGGTTGCCACTGCGTGCTTCATGTTCAGTGGTTTCGCCACGGTGTATGTCTTGCGTCATCTGCTGGGAGCTTGGACATGATCAAACTGAGCGCATTCATTGCCGGTTTGCTGTTCGGCTTCGGCCTCCTGTTGGCAGGCATGGCCAACCCGGGAAAAGTATTGGCTTTCCTGGATCTGGCCGGCGCCTGGGATCCTTCCCTGGCGTTGGTCATGGTTGGAGCGATTGGCGTCGCCGTCGGCCCCCTGACCTGGGCACGCCGACAATCCAGTTCGCTGCTGGGAAGGCCCATGCAGCTACCGGTCAAACGCGAGCTGGACCCACGCCTGATTGGCGGCAGCCTGTTATTTGGCATTGGCTGGGGAATAGCAGGCATCTGTCCAGGTCCTGCAGTCGTCATACTGCTCACTGGGCACTGGCAAGCCATCGTATTCATGTCAGCCATGCTGGCGGGCATGTTGTTGTTCACTGCGCTGGAGGCCCGGCGCAGTCATTGATCGGTGGATTGCCATGGAAGGTTGAGGGTTTGAGCATGCCTGACCCGCCAGTACATGATGGAAAGGTACACGGGGATGCAACAGATGATGATGGATCACATGATGTGGCATCAAAACTACATGCAGGGGCAGCCGCCGGCCAAGCCAGGACAGTAGTGATTGCTCGTTCTCGTGATTGAAGGGTACGTATCCGGTTAACTGGGGAGGAACACCTGATATTTGCCCCTTCAGAAGCAAAAATGGCCAAGCACGGCTTCGGTGCCGATCTGCACTGCGCGGGCAGTCAGCTCGCGAAGCCGTTCATTGGCGCCCACACCCATCATCGTGACAACAAATATGGTGGTTCACTGCAAAACCGCCTACGCTTGTTAAATGATCACCATGCCTTTGCTCAGACGATGTATCGGGCTGGAGCGATCTGATTTTCTTCTACCGTCCGCTCATCGCCCAATCCGGACCTGCCCGCGCGTATCGCCAGCAACTGGCCCTTCAATCCCGTCGACAGACCAGCCTGCAGGGCGCAACGGGTGAAGACTGCACGCACGACTCCACCTGTCGTTCCCAAGCGACCGATGCCGAAGCACCTCTTGAAATGGGGCGCTGTCCACGTTCTCCCATTGAGGAAGATTTGTATGTATCGGCCGAGCACGATTCCTTATCAGCAGCATCGAGGGTTCATGCGAACCTTCACTCCGGGTCATTTGAGCCTTGGCTTGTTCTTTCCTTTGGAGGCCTTCGATGGAGACACTCCGGGCATGCTCAACCAGGTCGCATTGGCCAAACGAGCAGAGGAGTTGGGCTTCTGTGCGCTCTGGTTTCGCGACGTGCCTCTTCGCGACCCCGGTTTCGGCGATGTCGGCCAAGTCTTCGACCCCTGGGTCTATCTGGGCTATATGGCCGCCCATACGTCGCAGATAGCGCTGGCCACCGCATCCATCGCCATCCCTTTACACCATCCCCTGCACACGGCCAAGGCATCTGCCAGCGTCGATCAGTTGAGCGCAGGTCGCTTGATTCTGGGCGTCGCTTCGGGCGATCGCCCAGTGGAGTTTTCGGCCTTTGGCGTCGATCCCGAAAGGCGCGGAGAAATCTTTCGCGAGCACTACGAAGTGATTCGCCGAGCCCACAGCACCAGCTTCGAGACCATCCGCTGGAGCGCTGGTGAGTTGCGGGGTGCGGACGTCATTCCGAAACCCACAACCCAAGTCATTCCAATGCTCGTGACCGGCCATAGCCGCCAGTCACTGGATTGGATCGCGCGCGAAAGCGTCGGATGGATCAACTATCCCCGCATACCGAACATGCAGCGGCTGGTCGTGGAAGATTGGCGGCAGGAGGTCATGAAGCAATGTGGTTCCGTCTATAAACCCTTCGCTCAGTCGCTTTACATCGACCTCGATGACAATCCGTCCACGCAGCCCACGCGCATTCATTTGGGGTTCAGACTTGGACGCGACGCTCTCCGGACGCTGCTGGAGTCGCTTGAGGAAATCGGGGTGGACCACGTTATCCTGAATCTCAAATACGGAAAGCGCCCTGCTGCACAAGTCATTGAGGAACTGGGTGCTCACATCGTTGCGCAATTCGGAGTACAGCCGCGCCCTGGAGCGAATTGATACGCCGACAGCTTCCACGCCCGGCCGGGAGGGTGCGTTTAAGCAGGTTGCATGATCAGGCCGATACCTGCTCAAGGAAG
>Ga0068830_1018947_pt1 | contig 17509 bp, 16 predicted proteins | sample Hof3ISUMetaT_23_FD_68490 | JGI IMG/M metagenome (GOLD analysis project Ga0068830, IMG submission 68490) | Enriched soil aggregate microbial communities from Iowa State university to study microbial drivers of carbon cycling -... | ecosystem: Environmental > Terrestrial > Soil > Agricultural land... | reverse complement strand
GGGGTGTTTGCGCTGGGGGCGCTGTGCTTTGCGATTGCGGCGGGGGTGGTGTGGCTGTTCGGGATGGAGACCCGGGGCAAGACGCTGGAAGAGCTGACTGAAACTCAGGTCGCTGGCTGAATACAGATCCTATTGTGGGATCTTCAGCGCTGTTACGGTTTTACCAGGCGCGCATCCAGGCTGTTCTGCGCCAGACGCTTGGCCTGATCCTGAGTCATGCCCAGGTGGGTGTGCAGCGCATGGAAGTTCTCGGTGACATAACCGCCGAAGTACGCCGGGTCATCGGAGTTCACCGTGACTTTCACGCCGCGCTCGAGCATGTCGAGGATGTTGTGCTGGGACATGTGATCGAACACGCAGAGCTTGGTGTTCGACAGCGGGCACACGGTCAGCGGGATCTGCTCGTCGATGATCCGCTGCATCAGGCGCTCGTCTTCAATGGCGCGTACGCCATGGTCGATACGCTGGATTTTCAGCAGGTCGATGGCTTCCCAGATGTATTCCGGTGGGCCTTCTTCACCGGCGTGGGCAACGGTCAGGAAACCTTCGTGGCGGGCACGATCGAACACGCGTTGGAATTTGCTCGGCGGGTGACCCATCTCGGAGCTGTCCAGACCTACGGCGACAAATGCATCACGGAACGGCAGCGCCTGGTCGAGGGTTTTCTGTGCTTCGTCTTCGCTGAGGTGGCGCAGGAAACTCAGGATCAAACCGCTGGTGATGCCCAGTTGCTGCTCGCCATCCTTCAGCGCGGCGGCGATACCGTTGAGCACCACTTCGAACGGGATACCCCGGTCGGTGTGGGTCTGCGGATCGAAGAACGGTTCGGTGTGAATCACGTTCTGTTCTTTGCAGCGCAGCAGGTAGGCCCAAGTCAGGTCGTAGAAGTCCTGAGAGGTGCGCAGCACGTCGGCGCCCTGGTAATACAGGTCGAGGAATTCCTGCAGGTTGTTGAAGGCGTAAGCCTTGCGCAGGGTTTCGACGTCGCTCCACGGCAGGGCGATCTTGTTGCGCTCGGCCAGGGCGAACAACAGCTCGGGCTCCAGCGAGCCCTCGAGGTGCAGGTGCAGTTCAGCCTTGGGCAGGGCGTTGAGCCAGTCGTACATATTCTTTTCTCATCAGGTGCAATGGCGGGCATTCTACAGATGCCCGCCGAAACAATTGGCAAAACCTGACCAACCGATCCATCACACCGCTTCCTGCTCCCGTCGATAGGCGTAGGTATCGGCGAAGCGCGACAGCAGGAATTCGGCGCAGGTGGTGGTCGGATATTTCGCAGGATGCTGTGCGTCCTGGCAACCGGGCAGGCACTCGATACGGGTATCCGGATGCGGCTCGGCGAAGAACGGCATCGAGTAGCGATCCACGCCGAGCGGGCTGATCACCCGGTGCGGGGTCGAGCGATATCGGTCGTTGCTCCAGCGCGCCATCATGTCGCCGAGGTTGACCACGAAGGTGCCGTCGATGGGCGGTGCGTCGATCCACTGGCCGTTGACGTTCTTCACCTGCAGGCCGCCGGCGCTGTCCTGATACAGCAGCGTGATGCAGCCGTAATCGGTGTGCGCGCCGGCACCTTGCTGTTCGGCGGAACTGGCGGTGTGGCGCGGTGGGTAATGGATCATCCGCAGCACGCTGACCGGTTCGTTGAAGCGTGTATCGAAGAAGTCGCGCTCGATGCCCAGCGCTAACGTCATGGCCCGCAACAGGGTTTGCGCCAGGGCCTGCATGTCGAGGTAGTGCTGCTCCATCAGCGCCTCCCAGCCAGGGATGGCCGGATGACGGTTGGGGCCACGTAACGGCTTTCCTGCCAGCACCTCGGGATGATCGGCCGGCAGGTGCAGGCCCATGTCGAAGGTTTCCTTGAGATCGCTGGGTTTGTCCGGGTCGAGCTGTTCGGTGGCGATGGCGCCGTAGCCGCGATGATGGACGGTCTGGGTGATGTCGATCTTGAGTTTTTCCGCGCTCGGTAGCGCGAAGAAGTGCCGGGCGTGATCGAGCAGGGATTCGATGCGCTGCGCAGAAATCGGGTGACCCTTGATGTAGAAAAAGCCCCATTCGCGGCAAGCGTGGTCGATCTGTTCGGCGACGGCCGGCCAGGCGTTCTGGTCGTCGGAGTAGAGCGGCGAGATGTCGATGATCGGGAGTTGGTTCATTTCGAATGCTCGTTAGCGACCGCTCCCATGCAGAGGAGCGGTCAGGGGCAGGTGGATTACTTCGGCATCTCGGCCTTCATGCCTTCGACGTAGTAATTCATCGACGCCAGTTCGGCGTTGGTGGCGCTGACCCCCGCCGGGATTTTCTCGACGCCGGCCTGATCCTTGATCGGCCCGGTGAACGGTTGCAGGGCGCCGCTCTTGATGTCGGCGATGATCTGCTCGGCTTCGGCCTTCACCGGTGCCGGCACCAGATCGCTGATCGGCAGTTCGACCGTGCCTTCCTTCAACCCGCCCCAGTAGTCCTGGGATTTCCAGTTGTGGTCGATCACGCTCTGGGTCGCTTGAATGTAGTGCGGCGCCCAGTCGTTGACGATCGAGGTCAGCACCGCTTTCGGCCCGAAGTGCGCCATGTCCGAAGCGTAGCCCACGGCGTACACGCCGCGTCGCTCGGCGGCCTGGATCGGCGCCGGGCTGTCGGTGTGCTGGAACACCACGTCCACGCCCTGATCAATCAGCGCGTTGGCCGCGTCGGCCTCTTTGCCCGGGTCGAACCACGAGTTGACCCACACCACTTTGATTTCGGTGCCGGGGTTGTACTTGTTCAAGGCCAGTTGAATGGCGTTGATGTCGCGGATCACTTCGGGGATCGGGAACGAGGCGACGTAGCCGATTTTTTTTGCTCTTGGTCATCTTCGCCGCGAGGAAACCACCGACGTAACGGCCCTCATACGTACGCGCGAGATAGGTGCCGAGATTCTTGTCCTGCTTGTAGCCTGTGGCATGTTCGAAGGTCACTTTGGGAAACTGTTTGGCGACTTTCACCGTCGGGTTCATGTAGCCGAAAGAGGTGGTGAAGATCAGGTCGTAATTGTCCTTGGCCATGTTGCGGATCACCCGCTCGGCGTCGGCGCCTTCGGCGACGTTTTCCACGTAATTGGTGGTGATCTGCGAACCGAGTTTTTCCGCCAGCGCCTTGCGTCCCTGTTCATGCTGATACGTCCAGCCGTGGTCGCCGATGGGGCCGATGTAGACGAAGCCGACTTTCAGTGGATCGGCGGCACTGGCGCTCAGGCTGAGGCCAAGGCCCATGGCGATGCACAGCAGTGTTTGCAGTGGAAGGTTTTGCATGAACGCGAACTCCCTTTTTTTGTGTGTGGGGAGGGCAATGCAAAAGGCTGACCAAGCGGACAACAAATCGAGTCGAAATCGCGGCGAGGCCTTTGTGAGCAGCTCGCTCCCACGTGGCAACACCTTCACCTGTGGGAGCGAGCCTGCTCGCGATGGGGCCGGTCCAGGCCAATAAAGTGCACCTGCCGAACCAGCTGCCATTCCGTGGTGCGCTAAGGTGTAACGAACCATTAGCGCCACCCCGCAGTCAGTAGCTCATTCGAACCCCTGCGCCAAAAGGCTCGCCATGCTCACGATCCTCAAGCAAGAAAGCTTTCTGCTGTTGGCCGTCATCGCCACCTGTGTTGCGTATCCGCTGGAGCACTGGCTGCTGCACAGTGGCCAGTTTGTCGCTCTGACGGCCGGGCTGGTGCTGATCGCCTTCATCGTCGCCGCCTCGATGCGCGTTGCCCATCAGGCTGAACTGCTCGCGGAAAAAGTCGGCGATCCATACGGGACGATGATCCTGACCCTCGCCGCCGTGCTGGTGGAAGTGGTGATCCTGGCGATCATGATGAGCAACGAAGCTTCGGCCACACTGGTGCGCGACACGATCTATTCGGCGGTGATGCTCGACATCAACGGCATCCTCGGCCTCGCCGCGCTGATGGGCGGGATCAAGCATGGCGAGCAGTCCTACAACGACGATTCGGCCCGCAGTTACAGCGTGATGATTCTCACCGCCATGGGCGTGTCGATGGTGGTGCCGGAGTTCATTCCCGAGGCCAACTGGAAAATCTATTCGGCCTTCACCATCGGCGCGATGGTGGTGCTTTATGCGTTGTTCCTGCGCATGCAGGTCGGGCCGCACAGTTACTTTTTCAGCTACAGCTACCCGGACAAACGCCGCAAGAAAGAGCCGGTGGAACAAGAGCCGAAACCGGTCAGCCTGGCGCTGTCGATCGGCATTCTGGTGTTCGGTGTGGTGGTGATCGGTGCACTGGCCGAAGTGATGTCCAAGACCCTCGATCTGGGCCTGGAAGGGACGGGCGCACCACCGGTGATCACGGCGATTCTGGTGGCAGCGATTTCCGCGGCGCCGGAGATTCTCACCGCGTTGCGCGCGGCGTTGGCCAACCGTATGCAGTCGGTGGTCAACATTGCGATGGGCGCTTCGTTGTCGACGGTGATCCTGACGGTGCCGGTGATGGAAGCGATGGCGCTCTATACGGGGCAGCCGTTTCAGATGGCGATGACCCCGGTGCAGACGGTGATGATCTTCATCACGCTGATCGTCAGCGCGATCAACCTCAATGACGGCGAGACCAACGCCATCGAGGGCATGACTCACTTTGTGCTGTTTGCGACGTTCATCATGTTGTCGTTGCTTGGTCTCTGAGCCGATCACAAAACCAAATGTGGGAGCAAGCCCGCTCCCACATTCAGACTTCCGCTTGGATCAGTTACCGGCAATCAACTGCCGAGCCGCCTGGCTGTGATCGGCAATCAGGCCTTTGAGATCCAGCCCTTCAACATGCCCGTCAACCACTCGCCATTTGCCACCGACCATCACCCGATCCGCCCGGTCCGCGCCGCACAGCAGCAACGCCGAAATCGGGTCATGGCTGCCGGAGAAGCGCAACTCATCGAGCTTGAACAACGCCAGATCCGCCTGCTTGCCGACCGCCAGTTCGCCGATATCGGTGCGACCCAGCAGGCTCGCCGAACCCTTGGTCGCCCAGCCCAGCACGCGTTCCGGGGTGATCTTCTCGGCGCCATAACGCAGGCGCTGGATGTACAGGGCCTGACGCGCTTCGAGGATCATGTTCGACGCATCGTTGGACGCCGAGCCATCCACACCGAGACCGAACAACGCGCCGGCATCGGTCAGTTCGATGCTCGGGCAGATGCCGGATGCCAGACGCATGTTCGAGCTCGGGCAATGGCAGATACCGGTGCCCGCCGCGCCGAGACGGGCGATTTCGTCGAGGTTGAAATGGATGCCGTGAGCCAGCCAGGTGCGTGGGCCGAGCCAGCCGACGCTGTCCAGATAATCCACCGTGCGCAGACCGAAGCGTTGCAGGCAGAAGTCTTCTTCGTCGAGGGTTTCGGCGAGGTGAGTGTGCAGGCGCACATCGAGTTTGTTCGCCAGTTCGGCGCTGGCGGACATGATTTCCGGGGTCACCGAGAACGGCGAGCACGGCGCCAGAGCGATCTGGATTTGCGCGCCGTCGCCACGTTCGTGGTACTCGTGGATCAGGCGCTGACTGTCGTCGAGAATCACCTGGCCTTCCTGCACGGTCTGCTGCGGAGGCAGGCCGCCGTCCTTCTCGCCGAGGCTCATCGAGCCGCGGGTGAGCATGGCGCGCATGCCCAGTTCACGCACGGTTTCGACTTGCACGTCGATGGCGTTTTCCAGGCCATCCGGGAACAGGTAATGGTGATCGGCAGCGGTGGTGCAACCCGACAACAGCAACTCGGCCAGCGCGACCTTGGTGGCGAGGGCAAGTTTTTCCGGCGTCAGGCGCGCCCAGACCGGGTACAGGGTTTTCAGCCACGGAAACAACGGCTGATTGACCACCGGCGCCCAGGCGCGGGTCAGGGTCTGATAGAAGTGGTGATGGGTGTTGATCAGGCCCGGCAGGATCACGTGTTCACGGGCGTCGAACACTTCGTTGCATGGGGTCGATGGCTGCTGGCCGGCGCCGAGCACTTCGGTGATCACACCGTCTTGCAGGACCAGACCGCCACGGGCATCGAGACCGTTGGCCGTGAAAATGGCGAGGGGATTTTTTAACCAGATACGGGTCGCAGGCATTGTGGCCGGCTCCTCTGAAAGTTGGGTTCAGGGTTGCCAGCTCAGTGTTGCCCTGTCTGCTGATCCAGGGTCGCCGCGAGGGGCGAGGTGCGGAGTTTCGAACAAAATGTTTCGACGGGCAAGCCCAACCCGACCAGACACCGGGATAACCCTGTGGGGGTGAGCCCCCACAGGGTCCAGTGATTACCAGGGAATGGTTTCACCCTTGTAGTTCACGAAGTGATGGCCGCCCTTGCCGGCGAACGCATCCACCTGATCCACCAGGCCACGGGTGCTGGTCTCCACGTCGATGTCGGCACCTTCGCCGCCCATGTCGGTTTTCACCCAGCCCGGATGCAGCGACAGCACCGTAAGTTTCTGCTCGCCCAACTGCGTGACGAAGCTGTTGGTCATCGAGTTCAGCGCCGCTTTGCTGGCCTTGTACAGCGCCAGTTCCGGCGCGTCGGGCATGGTCACGCTGCCGAGCACCGAACTCATGAACGCCAGCACGCCGCTGCCGTCGCGGATCTGCCCGACAAAGCGCTGGGCCAGATTGATCGGTGCCACCGCGTTGGTGAAGAACAACTGGCCGACTTCCGCCAGCGTCGCGCCGCCCGGGGTCTGCACTTCGGGGCCTTTGACCCCGGCGTTGACGAACAGCAGGTCGAAGGTCTCGCCCTTGAGCTTCTGGCTCAGGGCGATCACCGCTTGCTGGTCGTCCATGTCGAGTTTTTCGATTTGCACGTTGCCCAGTGCCTCGAGAGCCTCGGCGTTGGAAGGATTGCGAACCGTGGCGGTGACTTGCCAGCCGTCGGCCAGCAGGGTTTTCACCAGTCCCAGGCCCAGGCCCCGGGAGGCGCCGATGATCAGTGCGTGCTTGGCAGGATTAAGTGCGGACATGACGGGCTTTCCTTGAAAGTTGAAAGATCACGGGTTCAATGGACAGCGTTGACCGAGCCGATGCTGCAATTCGAGGCGCAGCTCGCCGAGTTCGGCCATGCGGGTTTCGACCAGCTTGAGTTTGTCTTGCAGCAGTTGCGTGACGGTGGTGTCAGGATTTGGCGATTGCCACAGCGCGCCAACGCTGCTGCCGATCTCGCCGAGGGTAAAGCCCAGACGCTGCGCCGTTTTGATGTAGAGCACCAATTGCACCATCTCCGGCGGATAGTCGCGATAACCGTTGGCGCTGCGTTGCGCCGCGATCAATCCGCGCTCCTCGTAAAAACGCAGCGTGTCACGGCTGACATCGCAGGCCTGGGCCAACTCACCGATGCGCATCTTGCAGGTCTCGAAAGTGTTTGACCCTGGAGCATACTCCAGGCTTTACCGTGGTTGCTCCCTGAATTTTCGGAGCAAGGATGATGTGGACTTCAACGCAGTATCGGCAGGTGGTGCGCGGCAGCGCCTGGTATGACTTGATCGTGACGGCGGCGTTTGTCACACCGTGGAGTTTTGCTGTGTTGCATGGGGTGCTGACAGCGCTGAGTCAGGCGCTGGAGCTGCCCGGCGAACTGCCGCCGTTCGAACCTGCGCATCTGTTGATAGCCAATTTGTTCGGTTCGGTGGTGTGCATGTGGGCGGTGCTGCGGATTCGTGATCCGCAGCCGGTTTATGGGCGCTATGACGCGGTGACGCGGTTTCTGTTCGCCGCGTGGATGACGTATGCCCTGGCCCACGGCGCCAGCTCGTTGGTGGTGGGTTTCCTGGTTCTCGAGGTGGCGTGGGGCATCGCTCAGGCGTTGCCGGTCCAGCCGCTGTCGCGAGCCGTAGCGGCTTAGTGCCCGGCCTGCCACGGCTGCCCCAGTGATACCGGCGCGTACAACCGTGTACGCAGCGCATTCCGCGACAACAACACCAGCACCAGAATCGTCGCGACATACGGCAGCATCGCCAGCAGACTCGAAGGAATCGCCAGCCCCAACCCCTGCGCCACCAGGTGCAGGATGCTGGCGAGTCCGAACAGATACGCACCGAGCAGCAAGCGCCACACCCGCCAACTGGCGAACACCACCAGCGCCAGCGCAATCCAGCCGCGTCCGGCGGTCATGTTCTCGGCCCACATCGGCGTGTAAGCCAGCGACAGATAAGCGCCGGCCAGTCCGGCCATCGCCCCGCCGAACAACACCGCCAGTGTGCGCACGGTCAGCACCGGCAAGCCCATGGCACTGGCCGCATCCGGGTTCTCGCCGACCGCTTGAATGATCAGCCCGACACGGCTTTTCACGATCACCCACGCCACCAGCGCAAACAGTACGAACGACAGGTACACCAGCAGATCCTGGGCAAACAGCATGCGGCCGATCAGCGGGATTTCGCTCAGGTAGGGAATCGCCAGCGGCTCGAAACCGGCCAGCGGTTTGCCGACCCACGCCGCGCCGACAAAGGTCGACAGGCCGACGCCAAAAATCGTCAGCGCCAGCCCGGTCGCCACCTGATTGGCGTTGAATACCAGCGCCACCAGGGCAAACAGCGACGACAGCAACATCCCGGCGAGCATCGCCAGCACCACGCCGAGCCACAGATTGCCGCTGTTGAACGCGACGATGAAACCGATCACCGCGCCAAACAGCATCATGCCTTCCTGACCGAGGTTGAGTACGCCGCTCTTCTCGCAGATCAATTCACCCAGCGCCACCAGCAGCAGTGGCGTACCGCAGCGCACCATGGCGTAGAAAATATTGCTCAGCAGATCGATATCCATCACAGCGCTCCGGCGGTTACGGCGGTGGTAGAAGTGCGCCGCACCCAGCGCAGGTTAAGACGTGGCCGATAGAGGATCAGCACGTCACAGGCCAGCAGGAAAAACAGCATCATTCCCTGGAACAGCTGAGTGATCGCCTGCGGCAGATTCAGCGTCATCTGCGCGCTCTCGCCACCGATGTACAGCAGCGCCATCAACAGGCTGGAAAACAGAATGCCGATGGGATTGAGCCGCCCGAGAAATGCCACGGTGATCGCCGCATAGCCGTAGCCCGGCGAGACTTGCGGCACCAGTTGGCCGATCGGCCCGGTGACTTCGCAGACACCGGCAAGCCCCGCCAATCCTCCGCTGATCAACAGGGCGAGCCAGATCAGACGCTTCTCGCGAAACCCGACGAATCCTGCCGCACGCTTGTCCAGCCCCAGCACCTTGATCTGGAAACCGACGAAGCTTTTCTGCAGCAACACCCACACCGCGACCAGCGCGAGCAAGGCGAAATACACGCCGATGTGTGCCCGACCGTCCTCCATTAACAGCGGCAGGCGGCTGGCGTCGCTGAACATTGCCGACTCGGGAAAGTTGAATCCGGCCGGATCTTTCAGCGGCCCGTGTACGCAGAACAGCAGCAGGTTCAGCGCGATGTAGTTGAGCATGATGCTGGTGAGGATTTCGTTGGCATTGAAGCGGGTACGCAACCAGGCGGTGAGCCCGGCCCAGGCGGCGCCGGCGAACGTGCCGGTCAGCAGGATCAGCACCAGCGCCCAGCGGCTTTGCATGTCGATGATGTTCACCGCCAGCGCACTGCCGGCCAGCGCGCCGAGCAGCAATTGGCCTTCGGCACCGATGTTCCAGATCCGCGCCTGATAGGCCACCGCGAGGCCCAGCGCACACAGCAGAATCGGCAGGGTTTTGACCAGCAGCTCGGAGACGCCATACAGGTCGCTGACCGGGGCGATCAGCAAAGTATGCAAAGTCTTCAGCGGATCGTGGCCAAGGGCGACGAACAGCAACGATCCGCAGACCAGCGTCAGCACCGCCGCCAGCACCGGCGAGCACCAGAGCATCAGGCGCGATTGCCGGCCACGGGGTTCGAGGGAAAGCAACATGGGAAAACTCCGTTAAACCGTGGCCGGTTGTGATTGAGGGGTGTCGAACTGGCCGGCCATCCAGCCGCCGACGTCGCTGAGGCGGGTTTGCGCCGTGTCCTGCAACACCGACAGGCGCCCGCCGCACAGCGCGCCGAGGCGGTCGCTGATCTGGAACAGTTCGTCGAGGTCTTCGGAGATCACCAGAATCGCCGCCCCGGCATCGCGCAGGGCAATCAGCGCCCGGTGAATGGTGGCCGCCGCGCCGACATCCACGCCCCAGGTCGGGTGCGCGGCGATCAGCAGTTTCGGTTGCTGGAGGATTTCCCGGCCGAGGATGAATTTCTGCAGGTTGCCGCCGGACAGGCTGCGGGCGGCGGTCTGGGTGTCCGGGGTTTTCACGCCGAAGCGTTCGATGATCGTTTGGGCGAGGGCTTCGACCTTGCCGCGCTCGATCAAACCGTGGCTGACCAGGCCTTGTTGAAAGGCGGTGAGCAGGGCGTTGTCCGCCAGGCTCATGTCCGGCACCGCGCCATGCCCGAGGCGTTCGGCGGGGACGAACGCCAGGCCGAGTTTGCGTCGGGCATCCGGGCGCTGATCGGCGACAGGGTGTTCCTGGAAGCAGATGGTTTGCGCTGCATCGCGGTGCAGTGTTTGCTCGCCGCTGAGCAATGCCAGAAGCTCGTCCTGCCCGTTGCCCGCCACGCCGGCGATGCCGACGATTTCACCGCTGCGCACCTGCAGATCGATGTCGCTCAGGGAGCAACCGAACGGATCCGGGTTGTGCCAGTTCAGACCGCTGACCTGCAAGAACGCCGCGCCACCGGTGACCTTCGTGAACTCGCCGATCAAGGTCGCGGCGTCGCCCACCATCAATTGCGCCAGTTGCCGATCAGTGCAGTCTGCGGGCACGCAATGCCCGGCCACCCGACCGCCACGCAGCACCGTGGCGCTGTGGCACAAGGCGCGCACCTCGCCAAGTTTGTGGCTGATGAACAGAATGCTGCAGCCTTCGGCCGCGAGCCGGCGCAGGGTGATGAACAACTCTTCGGCTTCCTGCGGCGTGAGCACCGAGGTCGGTTCGTCGAGAATCAGCAGGCGAATGTCCTGCATCAGGCAACGCACAATCTCGACCCGTTGCCGCTCGCCGATCGACAGGCTGTGGACAAGTCGCTGGGGTTCCAGCGCCATGCCATATCGGCGCGACACTTCACGGATTTTCGCCTCAAGCTGTTTCGGCGAACCGGCTCCTGCGCCCATCGCCAGCGCGATGTTTTGCGCCACGCTCAGGGTCTCGAACAGCGAGAAATGCTGGAACACCATGCCGATGCCCAACTGCCGCGCCTGGGCCGGGTTGCGCATAGTCACCGGTTGACCCTGCCACAGCATCTCACCCGAATCGGCCTGGGTGACGCCGTAGATGATCTTCATCAACGTGCTTTTGCCTGCACCGTTTTCACCGAGCAGCGCGTGGATTTCACCGGGGGCGATGCTCAGGTCGATGGCGTCATTGGCAAGGCAACCGGGATAACGTTTGCTGATTTGGCGCAGTTGCAGCTGCGCTGTGGACGTGGGGTTTGGCATGACAGGCTCGGGTTGCTTGGAGTTGTGCCTGTGGATAAAGCAATTTCCTGGCCATTGAGTCAGGAACGCAGGTGGCTGCTGTTTGCCAGCCTGTGGCGCAGAGCCTGTGAATCGAATTCGGTTGCCTGCACGGCACCACTTGAGGGCAAAGCCTTTGATCAGGCTCCAGTTTTGCCCGCAACTGGCTGATCAAAAAACGAGCAACCCCGCCGAAGCCATGCAGAACCTGCGACTGCGCCAGCCATGAACGGCTTATCCACAGGTTGCTCCACAGTATTTGTGCGCAAGACAAAATCCCGGGCATAAGCACTGCCGGGCTTTCTTCTAAAGGCGATAAACAACGCTAAGCGATTGTTTTTACGTGAAATTGTTCATTGCGATAGGCGATTGGACGAAAAGTGAGCAAATCCCGCAAAGCCACGTGACAGAAGGGTTACAGCCTCCTGTGCTCAGGTTATCCACAGCCGGGTGCACAGCGGATGTGGGCAAGTCTCGGGCATAAGCAAACGGGCTGGTGCCCCAAAACATGGCGGGGCTTCAACGCTGCAGCAGGATTCGCCCGCGGCTCAGGTCGGCCAGCTGATTCTGCAACAGCTCGATGTGCGCTTCGCCCACTGCCAGTTGCAATTCGACTCCGTTGGCGGTGAAGTTTTCTTCGATCACCAATCCGCCTAGATCCGCGACCCGCAGTTTCACCAGCGCCAGTTCGCCAAAGGCGCAGGCGCAACGCACGGGCACGCGACTGATCAACTCGATCTTCGGCGCGGCCTGCAGGCACTTGTTGGCGCCGCCGCCATAGGCCCGGGCCAGGCCGCCGGTGCCCAGTTGAATGCCGCCGTACCAGCGGATCACCAGCACCGCGACCTGATCGCAGTCCTGCGCTTCGATGGCCGCGAGGATCGGCCGCCCGGCAGTGCCGCCGGGTTCGCCGTCGTCGTTGCTGCGGTATTGATCGCCGAGCTTCCACGCCCAGCAATTGTGCGAAGCGTTCAAGTCGCTGTGCTGCTCGATGAAGGCTTGCGCCTCGGCAGGGCTGACGATCGGCGCGGCGAAAGTGATGAAACGGCTTTTGCGAATCTCTTCGCGGAACTCGCAAAAGCCGCTGAGGGTGAATGGCATAAAACGACTTATATAGAAGAAGTGAGGCCGCAGCCTTTGAGGATGATGCGGATCAGATTGTTGCCGGCGTCTTCCATGTCCTGTTTGGTCAACTTGCTGCGACCGGTCACCCGGCAGATCTGGGTGGCGAAGTCGGCGTAATGCTGGGTGCTGCCCCACAACAGGAAGATCAGGTGCACCGGGTCGACCGGATCCATTTTGCCCGCGTCGATCCAAGCCTGGAACACGCCGGCGCGGCCCTGGAACCAGGCGCGGTAATCCTGATTGAAATATTCGGTGAGGCATTCGCCGCCGCTGATCACTTCCATCGCGAAGATCCGCGACGCTTGCGGCTGGCGACGGGAGAATTCCATTTTCGCGCGGATGTAGCGGGTCAGCGCTTCGGCCGGATCGTCCTCGGCCGTCAGGGTATTGAAGGTGCTGTCCCACAATTGAAGGATGTTGCTCAGCACCGCCACGTACAACCCGAGCTTGTTGGTGAAGTAGTAATGCAGGTTCGCCTTGGGCAGCCCGGCCTTGGTGGCGATGGTGTTCATGCTCGTGCCTTTGTACCCGTGACGGGCGAACTCGTCTTCGGCGGCTTTGATGATGGTCTCTTCGTTCTTCTGACGAATGCGGCTGGCGGGTTTGCCGCCGTGAGCGGGGACTTCAAAGGTCATAGGCACTTCCGGGTTTGTCTGTGGGGTGCAACCAGTTGCGTTGATAGCGCAACCACCGGCGCGGGACAAGCCCCGGGCGAATAAAACCCCGGTCGTCAGCGGGTGGCGGCGAGGCTTTCGAGAAAGCTTTCCAGTACCAGATGAGGGCGACGGCCCTTGCGGGTAACCGAGGCCAGGCTCAAATCATAGAAGCGGGTACTGGCCTTGAGCGCGCGCAAGCGACCTTGTTGAACCCAGAGACTGGCGTAGTGATCCGGCAGGTAGCCGATGTAGCGCCCGGTCAGAATCAGGAACGCCATGCCTTCGCGGTCGGAAGCGCTGGCGGTGCAGTTGAGCGCCTGATAGTGCTCCTGGATCTCCGCCGGCAAACGGAAGGTCGGGGCGATGGCGTCCTGGCTGTTCAAGCGTTCGTCATCCAGTTGTTTGTCATCGACGTAAAACAGCGGATGGCCGACCGCGCAGTAGAGCAACGAGCGCTCGCTGTACAACGGCTGGTATTCCAGTCCCGACAACGCACTGGCCTGCGGCACCACGCCGACATGCAGGCGCCCGTCGAGCACGCCTTGTTCGACTTCGTTGGGGGCGATCATGCGGATCTGGATTTGCACGTCTGGCCCGCGTTCCTTCAACTGCGCGAGAGCGTGGGTGATGCGCATGTGGGGCAGGGTGACGAGGTTGTCGGTCAGGCCGATGATCAATTCGCCGCGCAAGTGCTGGTGCAGGCCGTTGACCTCGGTGCGAAAACTCTCCAGTGCACTCAACAGCTGCAGCGCCGACTGGTAAACCTCACGACCCTCTTCGGTCAGGGAGAAACCGGCGCGCCCGCGTTGGCACAGACGCAGGCCGAGACGTTGTTCCAGATCACTCATCTGCTGGCTGATCGCCGAGCGACCGATGCCGAGTACGGTTTCCGCCGCCGAGAAGCCACCGCACTCCACCACGCTGCGAAAAATCCGCAGCAGGCGAATGTCAAAGTCACTGACCTGCGCCAGTGGATCGGGGCGACGACTGCTCATGCTGTTGGTCTCATTGTTTAGCAGAGTTCTAACTGAAGGTTAGAAGAGTTGAATTTCACCGACTTTATCCCCGTGGCAATTTAGCTGCAACAACGCTTTCTATCTCTCTGAAGCTTATTGCCCTGCGAGGTTTTGCCCGATGAACATGCCTGAAAATGCGCCGTCGCCACTGGCCAGCCAACTGAAGCTGGATGCGCACTGGATGCCGTACACCGCCAACCGCAACTTCCAGCGCGACCCGCGTCTGATCGTTGGTGCCGAAGGCAGCTGGCTGATCGACGACAAGGGCCGCAAGGTGTACGACTCGCTGTCCGGTCTGTGGACCTGCGGCGCCGGGCATACCCGCAAGGAAATCCAGGAAGCGGTGGCCAAGCAGTTGGGCACCCTCGATTACTCGCCGGGCTTCCAGTACGGGCACCCGCTGTCGTTCCAGCTGGCAGAGAAAATCACTGATCTGACGCCGGGCAGCCTGAACCATGTGTTCTTCACCGACTCCGGTTCCGAGTGCGCCGATACCGCGGTGAAAATGGTCCGCGCCTACTGGCGCCTGAAAGGCCAGTCGACCAAGACCAAAATGATCGGCCGCGCCCGTGGCTATCACGGTGTGAACATCGCCGGCACCAGCCTCGGCGGCGTCAACGGCAACCGCAAGCTGTTCGGTCAGGCGATGATGGATGTCGATCACCTGCCGCACACTCTGCTGGCGAGCAATGCGTTCTCCCGTGGCATGCCGGAGCAGGGCGGTATCGCCCTTGCCGATGAGCTGTTGAAGCTGATCGAGCTGCACGATGCTTCGAACATCGCAGCGGTGTTCGTTGAGCCGATGGCCGGTTCCGCTGGCGTGCTGGTTCCGCCACAGGGCTACCTCAAGCGTCTGCGTGAAATCTGCGATCAGCACAACATCCTGCTGGTGTTCGACGAAGTGATCACCGGTTTCGGTCGTACCGGCACCATGTTCGGCGCCACCACCTTCGGTGTGACCCCGGACCTGATGTGCATCGCCAAGCAAGTCACCAACGGCGCGATCCCGATGGGCGCGGTGATTGCCAGCTCCGAGATCTACCAGACCTTCATGAACCAGCCGACCCCGGAATACGCCGTGGAATTTCCGCACGGCTACACCTACTCGGCGCACCCGGTGGCTTGCGCCGCTGGCCTGGCGGCACTCGACCTGCTGCAAAAGGAAAACCTGGTGCAGAGCGTGGCTGAAGTTGCACCGCATTTCGAAAATGCCCTGCATGGCCTGAAAGGCGCGAAGAACGTCATCGACATTCGCAACTTCGGTCTGGCCGGTGCAATCCAGATCGCGGGCCGTGACGGTGACGCCATCGTGCGTCCGTTCGAAGCCGGCATGGCATTGTGGAAAGCCGGGTTCTACGTGCGCTTCGGCGGCGACACCCTGCAGTTCGGCCCAACCTTCAACAGCAAGCCGCAGGACCTTGATCGTCTGTTCGACGCGGTCGGCGAAGTGCTGAACAAGCTCGACTGATTTTTCCTTCTATATAGATACGCCAATGGCAGGCGCCCTTGCGGGCGTCTGCGCACAAGAATTCAGGAGTTCCCCGATGAGCGTTATCCCGCATTTGATCAATGGCGAACTGGTGACCGAGAACGGTCGCGCGGTCGATGTGTTCAATCCGTCCACCGGTCAGGCAATCCACAAGCTGCCGCTGGCCAGCCGCGAAACCATCCAGCACGCCATCGATGCCGCCAAGGCTGCGTTCCCGGCCTGGCGCAACACGCCACCGGCCAAACGTGCCCAGGTGATGTTCCGTTTCAAGCAACTGCTGGAGCAGAACGAAGCACGCATCGCGCAATTGATCAGCGAAGAACACGGCAAGACTCTGGAAGATGCTGCCGGTGAACTGAAGCGTGGCATCGAGAACGTCGAGTTCGCCTGCGCAGCGCCGGAAATCCTCAAGGGCGAGTACAGCCGCAACGTCGGCCCGAACATCGATGCCTGGTCGGACTTCCAGCCGCTGGGCGTGGTGGCCGGTATCACCCCGTTCAACTTCCCGGCGATGGTGCCGCTGTGGATGTATCCGTTGGCGATCGTCTGCGGCAACTGCTTCATCCTCAAGCCGTCCGAGCGTGATCCGAGCTCGACCCTGCTGATCGCGCAACTGCTGCTCGAAGCCGGCCTGCCAAAAGGCGTGCTGAGCGTGGTGCACGGTGACAAGACTGCGGTGGACGCGCTGATTGAAGCGCCGGAAGTCAAAGCGCTGAGCTTCGTGGGTTCGACGCCGATTGCCGAGTACATCTATGCCGAAGGCACCAAGCGCGGCAAGCGCGTACAGGCACTGGGCGGCGCGAAGAACCATGCGGTGCTGATGCCGGATGCGGATCTGGACAACGCGGTCAGCGCACTGATGGGCGCGGCTTACGGTTCCTGCGGTGAACGCTGCATGGCGATTTCGGTGGCGGTGTGTGTTGGCGATCAGGTGGCTGATGCACTGGTGGCCAAACTGGTCCCTCAGATCAAGGCGCTGAAAATCGGTGCCGGCACTTCGTGTGGTCTGGATATGGGGCCGCTCGTAACCGGTCAGGCGCGTGACAAGGTCCGCGGTTATGTCGAAGACGGCGTGGTGGCGGGCGCGACCCTGGTGGTCGACGGTCGTGGTCTGAGCGTTGCCGGTCATGAAGAAGGTTTCTTCCTGGGTGGCTGCCTGTTCGACAACGTCACGCCTGAGATGCGCATCTATAAAGAAGAGATCTTCGGGCCGGTGCTGTGCGTCGTCCGGGTGAACAGCCTGGAAGAGGCGATGCAACTGATCAATGATCACGAATACGGCAACGGCACCTGCATCTTCACTCGTGACGGTGAAGCGGCGCGTCTGTTCTGCGACGAGATCGAAGTCGGCATGGTCGGGGTCAACGTTCCACTGCCGGTGCCGGTGGCTTACCACAGCTTCGGCGGTTGGAAGCGCTCGCTGTTCGGCGACCTGCATGCCTATGGTCCGGATGGTGTGCGCTTCTATACCCGTCGCAAGGCGATCACCCAGCGCTGGCCACAGCGTGCGAGCCATGAGGCGTCGCAGTTCGCATTCCCTAGCTTGTAAGTAGAAGGGCAGTGCAAAGAAGGCCGACCTTTTAAGGTCGGCCTTCGCGTTTCAGGGCTTTTTTGACCGATATGACAGTTTTTATGAAAATAGGGGTTGACGGGAGATTCTGAGTCTCTATAATTCGCCCCACTTCCGGCGCAGTCGAAACGGAAAACTCCTTGAGATTCAATGAGTTAAGTAGGTTTCGAGAGTGGGTCGCTTCAGTTTATCGAGGCCTGGAAGG